>OGYJ01000667.1_pt1 | contig 32109 bp, 18 predicted proteins | sample 1576531 | NCBI WGS metagenome assembly OGYJ01 (sample SAMEA3541574, study PRJEB24748) | human gut metagenome | biome: human gut; feature: human-associated habitat; material: faeces | place: China | collected 2012 | reverse complement strand
CAATGGAGTGAAGAAATCATAGAAGCGGCCGGTCTCGACCTTTCTTTATTCCCGGACGTTCGTTCATCTATCGACGTTATCGGTGAAGTGACAAACGAAGCAGCCCGTGAAACGGGCCTACTGGCGGGAACTCCCGTTATTTGTGGCGGTGGCGATGGTAGCTGTGCCGGAGTAGGGGTAGGCTGTGTAGCTCCGGGTAGTGCATACAACTATCTGGGTTCTTCCTCCTGGGTAGCACTCACGGTGGAAAAGCCGATTGTAGACGAACAACGCCGCACTATGAACTGGGCGCATGTAGTGCCGGGTATGCTGCATCCGTCAGGAACGATGCAGGCGGCAGGTTCCTCTTACAACTGGATGATAAATCAACTCTGCCAGCATGAGCAGGCCTTGGCGGCTCAATCGGGCCGTAGTGTGTTCGAACTGATTGACGAACAGATACTTTCTTCTCCGATAGGAGCCAACAAACTCCTGTTCCTGCCTTATATGCTTGGTGAACGTACTCCCCGTTGGAATGTAGATGCCAAAGGAGCATTCATCGGACTGACACTGGGGCATCAACATGGAGATATGTTGCGGGCCGTTATGGAAGGAATCACGCTTAATCTGGGATTTATAGTCAATATCTTCCGCCAACATGTTCCTATCGACCAAGTGACCGTTATCGGCGGATGTGCGCAGAATCCTGTTTGGCGTCAGATGATGGCGGATATTTATCAGGCGGAAATTCGTGTACCTAATTATTTGGAGGAGGCTACTTCGATGGGAGCAGCTATCCTGGCAGGTATCGGTGCAGGCGTCTTTAAGGATTTCTCTGTAATAGACCGTTTTGTCCGTATCGAACAGACCGTGCAGCCGATTCCTGAAAATCGGGCGAAATACGAAGCATGGATGCCTGTTTTTGATAAAGCCTATCATGCTTTATATGATATGTACACCGAGATTGCAAAAACTGAATTAGATTCTATATAAAACCAAAGAACAATATGAAAACAGTCATTGTGCCGGCTCCCGGCAAAATAGAAATACGACAGGTGGAAACTCCTGTCATTAATGCTTATCAGGCATTGGTGAAGACAGAAATGGTGGCTTTGTGTAATGCGACCGACAGTAAACTGGTAGCCGGAAAGTTTCCCGGAGTAGATACGTACCCGTTGGCTTTAGGACATGAGAATGCTGGAATTGTGGTAGCTGTCGGCGAGAAAGTACGTAACTTCAAGATGGGCGACCGTGTGATTGGCGGTCTTATTTCCGATTTTGGCGCACAGGGTATCAATAGCGGCTGGGGAGGTTTCAGCGAATATGTGGTAGTGAATGATTTTGAAGTATTGAAAGAAGAAGGATTAGCCACACCTGAACAAGGGTGCTGGGATAGTTTTGAAATACAGAACGCAGTTCCTTCGCACGTACAACCGGAAGAAGCGGTGATTTCCTGTACTTGGCGTGAGGTGCTGGGAGCTTTCAAGGATTTCAATCTGACTCCGGGTAAAAAGGTGATTGTAGTAGGCTCCGGTCCTGTTGGATTGAGCTTTGTGAAGTTGGGCAAGTTGTTCGGCTTGGGGCAGATTGACATTGTCGATATGCTTCCTGCCAAGTTGGAAGTGGCCCGCCGGATGGGAGCGGATCATGGATACACTCCCGCTGAAATCAGTACTCCGGAATTTATTGCCGCTGCCAACCGTTCTTACGATGCGGTTATCGATGCGGTGGGACTGGATTTGGTTGTCAATTCCGTATTGCCATTGGTAAAGATGGGTGGAGATGTCTGCGTATATGGCGTTATGACAAAGAATCCGACGTTCGATTTATCAAAAGCTCCTTATAACTTCGACTTGCACATGCATCAATGGCCTACCCGTTCGGAAGAAAAAGCGGCGATGAACACCTTGGCGCAATGGATTGAAGAAGGCAAACTTTCTGCGTCCGACTTTATCACGCATCGTTTTACGATAGAAGAAATTGAAGAAGCCTTTGCTGCCGTTAAACGGGGTGAAGTCTTGAAATGCGTATTAACTTTTTAAGAAACAATAGATTTATAACAACTTATTAAACGACTCAAAATAATGGAAAAGAAGAATATAAACGAAGTGATTGCAGAATTATCAGTAGAACAATTGGCAGGAATGATCGATCATACCTTTCTGAAACCTTTCGGTGATGCGTCTCCTATTGAAAAACTTTGTGCGGAAGCCCGTCAGTATCAGTTTGCAATGGTAGCCATCAATCCCGCGGAAGTGGAAACTTGTGTGAAGTTGCTGGAAGGTTCGGGCGTACGTGTAGGCGCGGCTATCGGTTTTCCGTTGGGACAGAATACGGTAGAGTGCAAAGCATTTGAAACCCGCGATGCCATTGCTAAAGGTGCAACCGAAATTGATACGGTCATCAATGTTCGTGCTTTGCAGAAAGGACAGACTGAAATCGTGAAGAAAGAAATAGAAGATATGGTTTCTATCTGTAAGCCTGCGGGAGTGATCTGTAAAGTCATTCTTGAAACTTGCTATCTGACGGATGAAGAGAAAGAAACAGTGTGCCGCATAGCTAAAGAGGCCGGAGTGGATTTCGTGAAAACATCTACCGGATTTGGTACGGCAGGAGCAACGGTACACGATGTGGCGTTGATGCGTCGTGTGGTAGGTCCGGGTATCGGAGTGAAAGCAGCAGGCGGTATTCGTGATCTTGATTCTGCGTTGGCATTGATTCAGGCAGGCGCTACCCGTATCGGTACATCAAGTGGTATTCAGATTGTAGAATCCTATAAGGAATTGAAGAAAGGTTTGTAATCGTTCTTTTTTTCAAGAGGGTAATTAAGGTAAATAAGAAGATAAAATGATAAGATCGAAATTAATGAAGCTGTTGAAGTGTGGAATGGCATGCTGTGTGTTCCTCTCCATCGTAGCATGGCAGACGAAATACACTTCCCTTCAGCCTACCGACGCGAAAGGTTTTATCGTCGAGATTCAGAAGAAATATGCGGAAGTTCAGGCGGTAAAAAAGAAAGGAAATCAGGAAGAGATAGAAAACAAGATCAAAGCCGTGCACCGGAGATTGACACGTACTTATCCGGTCTATTACGATTGGTGGTTGCAGGATGGCAAAACGGGTGATGTAGACTGGTTTAGTAAGAGTTTTAATCAGGAACTTTCCGTGCGTTTGCAGAAACTGAACATCAACACTTCCGTGACTAATACTCCGGAAAGTATCGAAACGGCTTTCCAGTCTTATCTGAAAGCGTGTGAACAAAGACGTATCAAGCGTTTGACAGCCTTCACTGCAGATAAACCGGAGATTGTTTTCACAAAGTACAGAACGTTGCGTCCCTCTTTCTTTGCTTATACCGAAGGTGTTTCGGATGCCCGTGCCGAATGTAATTACATTGCGGGCGGCGCGTTGGCGAAGCTGAAGATGAATGGTATCTGGGCGGAGGTAGAAACGCTGTTGACAGATGAAGAAGGCGTGGTTCGTGATCCGAACCTCCACTTCGACGGTCAACACTTGCTTTTCTCCTGGAAGAAGTCCCGTAAGGAGGATGACTTTCATCTGTATGAAATGGATTTGAAGACACGTGAAATCAAACAGTTGACTTTTGGAAAAGGACATGCCGATATTGAAGGTATTTACTTGCCGGATGATAATATCCTTTTCAACTCTACCCGTTGTGGAAGCACGGTAGATTGTTGGTTTACGGAAGTCAGCAATATGTATCTCTGCGATAGGGAAGGACGTTATATGCGTCAGGTCGGTTTCGATCAGGTGCACACTGTTACTCCGACTCTGTTGGATGACGGTCGTGTGGTTTATACTCGTTGGGACTACAATGATCGCGGACAGGTTTGGGCGCAACCTCTTTTCCAGATGAATCCCGATGGAACAGGGCAGGCGGAATATTACGGAATGAACAGCTGGTTCCCGACAACGGTGGCACAGATTCGCCAAATCCCCGGCACTCGTAAGTTGATGGGAGTTTTTATGGGACATCATTCTCCTCAACATGGCAAATTGGGTATTATAGATCCTGAAGCCGGACGCGATGAGAATGAAGGTGTCATGTTCGTAGCTCCGGTTCACAAGCCGGAACCGGAACGTATTGACGGCTACGGGAAGTTTACCGATCAGTTTCAGCATCCTTTCCCGTTGAGTGAGACGGAATTTTTAATTTCCTATACTCCGTTGGGCTATTACGTCGGACATCCGATGGAATTTGGCGTTTACTGGATGAATGCGGACGGAGAACGTGAGTTGTTGGTTTCTGATACGCGTATATCCTGCAATCAACCTGTATTGGTTGCTCCTCGCAAACGTCCGTTCCGCCGTTCATCTTCGGTAGATTATACAAAGAATGAAGGTGTATATTATATGCAGAATATCTACGAAGGTAACGGATTGAAAGGAGTGAAGCCGGGTACAATCAAACAGTTGCGTGTGGTAGAAATTCAGTTCCGTGCAGCGGGTGTAGGCGAAGTGAATGGTAATGATAAAGGGGGAGGAGCTATCATGAGCTCTCCTGTAGGAGTAGGTAATGCAGCTTGGGACGTGAAGAGAGTGTTGGGCGTGACGGAAGTACAGCCCGATGGTTCTGCTTTCTTTAAAGTGCCTGCACGCAAACCTCTATATTTTCAGGCATTGGATGAAAACGGACGTGTCGTGCAGACGATGCGTAGCTGGTCTGCTTTGCAACCGAACGAGGTGCAGAGTTGCGTAGGATGCCACGAGCATAAGAATACGGTTCCCGTAGCAGGGCATCCGGTATCTATGGCCATGAACAAAGGTATCAAGGCATTGGCTCCGGAAGATGAGATGGGTGAACGCAATTTCAGTTACCTGAAAGAAATCCAGCCTATCTGGGACAGACATTGTATCTCTTGTCACGATGGAGTGAAGCAGCCAATGAGCTTGAAAGGTGAATTGAAAGTAATGGATAAACCAAGCAAAAGAAAATATACGGATTCGTATTTGAGTTTGACCCATGCTACCCAGAATAAAGACGGAGGAGCATGGCGAGGTAATGCACACCATCCGGAAGTAAACTGGATCAGTGCTTTGTCCGAACCTACATTGCTGCCCCCTTATTTTGCAGGTTCTAACACGAGTAATCTGATTAAACGTCTGGAAAGCGGACATGGAGGTACTAAGTTGACTCCGCAGGAAATACGAAAAGTGGCTCTTTGGATTGACTTGCTTGTTCCTTTTATCGGAGACTACCGCGAAGCGAACAACTGGTCGCAAAAGGATCTCGACTTCTACAACTATTATGATAAGAAGCGGGAAGCAGCCCGTGCGGAAGATCAGGAGAATATTCGTCAATACATTCAATCCCTTCAAACTAAACAAGAGAAAAAATGAAAAAGAAGATATTGATATCTGTTGGTATGGCTGCTCTGTTTCTTTGTGCGTCTTGGCAAGAAGCGGAAACGACGGTTTCGCCGGACCGTTTGTTTTTGGCAGACAACGGGAAATCCTTGTTTGTAACAAACAGGGCAGGTTGTGAACTCATTAAAATGTCGCCCGACGGGCAGAAAATGGAAAAGAAAGTCTCTTTCTCGTCTCCTGTCAATGCCATGACGCAGGATGCGAATGGTAAACTTTGGGTGGTATGCGACGGAAACTACGGTACGATGTACGAATTGGACGGCAAGAAACTTTCGGTGCAATCTAAAACAAAAAGCGGAGCTACTCCTTCGGACATTCTGTATAATCCGTTGTCAAAGTCTCTTTGGGTGACGCAACGGTTCAACAACGAACTTTGGGAGATTGACCCGGCAACCCGTAAGGTGAAAACTAAAATCGCTGTCGGCCGTGAACCTGTGTCGATGGCTGCCTTTGCGAGTGATTCCTGCCTGTTGATTGCTAATAATCTGCCGGAAATGCCTTCTACGGCTTATCCGATTGCTGTGCAGCTCGATATGGTCGATGTACTTTCGAAAAAGGTTTCGGGACGTATCATGTTGCCGAACGGCTCTACGGATGTGAAGTCGGTAGCAGTGGACAAGAATCATACTTTTGCGTATGTCACTCATTTAATCTCCCGCTATCAGTTGCCTACCAATCAGCTGGATAGAGGATGGATGGCTACAAATACATTATCCATCATTGATTTGAAGGCAAGAAAGTGGCTCACTTCCGTCATCTTGGATACTCCGCAGAAAGGAGCAGCCAATCCGTGGGCGGTCATTGTTACTCCGGATGATAAACAAATCATTGTAGCGGCTGCCGGCAGTCAGGAATTGGTGCGCATTGATCGTATTGCTTTACACGAACGTCTTGCCAAGGCGAAACAGGGAGAAATGGTCACTCCTTCCATGAAAGCATGGGGTAATATACCCAATGACGCGGGATTCTTGTATGGCATCCGTGACTTCATTCCTACACAAGGAAAAGGTCCGCGTTCGGTGGTTGCCACAGGAGGTAAAATTTATACAGCCAATTATTATACATCGGAACTGGTGTCTATGGATTTGAACGGCAAGAATGTGCAGAAGCAGGTTTTGGGTGCTCCGTTGGCTTTCACTAAAGTAGGTAAAGGCGATATGTATTTCCATGATGCGACCATTTGTTTCCAAAATTGGCAAAGTTGTGCAACCTGCCATCCGAATGATGCCCGCATGGACGGACTTAACTGGGATTTGCTGAATGATGGCATGGGTAATCCGAAGAATACAAAAACTCTCTTGCTTTCGCATCAGACTCCGCCTTGTATGGTGACTGGTATTCGTAAAAATGCCGAAGTTGCGGTACGTTCGGGCGTGAAGTATATTCTGTTTATGGAAGGAGAGGATGAAATCTATGAATCTATCGACGAATATTTGAAGTCTCTGAAACCTCTGCCTAGTCCTTATCTTCAGAATGGTAAACTTTCTGCGAAAGCGAAAAGCGGAAAGAAGATTTTTGAGGAAAACTGTGCAAGTTGTCATTCCGGACAGTATTATACCGACCTGAAACAGTATAAGGTAGATTGGACTACCGGACCCGATAAAGGTTTGTCGATGGACGTTCCGGCTTTGAATGAGTGCTGGCGTACAGCTCCTTATTTGTATGACGGTCGTAGCTATTCGATGAAAGATATGCTTAAGGTACACGGACCTCACAAACCGGTTTCCGAAAAAGAACTGGAAGAGTTGGAGGAGTACGTATTGTCTCTGTAGTGAACTTCATCCGTGCCTGAAAAATCTTTTATATAAAACTAATTTTGAATTTATATTTATGACAAGAATATATATTGCGATTCTGGCCTTTCTGTTTCCGGCATTTTTGTTTGCGCAGACAAAAACGTTTGCAGGAACGGATTATTCGCAAGGAATTGTCTTCGTGATGGAAAATAATCAAATCGTGTGGCAACACAAAGCCCCCGATTCCAATGATTTATGGGTATTGCCTAATGGCAATATCCTTTTCACCACCGGACATGGAGTACTCGAAATGACTCGTCAGAATGATACCATCTTTCATTATGAATCTAAAAGTCCGGTTTTTGCCTGCCAACGATTGAAGAATGGAAATACGTTTGTGGGCGAATGTATCACAGGCCGTATGTTGGAAATCTCTCCTAAAGGTACGATTGTGAAAGAAGTGTGCATTCTGCCGGAAGGAGTGAAAGAGAAAGGATTTGCTTTCATGCGTAATGCACGACGTTTGGATAACGGCCATTTTCTGGTGGCGCATTATGGTCCGCAGTGTGTGACGGAGTATGATATGAACGGAAAAGTGGTGTGGAACCTGGATGTTCCCGGCGGACCACATTCATTGACCCGCCTGCCTAACGGACATACACTGATTGCCGTAGCGGATAAAGATCAGAATCCACGACTAATCGAAGTAACGGCAGAAGGAAAGACAGTTTGGGAATTATCGAATGCGGATATTCCCGGCAAACCATTGAAGTTTTTGGGAGGTTTTCAGTATTTCTCTGACGGACGTTTCCTGATTACAAACTGGACGGGACATGTGAATCCGAAAGAGAAAGTACACATGTTGTTGGTCGACCGGCAAAAGAAGATACTTTATTCTTTGGAAAACACTCCGGGCTTGAAAACCATGTCATCTGTTTATAGTATGGATATTCCGGCAGGTGTTACCTCTTATCATTAATAAAATAAAGATCATAAGAAAAAACATTGAAATTTGCACTATGAAGTATCATCGAATAAAATGTAATTTGTATAAAGCGGAAGGAAACAGTTGGGAACAGATGGCGGAAGAATTACTTTCATCCGCCGTCCGGGAAGAGAGAGTGGTCCGTCTTGTACTCTTTACACACTGTACGGATAATCAGGAATACAAGTTTCAACGTTCCTTTCTGGAACAATGGGTGGAGCGGCATTTCGTTTCTCCCCGTCCGGTCGTTTCGCTTGTGGCTCAAAAACCGTTGGTGGCGAACTTGGTGCTGGAGGTACATTCATTGGTGGAGGCTACGGATGAGGCACTCACAATAGAAGAACAGTTCACTTCTTCTTCTGTCCGTTACCTCCGGATCACGACTGCTCATTACACGGAAATAATAGCGGGAGGACTTTGTGCGGATGATTTGAATCTTCCTGTTCGCGAACAATCGGAACAAGCGTTCAGAAAGGTTGAAGAGATATTGAAAGCGGAACAGATGAATTTCGGTGACATTGTCCGTCAGTGGAATTATCTGGAACGTATCACCGATATTACACATGGCAATCAGTGTTATCAGGATTTTAATGATGTGCGCACTCTGTTTTATGCTTCTTCAGCATGGGAATCAGGCTATCCGGCAGCAACAGGGATTGGCACACAATATGGAGGCATACTGATTGATTTCAATGCTGTCAGCGGAGAAGTCGATATTGTTCCTTTGGATAATGACTGGCAACGGGCTGCTCATGTTTATTCGGATGAGGTACTGATTAGTCATCGGGCGGATACGGAGAAAGGAACTCCAAAGTTCGAAAGAGGAAAGTCTGTGTCCGACCGTCGGCAGGAAGTGATTTATATTTCCGGCACGGCTGCTATCCGTGGCGAGGAAAGCGTAACGACCGGAGATGTACTTTCGCAAACGGAAATCACTCTTGAAAATATCCAGCATTTGATCGGACTGGAGGAGGGAAGAGAAAATTTGCCAGAACATTCCGGTAAGTTAGGACTTCTTCGTGTATATCTGAAGAATGAGGAAGATGCGCCGGCTGTGAAAGCAGATTTGGATAAACTTTGTCCGGATCTTCCTATTGCTTATCTTTATGCGGATGTATGCAGAGAGGAATTGTTGATAGAAATTGAAGGGATTGCTTATTTGTAAAAGCATTGTTTATTATAAAAGAAAAACAGATGAAACTGATTCGACTGATAGCTTCACCGGTATTGATGTACATCTTAGCGGGACTTTATGCCTTGATATTGGCAGTAGCCACTTTTGTGGAAAACTCTTATGGCCCTGCCATTGCCCGCGAGTATTTTTATTATGCTCCCTGGTTTATACTGTTGCAGTTATTGCAGGCAGTTAATCTATCGGCTATGTTCCTTCAGGGAAGCTATTTCAAGAGAATCAGTAAAGGCAGTCTGATTTTTCATGGAGCTTTTCTTTTTATTTGGTTGGGGGCTGCTGTCACTCACTATGTCGGAGTGACGGGTATCATGCATATCCGTGAGGGGGAAACGGCAAACAGCATGATGAAAGATGAGGGAGCAGGGATGGAAAAGACTTCCCTGCCTTTCTCTGTCACGCTGAATGATTTTAGGTTGGAGCGTTATCCGGGTTCTCATAGTCCGATGTCTTATGAAAGTGACTTGGTGATTAAGAGCGAGAATGAATCTCCTTTGCAGGCAACCATTCGGATGAATAAAGTGATTGATGTGGATGGTTACCGTTTGTTCCAGTCTTCGTTCGATCCCGATGAACAGGGTACTGTGTTGTCTGTGAGCTACGACCGTCCCGGTATGCAACTTACGTATACTGGATATTTTCTGTTACTTGTTGGTTTTGTATGGACGTTGTTCAGCAAGAAATCCCGTTTCGGACGATTACGTAGAGAGTTGGGAGAAATGAAAAAGAATACTCCTTTCTGTTTGTTGTTCTTCCTGATTTTATCCGGAATATCAAGTATGCAGGTATTGAGTGCACAACAAAAATCTGTTTCTTTGCAGCAATCACCCATAGCAGTGCAACACCCTCTTGTGGTTTCTCAACTACCTTGTGTTTCTTCTTTACATGCCGAAAAGTTCGGTAGCCTGGTAGTGCTTAATCCAAATGGGCGTCTCGAACCCGTCAACAGTTATACATCTGCCATCTTACGCAAATTGTATGGAGCCGATCAACTAAACGGTATGGATTCGGATCAATTCTTTCTGAATCTGCTTTCTTTTCCCGATGAATGGGGAGCCTTTCCTTTTATCAAAGTCGATAATAAAGAACTCCTTCAACGCTTCGGCAGGGATGGCAAATACATTGCCTGGCAAGATGTGTTTGATGCAGACGGCAACTATATCCTGGCAAATGAAATGAACACGATTTACGCCAAACCGGCTTCGGAACGAAAACGGCTGGATTCGGATTTATTGAAACTGGATGAATCGGTAAATATCGTCTATCGTATCATGCAACACCAGTTGTTGCCGCTTTTCCCGGATGGGAATGATTCGCAGGGAAAATGGTATTCACCGGGTGATGATTTAAGTGCTTTTCAAGGGAAAGACTCTTTATTTGTAACCAAAATCATGGATTGGTATATCTATGAGTTAGGAAACGGAGTTCGTTCCAACAACTGGAAGGAAGCCGATAAAATCATCGAAATGATGAATGTCTTCCAACAGGCAAAGGCTAAAGTTCCCACTATTGACAATCGGAAAGTGAAAGCCGAACTTCTCTATAATCAGCTGAATCTATTTTTCTGGTGTCGTCTGGCTTACCTGATTTTGGGCGGCATCCTACTTTTCATTGCTTGCGGAGAGATTATTGCGGACTTCAAATGGGGGAGAAAACTAAGTGGTATTCTGATCGCTCTCCTGACAATCGCTTTCCTTACGCATACGGCAGGTGTCTTGCTACGTTGGTATATTTGCGGGCACGCGCCTTGGGCGAATGCTTACGAGTCGATGGTATGCACTTCTTGGATGCTGGTAGGCAGCGGACTTCTGTTTGCCCGCCGATTCCGTATTCTTCCCGCATTAGCGGGACTATTAGGTGGAATCATGCTTTTTGTAGCAGGACTGAACCACCTGAATCCGGAAATCACTCCTTTGGTTCCGGTACTCCAGTCTTATTGGCTAATGTCTCATGTCGCTATTATCATGATCGGTTATGTATTCTTTGCGCTTTGCGCACTGACAGGACTATTTAACCTTGTATTGATGAATTTGCTTTCCGCCACCAATCGGTTGAAACTCCAGTTCCGCATCCGTGAACTGACATTACTGAATGAAATGGCAATGATCCTCGGCCTGTTCTTTATGACCGCAGGCACATTTCTAGGAGCCATTTGGGCAAACGTCTCTTGGGGTAGATATTGGGGCTGGGACCCTAAAGAAACTTGGGCATTGATTTCAATCGTTGTTTATGCATTGGTACTTCACATCCGTTTCATTCCTCTTCTGAAAGGAAAGACCGACTGGTGTTTTAATCTGCTTTCGGTTGTAGCCATTCTTTCCGTTATCATGACTTGGTTCGGAGTGAATTACTATTTAAGCGGTCTACATTCTTATGGAAAAACCGAAGGAGGAGATTTTTTATTGTGGATATGGGGACTGGGAGTCTGTCTTGTGTTTGTGTTGGCATTGTTTGCGCGTAAACGGTTGAAGAAAATCTCTGTTACATTTTAGTTTTCTTTTGAGTATTATACGCCCCCCTTCACCTTTTCTCTGTCTCTTCGATGAATAAGGAGTTTGCGGGTGAAGAGTAACAATTTCACCATCTCTTCACCTGTAGCGAGTAGTTTCAAAAATAGTTTTAAGGCTTGAAACAATCTGTTTCACACCGAGAAACACTTCGTTTCGTTACTTGAAACAAAGTGTTTCCCGCCTTGAAACTTTTAGTTTCAAACAGGGTTGAAACTAATTACGAAATAGCTTTACTAATTTTACTCAATGGTGGAATCTGGAGGCTGCAATTTGATTTGATTCACGATGAAGAGCAGGTGAAGGGGCGGCTATTCACCTACAAACAGCTTGTTTATCGGCCATACAGAAGAAAAGTGAAGGAGCTGGAAGAATTGGACGTATTATAGAGAAAGAGCATTGAATGATTCAAAACTGTATAAATCTGAATTCTTCTTTTTTGTTGGTATCGTATAAGATTACTATTCAGCAAACTTTTTAACTTCGGTATGTTTTTCAGGAAAGTATTAAGATATAATATCTGATAGATAAGTCATTAATATACCTCCAAACGTGGCGTCGATGCACGCATTTTGATTTCCGCATCCAACACGATTGAATGATTGGGAGATGCCGGATCTTTGATTTTCTCTAAAATAAGTTCGGCAGCTTTTTTCCCCATCTGGTACAAAGGCGGTTCTACTGTAGTCAATTTGGGATAGACTATGTTGGAAAGTTCAGTTCCTGAAAAACTGGCTACGGCGATTTCTTCGGGTATTTTTTTCCCAAGTTCCCTCAATCTGTTCATAGCTCCAATGGCCAATGTTTCCGTAAAAGCGAAAATAGCATTGAAAGGAATATTTCTTTCCACTAATATATCCGCAGCTTTTTTCCCTTCTTCAAAAGTCATACCGGTTTTTATCAGCATATTATTCTTATCAAAAGGAATTCCGAATTTAGCCAAAGCGTCTTTGTATCCTCTGACACGTTCTATGGAGTTGTAAATATCGTCCGGTCCCTGTATATGAACAATCTGTTTGCGTCCGCTTCGGATCAGACTTTCTACAAGAAAGAATGACTTCATATAATCGTCCACTATTACCTGCGGAACTTCAAGTCCATAGGGAATACGATCATAGAACACCATAGGCATTCCCGCTTGCTGTAAACGAGCATATTCCTCCTTATTCCTTTTATAACTGCAAAGACAGATGATGATGCCATCCACCATGAATCCTTCCATCAGTTGCAGGTTCTCTTTTTCTTTTTCCGGGTCTCCTCCGGACTCTGCAATAATCACCTTTATATTTTTGGTGTGAAGCACTTCTTGTATTCCGTTTATTACTCGTGAAGCAAACGGCGTAACCATTTCAGGAACGATCACTCCCACGGTATTAGTATGTCCGTATTTAAGGTTGATTGCTACAGGGTTTGGTCTATATCCCAATCTTTTAGCCGCTTCTATCACCTTTTCTTTCGTTTCTTTACGGATATTCTTGTCATCCCCCAATGCACGAGATACAGTGGAGACGGATATTGACAAATGTCGAGCGATGTCTTTTATGGTTATATACTTCATGCTGAATGATGGTTTAAATCAAAGCAAAGATATTGATTTCAAACAATAAATCCTAATATTGGAGTAAAATACGAATCCCATTTGCTTTTGTGTAATGCTTTTGTAACGTTTGCAGATTTTGGGAACGTTCCCGCAATCGTTTGCAGGCAAAAGAGTTAGGAAAAAACTTTTTTTCAAGCTCTTGTTCTTTATCTTTGTTACATCAACATGATGTCGAACTAAAGAAAAAGAACTATGAAAACACACCTCTTTTCTTATAAGTGCGGTCGAAAGCACATCAAAGTTTACCATCTATTTGAATTGGTAATAATTAAAGGATAAAAAACGGTCATGGACAAGAAAGTACGAAGTATAGAAATTTCGAAACAGGTTCCAATTGTGGGCAACTATGATGTAGTTGTCTGCGGTGGCGGACCAGCTGGTTTCATTGCGGCCATTGCGGCTGCTCGCAGTGGTGCGAAAACTGCTGTTGTGGAACAATATGGGTTTTTAGGTGGAATGGCTACAATGGGGCTTGTTACTCCTTTGAGTGTATTCACCTATAATAATGAAAAGGTGATAGGCGGTATTCCATGGGAATTTATCGAACGGCTGGAGAAGATGGGAGGCTGTATCATTGAGAAACCTCTTGGCAATGTAGCTTTTGATCCGGAGCTTTACAAGCTTTTATGCCAGCAAATGATGCTGGAAGCCGGCGTGGATATGTATATGCACTCTTACTTAAGCGGTTGTCAGGCAAAAGACGGCAAAATATCCTGTATCCTCTTTGAGAATAAGAATGGGACAGAAGCCATCAGTGCCGATATGTATATCGACTGCACTGGGGATGGTGACCTTGCTGCTATGGCGGGTGTTCCGATGCAAACTGATGAATGTAAACCGCTGCAACCTCTTTCCACCTATTTTATATTAGGCGGTGTGGATACAGATTCGCCCATGATAATTGATGCCATGCACCATAATAAACAAGGGCAGAATTGTCATTGCATTGCAGTTCGTGAGAAACTTTTGGCAATGAAAGAGAAGCTTGGCATCCCCGAGTTCGGCGGTCCTTGGTTTTGCACCACTCTTCGTCCGGGCGAAGTAACGGTTAATATGACCCGTACTGCAGGAAATGCCATTGATAATAGAAATTTTACCGCAGCGGAATGTCGCTTACGGGAAGATGTATTTAAAATAGCACGAATCTTTAAAGAGAACTTTGAAGAGTTTAAAAACAGTTATGTGACGACCGTCGCCGTACATGCCGGTATTCGTGAGACACGTCGTATCAAAGGTGTACATACCATTACAGCAGAAGAATATGTGAATGCTTATAAATATCCTGATAGCATATCACGCGGTGCACATCCTATAGATATCCATGTGGCAGCAGGTGCGGAACAGAGCGTAACTTTCCTTAAAAAAGCGGCGTATGTACCTTATCGCGCTCTTATAGCTGAAGATTTTCCGAATCTGCTCGTAGCGGGACGCTGCATTAGTGCTGATAAGACTTCCTTTGCGTCACTTCGCGTTCAGGCAAGTTGTATGGGGGTAGGACAAGCCGCAGGAGTAGCAGCCGCACAATGTATAAAGGCAGGTGTGACCGTACAAAAGGCTGATATTCACAATCTCATAGAGGAATTGAAGAAACTTGGAGCAATTATATAAAGAAGAACCAGAATATGGAACAGTTAGATTATATTATTATTTTACTCTACTTTCTCGGACTGATTGCCGTGAGTGTTGTGATGTCCCGGAAAATTAAAAACTCCGAAGATATGTTTATTGCCGGGCGAAATTCTTCGTGGTGGCTGTCGGGAGTCTCTTCCTACATGACTATCTTCTCGGCAAGTACCTTTGTCGTTTGGGGAGGCGTTGCTTATAAATCGGGACTTGTTGCGGTAGTCGTTGCACTTTGTCTTGGCGTAGCATCGTTTATTGTCGGTAAATGGATCTCGGGCAAATGGCGGGAGCTACGTATTAAATCGCCGGGAGAGTTCCTTACCATCCGGTTCGGACATCGTACGGTAAGTTTTTACACGATTTCAGGAATTATAGCCCGTGCGGTACATACGGCAGTGTCTCTGTATGCGGTAGCGGTTGTGATGTGTGCATTAATCAAAGTCGATGGTGGCAGTATTTTTGCAAGTACAGGTATGATGGGCGATTCACCGATGGGTTACCTTAGTATTTGGTGGGCGCTTCTTATCCTTGGTGCCATCGCTCTTGGATACACCATTGCCGGAGGATTTCTTGCGGTACTAATGACTGATGTAATTCAGTTCGGAGTACTTCTGGCCGTGGTTGTATTTATGATACCTCTTTCATTTAACGCGGTAGGAGGCGTAAGTGCATTTATCGATAAGGCCAGTGAGATACCAGGATTCTTCTCGGGCACATCTCCGACCTATACATGGGGGTGGCTTTTACTGTGGATATTTCTTAATGTGTCCATGATTGGCGGCGACTGGCCGTTTGTACAGCGATACATAAGCGTACCTACTACAAGAGACGCAAAAAAGAGTACTTATTTAATAGGAATTCTTTATCTCGTCACTCCTCTTATCTGGTATCTTCCTACCATGATTTATCGTGTGATGGAACCCGGACTTGCGCTTGATTTGGATGCAACCACAATGACTTTCAACGGCGAACACGCTTATGTGAATATGAGCAAACTCGTGCTTATGAAAGGAATGGTCGGCATGATGTTGGCAGCGATGCTATCGGCTACATTGAGTAATGTTTCGGGCATTTTGAATGTATATGCCAATGTATATACCTATGATATTTGGGGACACAAAGAGAAAAACCGTCAGGCAGATGAGAAAAAGCGTATCAAGGTAGGACGTCTCTTCACATTTGTCTTTGGGCTTGTGATTATCGCTTTGTCAATGCTCATCCCGTTTGCCGGAGGTGCCGAAAAGGTGGTAGTAACTCTTCTTACTATGGTGATGTGTCCTTTATATATTCCGTCGATATGGGGACTGTTCTCGAAGCGGCTGACAGGCAACCAACTTATTTCTGCAATGATTCTTACTTGGCTCGTTGGTATTATGGCTCGCGTCATAATTCCCGCCTCCGTTATTAGTCCAAGCCTTATAGAGTCAGTTGCCGGTTGTGTACTTCCTGTACTTATCCTTGCAATCATGGAAGTTTGGTCGGCACGTAAAAAGTATGAAGACAATGGTTATCAAGCCATTGGTGAATATACTGATCCTGAAGCCGATCGCGAACCGACATTAAAGGAGAAAAAAGCGGTATTAATCTATTCGCATTTGGCTGTTAACTGCTTCTGTATTACCATTGGTGTCGTTGCGCTCTTACTGATAGGTCTGCTTATTGCCGGCGATCCGAAGACTCTTGCGGTCAAAGGAATTGTGATAGGAAGTATCGTACTGATGATTGCCATGATACTTGCTTATGTGATATACAGAATTATATATGCAAGACGTCTGAAAATGTCTAGCTAGTCAATTATTAATAACCCTAAATACTAATCAAATGAATCTAAAGATGTTATTGTTTGCAAGTGTGTCGCTTGTGCTTTTTGCATCTTGTCATAACTCGGATGAACCGTATATGACACTCGCGACAAAGACACTTGATGTAGAAGCAGAAGGTGGACTTTTCACTGTTGACCTTTCATCTAATGTCTATTACAGAGTCAATAACGATTGTCAGACCGATGGAAGCGATAGCCATTGGGCAGTTGTTGATTCGCATGAGACACAAGGTGAGATTACTAAGTTTACAATCAAAGTCTCTGAAAATTCGTCGACTAGTTCACGTGTCGGTGCCATTCGTTTCATTGGCGATGATGTAACTCCTCTAAAGCTGGTTATTACCCAAAAAATGATTGTTCCGAAAGGTATCAGTCCTATCACCGAATCGATTGACGCAACTACAACAGAATCCTCGTTCAAAGTCTTTGGAGATAAGGAGTGGAAGGCTGTATGTGCAGATGCGGATGTGACCGTTTCTCCTGCAAATGGGGTAGGCGAATGTGATATTAAACTTACTTTCCCGGAGAACAAGACATTTGCCAAAAGGACAATTAAAGTAACGGTAACCATCCAGGATGATACAGACTATACCTATACTCTTGTACAAGATGCTTTCTCGGGCATTTTGGCTGATTGGGACTTGAAGAGTTTAACTGCCAACACAAGTGGAACATTTGCTGATGATGAGGCACAGTCTGTATTCCCGGGAACCAATGGCAAGTATCTTGCTCCGAGTGCCGGAAGTGGTAAGATTGAGTATTGGGCATGTGACCGGACAGGTTATGTAGCGCAGACTGCCGTATGCAGCCGTGCCGTAGGTGGTAATGGTGACCCGTATGTATCAGGAGCTATTCCGGGTGATTATTGGTATGTCTATGGGGATATGAAAGGTACGACCATTCCTGCCGGTACCAAGATACACTTCTATTTTGTGACCAAATTAGGAACGATGTGTTCCAACTACTGGATGATCGAGTTCAAGGATGGAGAAGAATGGAAACCGGCTCTTCCGACTTCGACTCTTCAGGAAAGTGCGACAGAGACACTGTCGGGTGCACCTATCAATTATTCGGCAACTATTACCTACAACTTTGCGGGAATGTTGCTCGATAGCAGTAACAATGGCGCATATATCCCTGCCGAAGGAGTATTTACCACGACTAAAGATATGGATGAGATTGTGTTAAGATTTGGACAGGCAGGCCGTCTATGTCTTAATGGCGCCAAATTCGCTGGAAAGTATATAGACTGTACACACGCAAGCGGCCAGACACGTTTTTCAGCGCAACATCCGAGTAATCCTGAAACAGGTGCGGCAATCAAAGAGTATAACCAACATGTATTGCTTGAAATCGTAGAATAAAGAGTATGAAAAAAAGTATATTAAGCCTGTTATTGGCATGTTTCCTGCAAATCAATCTGGCTTTTGCACAGAATGTAATGAAGGGTGTCGTTAGCGATGCCAATGGTCCTCTTGTCGGAGTGGTGATCCACGATAAAGACAATGCAAAAGGTACTACCTCCGATATGTCGGGAAAGTATGCGCTCAATGGCGCTGAATCAGGCCATACAATAGAATTCCGTTATCTTGGTTATGTGACCGAGACTGTGGTATGGGATGGTAAAAGTGTAGTAAATATAAAACTTAAAGAGGATGCTGTACAACTTGAAGAGACGGTTGTTATCGGCTATGGATCTGTAAAGAAGAAAGATCTTACAGGTGCGGTCGGTGTAATCAACAGTTCGCTTATCGAGAAACAGAGCACGTCTCAACTTTCACAATCTTTGCAAGGACTGATTCCGGGACTGACGGTTACCCGTTCGAGCAGTATGCCGGGAGCGAGTGCTACGGTTCAGGTGCGTGGTGTGACAACAATGTCTGATTCGAGTCCGCTTATCCTTGTCGATGGTATGATGGTCAGTAGCCTCGACAATATAGCAAGCGAAGACGTACAGCAGATTACTGTACTTAAAGATGCAGCTTCTGCATCCATCTATGGTGCCCGTGCTGCTGCCGGTGTTATCTTGATAACGACTAAGGAGGCAACCGAGGGACAGCTTTCGATCGGTTATAACGGAGAGATTTCGTTGTCTTCTCCTACCGAATTTCCGAAATTCCTGACAGACCCTTATCACTACATGACAATGTACAATGAATGGTCGTGGAACGATGCCGGTAATCCTGCGGGAGGCGAGTTTGCCAACTATTCACAGGATTACATCGACAACTATGCTACCAACAACAGGTATGATCCCATTCAATATCCTATCTATGATTGGAAAGACGCTATTCTTTCGAATACCGCTATGCGCCATAAGCACAATTTGACCATGACGTATGGCAACAAGGTAATCAAGAGCCACACTTCCGCTACCTACGAAAATGCCGACGCTATCTATAAAGGTTCAAACCACGAAAGAATCTCTATCCGTTCGCGTAATAATCTGAAGATTAGTGATAAACTCTCCGGTTCTATCGATTTCTCGGTACGTTATGCCACGAAAAATGACCCGACTTCCGGTAGTCCGATTCGTGCAGCTTATATGTATCCTTCCATTTATTTGGGACTTTATCCGGATGGCCGTGTTGGTCCTGGTAAAGACGGCAGTCTTAGCAATACGCTTGCCGCCTTATTGGAAGGCGGAGAGAAGAAGACCGTATCCAACACAATGACCGGTAAATTCTCGTTGAGCTATAAGCCCATAAAAGATTTGACCCTTACTGCCAATCTGACTCCTACCGTCGGAACTGTTTCAATCAAGGAGATGAAGAAAGCCATACCTGTTTACGATGCATACGAAACCGATGTTATGCTGGGATATGTTTCAGGATATACTTCCAATTCGCTAAGTGAAGAACGCCGTAACATCAAATCATTGGAGAAACAATTCATCGCTACATACGACAAGACCTTCAACAAGGTACATAACTTCAATGCCATGGTCGGTTATGAAGATTATAGTTATACGTATGAAACGATGTCGGGATCGACAAACGATATGTCTTTGTCTTCTTTCCCTTATCTTGATTTGGCGAACAAGAATGCTCTTGCCGTAGCCGGCAATTCTTATCAGAATGCATACCGTTCATTTTTTGGCCGTGTCATGTATAATTACGACAGCCGTTACTACCTCCAGCTCAATGCTCGTGAAGACGGATCTTCACGTTTTCACAAGGATCACCGTTGGGGATTCTTCCCGTCCGCATCGGTGGGGTGGGTCATCTCTAACGAGAAGTTCATGCAAAACATAACCCCGATAAACTATCTGAAGTTCCGTGCCTCTATCGGTACGCTCGGTAACGAGCGGATTGGAAATTATCCTTATCAGACATACATTTCGTTCAATAATGCCATTATGTATGACAGTGCAGGTTCTACGCCCCAATCTTCGATGTCTGCCGCTCAACAGGATTATGCGTATGAGAATATCCATTGGGAGAAAACACAAAGTTGGGATATAGGTGTGGATGCCGCTTTCTTTAACAATCGTCTTGACTTTAGCGCAGACTATTATTATAAGAAGACAACAGATATGCTCTTGTCAGTGGCAATCCCGTCGTTTACAGGTTATTCGGCACCTGACAGGAACGTAGGTAAAATGCATACCCGTGGTTGGGAAGTGAAACTCGGCTGGTCTGACCGTATCGGAGATGTAAATTATGCGGTAAGTTTTAATATCTCTGATTACAAGTCTATAATAGATAATCTTAATGGCAAGCAGCAGTTTAACAGCGATGGTACCATTATTACTGAAGGTGCAGAATATAACTCCTGGTACGGATATAAAACTGCAGGTTTATTCCAGACCGCAGAGGAAGTCAGTGAAAGCGCTCTGCTTTCGGCTTCTACCAAACCGGGTGATGTGAAATATGTAGATGTCAGCGGTCCGGACGGCACTCCTGACGGAATTATCAATGAGACATACGACCGCGTAGTGCTTGGCAGCTCATTGCCACACTATCTATATGGAGGTTCTATTAGTTTGGGCTGGAAAGGTCTCTCTTTCTCCCTACTCTTCAATGGTGTCGGGAAACAACTTTCACGCCTCACCGAGAGTATGATTCGCCCCATGCAGGGACAATGGCTTCCGGCTCCGTCGGTCCTTCTGAACGACAATGGCAGCCGTAATTATTGGAGTGTGTACAACACTGCAGAGCAGAACGCGGCAGCCAGCTATCCCCGTTTGAGCCATCAGGGCGGTGAATACAACAACTACAAAATGTCGGATTACTGGCTCAAGAGTAGTGCCTATATGCGTATAAAGAATATCAACGTTGGCTATACAGTTCCTAAAAAAATCGTCTCTAAAGTCGGAATCAAGGGACTTCGGGTGTACGTCAATATTGATGATCCATACTGCTTTGATAGTTATCTTTCGGGATGGGACCCTGAAGCAGGCGCTTCTACCTATATCACACGCACTTATACATTTGGAGTGGATATCAAATTCTAATGGAGTATGAAAAAATTACATAATATGAAAAAAATACATGTATTGATTTGCATGATAGCTCTTCTATCTGTAACTTCTTGTGTGAACCTCGATCTGAATCCTCCTTCAGCTGCATCCAGCGAAAACTGGTTCTCGTCACCGGAGGAAGTTCGAATCTCGTTGAACGATTTTTATCGCAGTACCTTCTTTGTTATAGAAGAAGGTTGGACGCTGGACCGTAATACGGATGACTGGGCACAACGAACCAATATTTATACCATTGCGGCAGGTTCACTGAATGCGTCTTCTACAAGTAATCCTAACATCAAGACTGTTTGGAGTTACACGTATAAGAACATTAGTCGTGCCAACCGGATTTTGGAGGCACTCGACAAACTTGAAGGCAAATATTCCACCACTGAACTGAATACGCTTCGTGCCGAAGCCCGTTTTTTCAGAGCATTTGCTTATTCACGTTTGATTACTCTTTGGGGAGATGTTCCTTTCTACGTGACTTCGATTACTCCGGAGGAAGCATTTGAGATGGGGCGTACCGACAAAGCTGTCGTTCTGAAACAAATTTATGAAGATTATGACTATGCCGCAGAAAATTTGCCGGTCGCAAATAATAATAGCGGCGCCACCCGTGTAGACAAAGGAACGGCTTATGCTTACAAGGCTCGTACCGCTCTCTATCAGCACGACTACGGGACTGCCGCAAACGCTGCGCAAGACTGTATGGATCTGGAAGTATATGACTTGGCCCCTGATTATGGAGAACTTTTCCGCGACAAGACAAGAGGAAGCAAAGAAGTTATCTTCTCTGTTGCTCACTCAAGCGACCTTGAGTTGGATGAAAACGGTAAACCTACTACACAGGCTATCGGTTCCTTTATTGCCCGTTCGGCAGGCGGTACACATAATGCGCAACCTTCGTGGGAACTTCTTGCTGTCTACGAAATGACGAATGGTAAGACGATTGATGAACCGGGCAGTGGCTTTGATCCTCACGATCCATTTGCCAACCGCGATCCCCGTTGCCTGGAAACATTTGCTGCTCCCGGCAGCCGTATCTATGGTATTGAGTGGAATCCTGCGCCGAACGCACTCGAAGTAATGGACTATACGCAAAATCGTATGATTACAAATAAAGATTCCAAAGGCGGTTCGGATGCTTCCAACTGTGCTTACAATGGTTGTTGCCTGCGCAAAGGCGCGCAAGAATCATGGCGTACTACTTTGTATAACGACAACCCCGTTATTCTTATGCGTTATGCCGATGTTTTGTTGATGTATGCCGAAGCTAAGATTGAACTGGGGGAGATTGACGCTACTGTCCTTGCTTGCATCAACGATGTCCGTGCCCGTGCTTATGGCACCACCCGTACACAAACCAACGACTATCCGTCCATTACGACAACCGATCAGGCAGCATTGCGCAAAGTGCTCCGTCGTGAGCGTCGTGTGGAGTTTGCATGGGAAAATCTGCGCTATTTCGATTTGCTTCGTTGGCATCAGTTTGAGAATGCTTTTGGGCACAATATGTACGGATTTACCCGTACAGCCAACAGGGCAAAGGAATACTTTGCGGCAGGCAACTGGTTTTGGCCGGAGACTCCGACATTTGACAAAGACGGATTTCCTTCTTTTGAAGCGATGGCCGACGGAACCTATATCGTCCAGCATGGTGAACGTAAGTATGATGAGAAGATTTATTTATGGCCATTGCCAAGTGATGATGTATTGATAATGAATGGCAAACTTGTTCAAAATCCAGGGTACTAACTTTATTAAATAAATGATATTATGAGCATTGGAGAAATTTTATTGCGCAGTCGCTATCAACCATTGAAAAGGGTGTTGAGCTATGATGTATTCAACACCGGCTTTAACGGTTGGATGACATTGATGCCTAACTTTACGGAATATCCCGATTTTGATGTTCCCAAGACATTGGTCAATAAAGACCAGTGGCCACCGGTCATGCTTAGTTCCGCTACTTTCAGGTATCCGGGCACTCATGGGGCAATGTCCGGCACTTACTCTCTTAAACTTTCGACAAGACCTGTTGCCGCTCCTTACACGGAGATTCCGGCGGAAGGTTGTCTGGGACATGCCATTAAGCGGCTTTCGTTCTCTCGTCCGGGCTGCAAATATTTGCAGATAGAATGTTGGTTTACATACACGGCGGAGCAGGATGTGGTGGATGGCGGTGACCGTCCGCAACCGGGTTTGCATGAGAGTTCCATCCGCGATTTTGGTATGGGATTCGATGTACAGGAGGGTGGAAAACGTTACCATGTAGGAATTCGCTATCTCAATGCAGTAGATGGCAAATTAATGCAGAAGTGGCAGTATGAACATTCCAATGAAGACATAACCGACCGCGATTGGGCTTATGGACTTGACGGAGACTGGTGTAAGAGGGGAGTCGATCCCTGGTGGTTCGGCCGCCGTTATCCTAATGGCGACCACGATGGATTCAAGGATTTGAAAGATGGTCATCAGAAACTCATTTACAATGAGACCGACTGTAAACTCAATTGGCAATACATGCGTCTGAAACTTGACACAGAGCTTCGAGAATATGTAGAGTTCCAATGTCAGGACAAAATTTGGGATATGCGTGGCATTGCAGCCGATACCGTTGACGGATATGGACGTATCGACAATCTTATCAATCCTCTTTTCTGGGTGGGTACTGATACCAATCGTCGTGTATTCTTTTATATAGATTCTGTTGTTGTTTCACAAGAATAAAAGGAGGAATGTAATATATGAAAATGTTTAATGATTCCCATCTTGAGGTAAAGAAGTTCTTTAAAGGTACTTTCTTCACTCATCCTTACGAGGCTGGTTGGGCAGATGAGGCTATATTCTTTGTTATGGTTGAGAAAATAGAAGGAGATCCCGTATTCGAAGGTCGTGTACAACTATCGCAAGACGGTATACATTGGGCTGACGACGGTAGTGAGCCTGTAATCTTCAAAGGACTTGGCCAACATATTATAAAGGTAAATTCAAATTTTGGTAATTATATTCGTCTTGCCGTCAGCATTGAAGGCGGAGAGATGTTTTTAAATCTTCATATAGCATGCAAAGGTTAATATTTATACTTAGTCTGTTCATCCTTGCGATTGTAGGATGCAGCTCCAATGAGTCTCACTCATTTTTGATTCGTCCGGATGGAGGTGGGGAAGATGCTGCCACTGAAATAGAGGTAGGTAAAACGATTCCTGCCTGGCAGGAGGGTGTGATGGATATTCATTTCATCAATACGACTACCGGTGAAAGCATGTTTGTAATATTCCCGGATGGTACGCAAATGCTTATCGATGCCGCAAGTTCGAGTGTTACGACCAACTCTAATAGTAATACGACCAACACCGGTATCCGTAGCCGTTGGGATCCGACTCTGACTTCTACCCGTGGTTCACAGATTATAACTGATTACATTCGTAAGTGTATGGTATGGACAGGTAACAGTACGATTGATTATGCCGTACTTACCCACTTCCATAATGACCACTTCGGCGGTTATACTTCTTCTTTGCCAAAATCAGCTAATTCCAGTACTTATTCGTTGATAGGTTTTGCCGAGATTTTCGACAATTTCAAGATTGGTACGCTTCTTGATCGTGGCTATCCCGATTATAACTATCCGTTCAACATGGCGACAATGGCAGACAATGCTCCAAGTTGCAGCAACTATATCAATGCAGTGAAATGGCATGTCGCCAATCAAAAGTTCGATGCTGCGATATTCAAAGCAGGGGCGAATAATCAGATCGTTCAGAAGTATAATCCTGCAAAGTATCCTACTGCAAAGGTGCAAAACGTGGCAGTGAATGGAGAGATCTGGACAGGTTCGGGCACTACCACAAAGAAGACATTCCCTGAACTCTCGGAGATTACATACGAAAACAGTAAGAACATTACCTCCAGTGACAATTGTCCGCCGGAGAATATTACCAGTTGTGTGATGAAAGTTTCGTATGGCAACTTTGATTTCTTTGCCGGTGGTGACCTTCAGTATAACGGACGTTCGAGTCATGCGTGGAAAGATGCCGAACTGCCCTGTGCAAAAGCAGTAGGTCAGGTGGAACTATTGAAAGCTAACCATCACGGTGTAACCAACACCAATCAGGTGGATGCTCTGAAAGCACTCAATCCACAAACGATTGTTGTCAATTCGTGGGTAGATTGTCATCCCCGCACCGATATACTGAATTCGATGGAGACAACACTCCCTGCGTGTGACATGTTTATCACTAACTTCTGGCAAGGCGATCGCCCCAGCGGAGTAGACGACCGGGTTACGGCGGAAGAGGCTGCGAGAGTAAAGGGATATGATGGACATATTGTAGTTCGTGTGACCGACGGGGGAAACAAATATAGAGTTGTGACAATCACAGATTCTGACGGGGCAATGACTGTTAAGACTATTTCCGGTCCATATACAAGCAGATAATGAATACAAAATATTATGATGTAATAGTAGCAGGTGCAGGTCCTGCCGGGATATGTGCGGCTGTAGCCGCCGCCCGGCAAGGAGCACGTGTTGCCCTTATCGAAAGATACGGAGTCATCGGAGGTAACCTGACCGCCGGGTATGTCGGCCCTATTCTCGGTAGTGTAAGCAAGAACACGATGCGCGATGAGGTTTGTGCTATTCTTGGCGTCAAAGACAATGACTGGATTGGCGAACATGGAAATGCTCACGATTTCGAAGAGGCAAAACTTACATTGGCAGAATTTGTCGCCAGGGAAAAGAACGTCGATGTCTTTTTGCAATGTTGCGTGTCGGATGTTATTCGTGACGGAAAGGTGGTAAAAGGCATTAAGTGTGCAAGTAACGAGGGGACGCTCTGTTTTGAAGCCGCGGTTACAATTGATTGTACCGGTGATGCCATAGTATCTTTTCTTGCCGGTGCAAAAATAGAAAAGGGACGTGCTGACGGACTCATGCAGCCTGTAACCCTTGAATACACCATTGACGGCGTAGATGAATCGAAAGGAATTATCTGTATTGGAGATGTAGACAATGTCCAATTGAATGGCGAGTGTTTTCTTGATTGGTGTAAAAAGAAAGCTGATGAGGGCGAACTTCCCCGGATGCTTGCTGCCGTGCGTTTGCATCCATCGGTCAGACCGGGTTGCCGTCAGGTAAATACGACACAAGTCAATAGGGTGGATATAACTTCGGTAAGCTCTATTTTCGCCGCCGATCTTGAACTTAGGCAACAGATACGCCTCCTGACTCAATTCTTGAAAGAAAATTTGCCGGGTTACGAAAATTGTAGAGTGATCGGAAGCGGTACAACAACCGGAGTGCGCGAAAGCCGCAGGGTGATGGGCGACTATGTGATCGATGCCGATGAGATGGCAGAAGGCTGCCGTTTTGCCGATGTGGTGGTACATAAAGCATTGTTCATTGTCGATATACATAATCCTGACGGAGCCGGACAGGCGGAACCGACCATACAATATTGCAAACCATACGATTTGCCGTATCGTTGTTTTCTCCCGTTGGGCTTGGAAGGGCTTCTGGTGGCGGGACGGTGCATATCGGGTACTCACAGAGCTCACGCTTCATATCGTGTCATGAGTATTTGCATGGCGATGGGAGAGGCAGTTGGTATTGCTGCTGCCATGAGTGCGTCGCAGCATTGTACTCCGCGGGCTCTCGATGTAGGAGAGTTGCAGAAACGGCTTGAGTCGTTAGGCGTAGAGCTGTTCGATTAACGTAGAACATAATCATACTTTAAATTTATAGAGCATACTTATGAAAAAGATCTATTTGTCTGTCGTGTGCTTACTGATCTCTATTCCCCTTATCGCCCAGTTGTATGTAGAGCCGGAGAAAGAGGTAGAGTGCTCTGTCTTCCTGGCAAAGGAAGGACGGGGGCGGGCACAGCAAGGACTTGAAATATGGGATGATTACATATTCTCGTGCGAGGATGGAGGGCACGTGAATATCTATGATTTCAAAAGTGCCGATCCGAAACCTGTGGCAGGCTTTGAGTTGGCGTCCTCCCATCCGGACAACCATGTAAATAATGTATGCTTTGGCGTCGAGACAAAACGCGGAGCATCGTTTCCTCTCTTGTATATCACAAACGGGAAGGTAGGAAGCGAGTTGGAATGGTTGTGCTTTGTGGAGAGCATCACCCGTCGTGGAAAACGTTTTAGCAGCGAAATCGCACAGACAATTGAACTCGATGGCTCGAAGTGGGCGGAGAAAGGGTATGTCCCCATCTTTGGAGCGCCAAGCTGGCTGGTCGATCGGGAACGGGGCTTTATATGGATATTCTCGGCGCGTAAACGTACTGTGGCGAAGGTGACAAAGCATGCATGGGAAAACCAGTATGTCGCCACCAAATTCCGCATACCATCGTTGAGTGAGGGTGCAAAGGTGCGCCTCGACGAAAATGACATTCTCGATCAGGTGGTGTTCCCCTATGAGGTATGGTTCACGCAAGCGGGCTGTATGCATGATGGTAAAATCTATTTTTGCTTCGGAGTTGGGAAACAGGATGACAGCCGTCCTTCCTGCATCCGGGTGTACGATACGGATAGGCGGACAATTACTGCCCGGTACAATGTGCAGGAACAGGTTATTTATGAACCGGAAGATATTGTGGTTAAAGACGGGGTTATGTATGTCAATACCAATACGAATGCGAAAAAGACGTCTGATCTTCCTTGCATATTCAAACTCTCTCTTCCGAAAGAAAAGCCGGTGGCCGAAAATCCTCTCGACGAGATACGCAGGGATCCGGAACGTGCGGGCGGCGTGTATTATGTGACCGATCTTTCACATCCGGTTACGCCGGCGCCCAAAGGATATACGCCTTTCTATATAAACGGCTATTTCCGTCACGGAGCGCGTCAGATAGACGATGAGGTGACTTATCCTGCCATATACGGCGTATTGGAGAAAGCTCATGCCACAAACAACCTTACCGATTTTGGGAAAGCCCTGTACGAACGTCTTAAACCGTTCAAGAAGAATGTGTTTTACAAAGAAGGCGATCTGACACAAATCGGTTATCGTCAGACAAGGGAGATAGGCCGGAGGATGGTACAAAACTATCCGGAAGTATTTGAAGGCCATCCCTATTTGAAGACTAACGCAACGAATGTGCTTCGGGTGGCGGCCACCATGCAATCTGTAAATTCGGGTATTTTGTCGCTACGTCCCGGGCTTGAATGGGCGGAGATAGACAACTCCCGTTCGTTCCTTGCCACACTGAATCCCTACGGTAACGTATGTCCCGACAGGAGTCCGCTTGATAAGTATATACTCGGTAAGGAAAACAGTTGGTATAAAAAATACCGTTCATATATAGATGAAAAGTTGGATGTGGATGCTTTTTTTACAAGACTGTTTATAGATGTAACACAAGTAGAAAGTGAGTATGACAAGTACGACCTGATTCATCGTTTCTGGTTAATGGCATCGCTGATGCAATGCCTCGACCGCCAAGTGCCTATATGGGATATTTTTACAGAAGAGGAAATATTGGTTTGGGCGGAAATCGAGAACTATAAGTATTTTGCGCAGAAAGGTCCTGAACCGGTATCTCACGGGCGTAGTTGGGGACTTGCATCCCGCACGTTACGCCATTTGTTAGACGAATCTGCCGAAGATCTGGTTCGCAAGCGTCATGGCATCAATCTCAACTTCGGACACGATGGCGTTCTGATGGCTATCTTGACAAATCTGCAAGCCGGAACGTGGGCGCGGGAGGCTAGTAATTCCAAAGAAGCGTTGCAGAGTTGGAAGTATTGGGATATTCCGATGGGGGCGAACCTTCAGATGATCTTTTACCAATCAAAAGACAATCCGGACGTTTTAGTTAAGTTTATGCTGAATGAAAAAGACCTCCGGTTGCCGTTGGAAGCGGTTGAAGCATCTTATTACAAATGGAATGAGGTTTATAAATTCTATATAGAACATTGCGACAAGGTGGAAAAATCACTTGCCGAAACATTGAAATTATCGTATGAAGACTTTTAATTATAATCGTGCTGAAATAAAGGCCGGAATAGTACATTTCGGCGTTGGAAACTTCCATCGTGCACATCTCGAAGCTTACACAAATCTATTACTTGAAGATCCGCCACAAAGATGCTGGGGGGTATTCGGAGCCATGATTATGCCTACGGACGGGGTCTTGTTCAACGCCCTCAAGAAAGACGACGGCATATATCAATTGACGACATGCAGCCCTTCCGGCGAACAGGATAGTATGCTGATTGGTTCGCTTGTAGAACTGGCATGGGGGGAAATAGATAGTGAGCCTATCATCGCTAAAATAGCATCGGAGGAGATAAAAATCATCTCTCTCACCATTACCGAAGGGGGATATAAGGTTGATTTTAACCAATTGCGCAGTGTGTTCTGGTATGTAGCCGAAGGACTCAAACGCCGGATGGAGAAAGATTTGCCGATTACGATTCTTTCGTGTGACAACATGCAGATGAACGGCAATGCCGCCAAATGTGCGTTTATGTCATACTTCGAAGCGAAATATCCCGAGGTGGCAGCGTGGGCGAAAAAGAAAGTGACGTTTCCGAATTCGATGGTGGATAGAATCACTCCCGTAACAAAACCGGGTAAGGTTACAGATGTGTGTTGTGAAGACTTTATACAATGGGTGATTGAAGATAATTTCATTGCAGGCCGTCCTGCATGGGAGAAGGTGGGAGTTACATTCACCCATGATGTGACCCCGTATGAAATCATGAAATTAAGTCTTCTCAATGCGTCACATACTCTTCTTTCTTATCCTGCCTATATGGAAGGATTCAGGAAGGTCGATGCTGTAATGGCAGACGAGAGGTATCGTGCGATGATAAAGCTGTTTATGAACAGGGACGTTACTCCTTATGTTCCGGTTCCCGAAGGCGTTGACCTTGAAGCGTATAAAGACCAGCTTATTGAACGATTTTCAAACAAGGCGATCAGCGATCAGGTATCACGGCTTTGCGGCGATGGCATTGCTAAGTTTGCGGTTTATGTGGTACCCATACTCAAACAGATGTTGCAGGATGGGAAGGATATTTCGATAGAGGCTTTCCTGATAGCTGTTTATTGCAAATACCTGATAGGTGCGCGCACCGAGTCCGGTGAAAATATAGCTATCTCCGAACCTCACATCACCCCGGCGGACAGGAAGTTGATTTCGGGAGGATCGCCGGCCGAGTTCTTGAAGATATCACCTTTTGTGTCATTGGGACTGGACAAATACCCTGTGTTTATGGAAAAGTATGAGCAGTTTTATGCTATGCAGGTAGCAGAAGGGTTGAAGGTCTTATTACAGTAAACAACTAAAAAATACAAGGCAATGAAGAAGTTTTTCATAACGGTTGTTCTGTCGCTTTCGTGCGTATTGTCGGTTTCGGCACAAAAACAGACGGAGGCGTCAACGCTTAACCTGATAGGTAAGCCGTTTGAATCGACTCCCAATCCGTATCATAGAGTCGATACATTGGTTTATAAAGGTTTTAACAGGACGGAGAACCGACAACTCCGTTGTTCTGCCGGTATGGCTGTGTTGTTTAAAACGAACACGCGTAATATACAGATTACGACAAAGTGGGGATATGTATATTCGAGCCATTCAACCATGCCGATCTCTTATAAAGGATATGATCTTTATATCAAAAATGCAAACGGTCAATGGCAGTATGCGGCAAGCGGTTCACTGAAAGCGTATAAGGGTGAGAAAACCGAGACATTCACGCTCATTGAGAATATGGATGGTACGATGCACGAATGTATGATGTATATGCCTATGTATTCGGAGGTCATTTCTTGTAAGATAGGGATAGATGACGATGCTGTTATCGAACCGTTGAAGTCCGATTTTCGTCACAGGATAGCGGTATATGGCTCTTCGTTTACGCAGGGAGTGAGCACGGATCGATCCGGTACGAGTTATCCCATGCAATTTATGCGTAATACAGGTCTTCAAGTCGTGTCGCTCGCAACAAGCGGACGTTGCCTGATGCAGCCTTACATGCTCGATGTTCTTGCGGAAGTCAAGGCTGATGCCTTTATATTCGATACTTTTTCAAATCCTGACGCAGAACTGATAAAAGAGCGCCTGATGCCGTTTATCGATCGGCTTATAGCGGCACATCCGGCTACTCCGTTGATATTTCAGCGTACTATCTATCGTGAACGACGTTCATTCGATACAGTTCTTGATGCGAAAGAACGGGCTAAGGCGGCAACCGTAGAGGAGTTGTTTGCGAAAATCCGCACGACCCCGAAATATAAAGACGTTTATCTGATTACGCCTGATGCTTCCGATGCGCATGAGACATCGGTCGACGGAACTCATCCAAGTAGTTATGGATATGCACTTTGGGCGAAGTCAATAGAGACTCCGGTAATAGAAATTTTAAGTAAATATGGTATAAAATGAGACAAGCGGTATTAGTAGAACCAAAACATATTGAATTTCGTGAGGTTGAGGCGCCTAAGGCGTCGGACCTGAAAGAACATCAGGTGCTTCTGAATATTAAGAGAATTGGTATTTGTGGAAGTGAGATACATTCTTATCACGGATGTCATCCGGCAACTTTCTATCCGGTAGTTCAGGGGCATGAATATTCGGCAGTGGTGGTTGCTACGGGGGCGGCGGTTACGATCTGTAAGGCGGGTGACGTTGTCACCGCACGTCCGCAACTTGCGTGTGGGAAGTGCAAGCCTTGTCAGCGGGGAGAGTATAATATTTGTGAAGAGCTAAGAGTGCAGGCTTTTCAGGCAAATGGAGCTGCGCAAGACTTTTTTGTGGTTGATGATGACAGGATTGCGGTATTGCCTGAAGG
>OGYJ01000663.1_pt1 | contig 32252 bp, 25 predicted proteins | sample 1576531 | NCBI WGS metagenome assembly OGYJ01 (sample SAMEA3541574, study PRJEB24748) | human gut metagenome | biome: human gut; feature: human-associated habitat; material: faeces | place: China | collected 2012 | reverse complement strand
AATTTTTATACTGTAAAAAAATTACTGGATGGCATATAATAAAATTAAACAAGAGTATCGGTATAAAAATTTAGGGAATGACTATTTTTCCCGGTGATGATGAGAGAAAGAGGGTATAAAGAAAATGACATCCGGCAAGGAAGATTATCTGAAAGCGATTTATCTCATCAGCGAATCCCATGAGCTGGTGACGAACAAGGAACTGTCAAACATGCTCCATGTATCGCCTCCGTCTGTTAGTGAAATGATTACGAAGCTGCAGAAGCAGGGGTATGTGGACTATACGGCATACAAGGGCAGCAAGATGACGAGAAAGGGCCGCCGCGAGGCTGGACGCCTGCTGCGTTATCATTCTCTGTGGGAAGTGTTCCTCGTAGAGAAACTGGATTTCTCCTGGAGCGAGGCGCATGAAATCGCAGAGGGTCTGGAACACCAGACCACGGAACCATTGTCTGAAAGACTGGACAATTTCCTGGATCATCCGGTTCACACACCGCGCGGTGATCCGATCCCGAGAAAGGACGGCAGCCGTTCCGGCATTACGCACCGCCTCCTGAGCGATCTGGAAGTGGGCGAGATGAGCCACATCCGCCGTGTCATGGAAGATTACACGCTGATGGATTATGTCCAGGGCAAGAATATCGGCATCGACATGGAAGTGACTGTGAAGGAGAAGGAACCGTACGAAGGTCCGATTCTTCTTTCCACGCCGATCGGGGATATTTCCCTGAGCTACAAGGCAGCACAGCAGATTTTCGTTGACGACGACTAATGAAGTAAAAATAAAAAGAGGATGATGAGGGAGGATTTCCTTCACCATCCTCTTTTGCATTCAGCGATTTCAGATTTCCTTTTCCCTTGCATTTCCTTCTTCACTTCTGTAAAATAAAAAAAGGGATAATCTTTTACAGATGATCCGGCCCCCATGCGGGGCTTTTTTGTTGCCTGTTTTCCCAGAGGCGGGCGGGAACGGCGCTTTTCGCCGGATTTGATGAAATCGGAAGTGCGTTACATGGCTAAGAATTATGATGTGATTATTATTGGCGCAGGCCCTGCGGGGATTTTCACTGCGCTGGAAATCGCAGATACGGGCCTTTCTGTGCTGATTCTTGAAAAAGGGCTGGATATCCGCGATCGTATCGCTTTGAACAAGAACAGGACGGCGCCGGCGAGCGACAGGCGCGCAAATATTGTCTCCGGCTGGGGCGGAGCGGGGGCTTTCTCTGACGGGAAGCTGACGCTGACGACGGATTACGGCGGCAATCTGGACGATTACATGAATAAGGGCGAATTGTCCCGCCTGATTTCCTACGTGGATTCCATTTACTGCCAGTTCGGCGGGGCAGACAGGAAGGTCTACGGGGATGAGCATCTGGAGGAACTCCATGCGCTGAAGAGAAAGGCAGCTGCGGCTGACCTGGCTTTCATTCCTGCCCGCATCCGTCATTTGGGGACGGACGTGAACAGCGAAATCCTCTCCCATATGAGAGACAGCCTGCCGAATAATGTGACTGTCATCGCTAAGACGCCGGTCGACACGATTCTGGCGGATAAGGACGGCAGCGTCCTTGGTGTTGTGGCTGGCGGAGAAACGTACCACTGCAAGTACCTCGTTTCCGCTCCGGGCCGTGACGGTGCTGAATGGTTTGCCGGCGAGGCGAAGAGACTGGGCCTCAAGACGAAGTCGAATGCTGTCGACATCGGTGTCCGCGTAGAATCTCCGGCTGAAATTTATGAACCGATCACCGATCTCTGCTATGAGTCCAAGCTCGTTTATTTCTCCGAAGACTTCGACGACCGCGTCCGCACCTTCTGCATGAACCCGTACGGCTTCGTCGTCACGGAAAATAACAATGGCCTCATGACGGTCAATGGCCATTCTTATGCGAATAAGAAGGGCCAGAATACAAACTTTGCGATCCTTGTTTCCAAGCAGTTCACCGAACCTTTCCATGAACCGATCGAATACGGCAAGTACATCGCATCCCTTGCCAATATGCTGGGCGGCGGCCCGATCGTACAGCGTCTGGGCGACCTTCGCGACGGACGCCGTTCGACGCCGGAACGCATCAGGAGAGGCCTTGTCCAGCCGACAATGCCATCTGCTGCACCGGGAGATTTATCTTTGGTCTTGCCATATCGCTTCTTAAAGGATATTATGGGGATGTTCGAAGCGCTGGATAAGGTAGCGCCGGGAGCCAATTCACGCCACACGCTTCTCTATGGCGTGGAAGTGAAGTTCTATTCCTCCCGGATCGAGCTGTCAAACAAGCTTGAAACAGTGATTCCTAATTTCTTTGCTATTGGTGATGGAGCCGGCATCACCAGGGGTCTTGCACAGGCCTCCGCAGCCGGCGTAGTCGTGGGTCGTGAAATTTGCGCCCGCATTGGTCAACCGAAAGGGGATATTTAAATGATTCCAAGGTACACACGTCCTGAAATGGGCAAGATTTGGGACGAAAGAAATGAATGGCAGACAATGCTGGATGTCGAGATCGCAGCCTGCGAAGCAAACGCGAAACTGGGCCGCATTCCTGAAGAAGCAGTAAAGGTCATCAAGGAAAAGGCAAACTTCGACGTAGACCGCATTCATGAAATCGACCATGAAATCAACCATGACATCATTGCTTTCCTGACAAACGTCGGCGAATACGTAGGCGATGAAGCCAAGTACATCCACATGGGCCTGACCTCCACCGATGTCAAGGATACCGGACTCAATGTCCAGATCAAACAGGCATCCCAGGTCCTCATTGCCGATCTGGAAAAACTCGCAGAAGTTCTGAAGAGAAGAGCTGTGGAATTCAAGTACACACCAACCATCGGCAGAACACACGGTGTCCATGCTGAACCGACCACCTTCGGCCTGAAAATTCTGCTCTGGTACTCCGAAACCCTCCGCAACATCGAAAGAATGAAACGTGCTGCTGAAGAAATGGCAGTCGGCAAACTCTCCGGCGCCGTTGGCACCTATGCGGATATCGATCCATTCGTAGAAACCTACGTATGCCAGAAACTCGGCCTCACTCCTGAAGTCGTAGCTACCCAGGTCGTTCAGCGCGATCACCATGCTGAATACATCTCCACACTCGGCGTCATTGCAGGCGTTCTTTCCCAGATCGCTCTGGAAGTCCGCCACCTGCAGAGAACCGAAGTCAGAGAAGCAGAAGAATACTTCAGCCCGAAACAGAAAGGCTCCTCCGCAATGCCACATAAGAGAAACCCGGTCAAATCTGAAAGAATCTGCGGCATGGCAAGAGTCATCCAAGGCTACAGCGTACCGGCATTCGAAGACATTCCGCTCTGGCATGAAAGAGATATTTCCCACTCTTCCGTAGAACGTGTCATCATTCCGGATGCTACCATCGCTCTTGACTACATCCTGGACCAGACGACCAGCCTGATCGACAAGCTCCTCGTTTATCCGGAAAAGATGATGGCTGACCTGAACCTCACCGGCGGCCTCATTTACAGCCCGAGAGTACTCCTGGCCCTCGTTGCCAAAGGCGCTTACAGAGACACCGCTTACCGCTGGGTACAGAGAAACGCTATGAAACGCTGGCTGCAGGGTGAAGACTTCTATGAAAACCTCTGCAAAGACGAAGACGTCAGAAAGTATCTGAACGAAGAAGAAATCAAGGCATGCTTCGACTACAAGCCGATGCTCGTCCATGTCGATGAAATCTTTGCCAGATTCGGACTTTAATCAAAAAGCTGAAGGCTTATGAGGATCCGCCTGCCAATGCGGGCGGATTTCTCACACCTAAAGCCAAAGAAGGAGCACCATTCATGAATTTGACAGTCATCCTTGTCATTATCCTCACGACCGTCCTTTTCGTTCTGAACTACCGCATGCTGCAGATGAAGAAGAACGTGACGAACATCGTGGATCAGATCGTCGCAGCCTACAGCCGCGATAAAAACTTCAAGAACCAGGAATTCCTGCACTACTACAAATCCAACGGCAACATCTGGCTCTCCGCTATGGAGCCGATGTTCAGGAAATCCCTCACGCTGAAAGCAGCCGTCTGCGTATTCAGCATCGTAGGCGCTCTCGTCATGATCGGCCTTGCCTACGTAGAGGACATCTACATCCTGGCCGTCTACCCCTTCCTTCTTCTCGTATTCCTCATCAAACTGGCGATGGACATCGAACTCGTCTCCTCTGATGACAAGAAAAACGCGAAGAAATCCATGTCCAACTACGTGAAACTCTACCCGTACGATCCCACAGCCAAGGGCATCAAAGAAGGCAAGACAGACAAACTCCACGTATGGTACATGACAGCCAAGAAAACCTCCGTCCAGACCGGCCGTCTGGGCAAAGGCGGCGAAGCCCAGGAAGCCATCGCCAAAGCACAGGAAGGCAAAGGCCCCAAAGGCCCGAGACCCCCAAGACCCGGATTCAGAAAACCAGGCAGAAGATAAAAGAAACAAAAAAGAGATGCACAACAAAACGCTGTGCATCTTTTTTATATGGGTTTCTATACTCGCCTTCCCAGACGGGGAAGAATGCCCTTGACCTTGCCCTGGAAGGGAAGGTGCGCCGTATACCAGTTGACAGTAGCGGTAGCAACACAAATGTCTCATAAGTTAGTGTACGGGGCGGATGAGTTGCATTTCCTCAAGGCAAAGCCTTGGTTTTATGGTTTTCAAAAGGGTTGATTACCACAGCCGAAGGCTGGTTTTACGGTTTTCCAATCCTCAAAGGTTTTTCTCCCCCTCACCTCAGCTCCTTCTCCAGCTCTTCCAGCAGTATCTTTGACGCCGGCGTGAATGCCTGGTATTTCTTCCATATGACATGCATGGGCGAGGATAGCTCGGGGGAGAGCGGGATGAAGACGAGGCCGCTTCCTTTTCCTGTATGGACAAGATTGTCAAAACCGATGGGGTAGCCCAGTCCCTCCTTCACCATGAGCGTCGTATTGAAAAGAAGATCATACGTCGCCGCGATGTGGAGGCGGGGTGTTTCTTCCCCGAACCAGGAGAGCAGTTCTTCCTGCATGCCCTGATGGGAGACGATGAGAGGAAGGTCTTTCAATTCATCGAGCGTGATGCAGGATTTCCCGGCCAGCGGATCATCGTCCCTGGCAAGGATTCCCCAGCGGTCCTTGTAGGGGACAGTGATGCAGTTGTACTTGGAAAGATCGGCGCTCTGCACGATGACGGCCATGTCGAGGAGACCCTTGTCGATGCGCTCCGTCACGGCATCCGTCCCACTGCTGTAGAAATGGAAATGGATATTCGGGTAGCGCTTCTGCACAGCGCGCGCCGCATGCATGAAAAAGGACAGCCCGGACGATTCCGCGCACCCGATGCGGATGTCGCCGCCGGTGATTTCATCCAGCGATTTGAATTCAGAGGCCGTCTTGTCTACCATGTCGAGGATGTCCTCCGCGCGTTTCCGGAGAAGCTGTCCTTCATCCGTCAGATGGATGCGGTGGCTGCTCCTGACGAAAAGAGGCCGGCCCAGTTCCTCCTCCAGTTCCTTCAGCTGCCGGGACAGCGTCGGCTGCGACACGTGGAGAAAAGCCGCCGCCTTTGTGATATTCTCTTCCCTCGCCACTTCCAGAAAGTATCGTAATACACGGATTTCCATGGAACACCTCCTTATTTCTTCATTGTACAGGAAAGAGAAGATATTTGAAATATGAATATCTAGGGATAATTAAAGAGTATTTTAAATATCTCGCGGAAATGAGTAGAATAAAGTCCTAAGTGAAATATGGAAGGTGAACGACATGACAGAAAAGAAATTACCGCCCCTCGCACTGGGCGCATGGTCCTGGGGCACCGGCATGGCTGGCGGAGACCAGGTTTTCGGAAATCACTACTTCGAGGACGACCTCCGTCCCGTTTTTGATAAAGCCATGGAAAAAGGACTGACCCTCTGGGACACAGCAGCCGTCTACGGAGAAGGAACGTCCGAAAGAATCCTGGGCAATTTCGTGAAGGATGTGCCAAGAGAAGATGTCCTCATTTCCACGAAATTCACCCCGCAGATTGCAGGCCCCGGGGATGACGCCATGGAAAAGATGCTGGAGGGAAGCCTCTCCCGTCTTCACACGGACTACGTGGATATCTACTGGATCCACAACCCGATGGACGTCGAACGCTGGACGAAGGACCTCATTCCTCTCGCCAAGAGCGGAAAGATCGGGAAAATCGGCGTTTCCAATCATAACCTTGCTGAAATCAAGAGAGCGCAGGAAATCCTGGCAGAAGGCGGACTTTCCATTTCCGCCATCCAGAACCATTACAGTCTCCTGCACCGCTCCTCCGAAAAAGCAGGCATCCTGGATTACTGCAAAGAGCATGGCATCACATTCTTCTCCTACATGGTATTGGAGCAGGGCGCGCTCTCCGGAAGGTACGACGAAGCACATCCATTTCCTGAAGGAACAGGGCGCGGCAATTCCTACAATTCGTACTGGAAGGAAATCGGGAAACTCGTCGAAGCATTGAGAGAAATCGGAAAGGCGCATGGAGCAAAGCCATCCCAGATCGCAGGCGCATGGGCGATTGCCAAAGGGACGCTTCCGATTATCGGCGTGACGAAAGTCTATCAGGTAGAAGAAGCCGCAAAGATGGCGGACATCCATCTGACCGGAGATGAAATCAGCAGCCTGGAAAGTCTGGCGGATAAAGCCGGCATTTCCACGCTTCGTGAATGGGAAAAGGAGATGGCATGATGAAAGTACTGGGCATCTGTGCAAGCGCAAGAAAGAACGGAAACACAGCAATCATGATGCGGAAGGTCTTCGAAGCCCTTGAGAAGGAAGGCATCGAGACCGAGCTCGTCCAGTTCGCCGGGACCGTCATAGAGCCGTGCAAAGCGTGCTGGGCATGCGCAGGAAGAGGAAACTGCGTCCATAAGAACGACTGCTTCCGCGAAGTCTTCGAAAAAATGAAAGAAGCAGACGGCGTGCTTCTGGGCTCCCCGTCCTATTCCGCCAATGTATCCGCCAACATGCAGGCATTCCTCGAAAGAGCGGCCGTCGTCTGCGACCTGAACCCGGGCCTCGTGAAACACAAAGTAGGCGCCGCCGTCGCCGCTGCCAGAAGAGCTGGCCCCCTGCAGGCCATCGATACCATGAACCATTTCTTCCTGAACCATGAAATGGTCGTGGCAGGATCGACCTACTGGAACATGGCCTACGGAAGACTCCCGGGCGAAGTCGAAAAAGACAAAGAAGGCATGGCCAACATGCAGAACCTCGGAGAAAACATGGCATTCCTCCTGAAGGCCATCGAAAAAGCAAAAGAAAATAATTGAGACACCAAAAAAGGATGTACATGGGATTTCCCGCTGTACATCCTTTTCATTTTCAGAAGGAAGAATCGATTCATTTCTCCCTCCTTTTTACTGATCCTTGAGATGCTAGTACATGACCCTTGCAAAAGTTTCGACCTTGGCCAAATCCTCATCATTCGGATGCCTCGCTGAACCTGAGAGGAGGCAGCACTCACTCAGGATTCTCGTCTCCGTATTTCCGAATGGATATTTTTCAAACATTTTCCGTACCGTCTCTTTCGATACGGCTCCCCGGCAGAGGAAGGTTCCTTTCGGGAAACTGTCCGAGGGGAGAAGGTTTTTGGCATTTTGCATGCTGGCGATGGCGTGCGCCGATTCCGGGTCGGCTGCCAGCGTGACAAAGAGGAATATGTGACGGTTCGTCAAATGGCGAAGCACGTTCGCCGCTTCTTCGCAAGCCGTCCCTCCCTCGATCCAGAAACCAAGGAAAACACAATCATAAGCGGAAAGGTCTCCGGCCTCTTCAATAGAAGAAAGTTGAAACGATTTCATGCGCGGCAATGGCTGAATACAGGAAGGTGGGGGCCTTGCCTACGAAACTAGTGTATGGGAAGGAACCTTTCTTTCATCCCTCCTCCCTCCAGAGCTCCGGCCAGATGCAGCCGTGATGAACCCGATGGAAACCGAATGGATTTCCTGCATGGGGGATTGTCTATGCCGGGAGAGAGACGTCCCGGACCTGCATACGGGGGTATGTCGGGTAATTCAAATATCTCTATCAACAACTAAAGGATACCATAAAAAATGTAATTGGTGCTATATAATATTATTATAGGAGTTATGGATAAATCGAAGAAGATGGGCAATTACTGTACCATCTTTACTATACTATCTAAAAATGTAGTATAAATGTGGTATATTGGAAGAAAAAAAGTCAGGCGGAAATCCGCCAAAAGGAGGAACTATGTACCGCGTGCTTTTTGTCTGCCACGGCACTACGAGGTGCGCGGGCCTGGAGAGGCGCATAAACTGGGGATAATAGAAACAAATGTACAAGAAAAGAACGCCTGTTTTACTACCGAGCGCAAGATATAGTGGCCTATTGGAAGAAGATGACTACATATTGTGTATGCTGGACAACGCACGTGAAACTTTGCAAATCAGGAAAGAAAAGAGAACTTTTTGGGGCGTTTTTGTTATGAAGTGAATTTACATTCAGATATAGGAAAACTTGCTCTCAGGCAAGAGTACGGCAAGGGAGATGGTCCGTGGTGGGAGTTCCTGCCCGGGCTTTTTTTGTTTTTCTGAAATTTATATAGTTCCCATAATATAATAAAATATATTGTAAATATGGGGAAAAGGGGAGACAGCATTGAAAACTGTCAACGTTGTGGCTGCACTGATTATCAACCAGGACAAAGTCTTCGCTACCCAACGGGGATACGGAGAATTCAAAGATGGCTGGGAATTTCCTGGCTTATATACAAAGTAGTAATTTGCGGCTATGATAGAAATGTGTAGTTGAGAAAAGCGTAAAGACTGTGCTTCGAATAAAAGGACAAACAGAGGAAATACCGGGAGTCAATTAAATGGAAACGTTTAATAATACAACGAAAGTCGTCCGAGATGACTTGGCTAAGAAAATAAAAACAGGCAGTAAACTTTCGCTTGCTGCTGCCTGTTTTTCTATGTATGCCTATCAGGCTCTGAAAAAAGAACTTGAAAGCTGCGATGAACTCCGGTTTATTTTTACATCGCCCACATTTGTTGCGGAAAAGACGCCAAAAGAACGTCGGGAATTTTATATTCCCCGTTTGCAGCGCGAGAAAAGTCTTTATGGGACAGAATTTGAAGTACGTCTGCGAAATGAGCTGAAGCAAAAGGCTGTTGCCAGAGAATGTGCCGCCTGGATAAGGAAAAAGGTTCGTTTTCGATCCAATACCACGAATGAAAGTATGAATCATTTTCTGCTGGTGCAGAACCCGGATCAGATGTATACATACCTTCCCTTCAATGCATTTACCACCGTTGATCTGGGCTGTGAGCGAGGCAGCAGCCTGACAAACATGGTCACCAGATTTGAGAATCCTGCCAGTCGGGAATTTTTACAGATGTTCGATCATGTCTGGAATGACGAAGAAAAACTCTCCGATGTGACGGAGGATGTAATTGATATGATTTCCTCGGTGTATCAGGAAAATTCTCCGGAACTCATCTATTTTATGACGCTCTATACCATTTTTAATGAATTTCTTGAAGATATTTCAGAAGATGTCCTGCCCAATGAAGCGACCGGATTCAAGAACAGTCAGATCTGGAATAAACTCTACAACTTTCAAAAGGATGCGGTCCTGGGAATCATCAATAAGCTGGAACAATACAATGGCTGTATCTTGGCTGACAGCGTCGGTTTGGGCAAGACCTTTACCGCCTTGGCTGTCATCAAATATTACGAAGGTCGAAATAAGAATGTACTGGTTCTCTGCCCTAAAAAGCTTTCTGAAAACTGGATGACCTATCGGGGCAACCTGGTCAATAACCCTCTGGCAGAAGATCGTTTCCGGTATGATGTACTTTATCATACCGATCTTTCCCGGAACAGCGGGATGACCCCAATCGGTCTCCCAATTGAACGAATCAACTGGGGAAATTATGACCTTGTGGTGATTGATGAAAGTCATAACTTCCGAAACGGAAATGGCACCGGTACCCATGGCGGAGAAAAAGAAAACCGGTATATGCGCCTCATGAACCGGATTATAAAACCCGGCGTCCGTACCAAAGTGCTGATGCTTTCTGCCACTCCTGTCAACAACCGTTTCTATGATCTGAGAAATCAGCTGGCCCTGGCTTATGAAGGAAAACCGGAAGAAATCAATGAAAAGCTGGATACAAAATCAGATATTGACACAATTTTCCGTAGGGCCCAGAAAGTTTATAATGCCTGGTGCAAACTTCCGGAAACAGAGCGGACAACAAAAAATCTGCTTGCTCAGCTGGATTTTGACTTTTTTGAAGTGCTGGATGCCGTCACCATAGCCAGATCCCGACATCATATCCAGAGAGATTATGATACAAAGGATATCGGGAACTTCCCAATCAGAAACAAGCCGATTTCCCTGTATCCGAAACTGACGGACAAAAAGGACGCCATTAACTATAAAGAAGTCTATGAGTGCCTGTCGGAGTTACGGCTCACCATTTATACACCCACCCAATATATTCTCCCCAGTAAGATGAAACAATATCTGTCTGAGGAAGAAACAGAGAATTTCCGGAAGGGCCGTGAAGCAGGTATCCAGCGCCTCATGAGCATCAACCTTCTGAAACGCATGGAAAGCTCTGTCCATTCCTTTTTACTGACAGTACAGAAGGTCTATCAGTATCTGAAGGATACGGACCAGGTCATCGATTCATTCATCAAAAATGGAGCAGGCAGCTTAAAAGAAATGACAGATCTGTCCGGAGCCTCCGGAGAATTTGATGAAGATGATCAGAACACCGATTTTTTCTCGGTTGGGAAAAAGCTGCAGATTAACCTGAAAGATATGGATTATATTTCCTGGCAAAGGGATATAGAGGCGGATATGGAGACCCTATCCCTTCTGATCAGCATGGTGAAGGACATCACGCCGGAATATGACTATAAACTCAACCAGCTTTTCAAAGTTATCCGCGAGAAAGAAGCCAATCCCATCAATCCGGGGAATCGGAAAATCTTAATTTTTACGGCCTTTGCCGATACGGCCGAATACCTCTATGAGAATCTGGCACCCAAAGCAAAGAAACTGGGCCTTCACACAGCTCTTGTTACAGGCAGCATCGAGGGGCGGACAACCATACCGGATTTCAAACCGGAAATAAATCATGTACTGTCCTGCTTCTCACCCATTTCCAAAGACAGAGATCTCCTTTATCCCCAGGATAAAAATCACAACATCGATATCCTGATTGGCACTGACTGCATTTCTGAAGGACAGAACCTGCAGGACTGTGATTACTGCATCAATTATGACATCCATTGGAACCCTGTCCGGATTATTCAGCGGTTCGGGAGAATCGACCGGATTGGAAGCCGGAACAAGAAAATCCAGCTGGTAAACTTCTGGCCTGATCTGACCCTGGATGAATATATCAATCTGAAGGCAAGAGTCGAGACGCGGATGCGGATTTCCGTCATGACTTCCACCGGCGATGATGACCTCATCAACCAGGAAGAAAAAGGCGACCTGGAATATCGTCGCAGCCAGCTCAAAAAGCTGCAAGAAGAGGTCGTGGATCTGGAAGACATGACAAATGGTATTTCCATCATGGATTTGGGACTGAATGAGTTCCGTATGGATCTGCTCTCTTACATGAAAACGCACAAAGATATTGACCACACGCCTTTTGGCATTCATGCGGTTGTTAAAGGTGACAAGCCTGGCGTTATCTTTGTTTTAAAGAATGTAAATGAGCATATCAATATTGAAAACCAGAATCGACTTCACCCATTCTATCTGGTCTATGTCGGTATGGATGGCGAAGTGATTACCAATCATCTGCAGCCAAAGGATACCCTGGATATGATGCGGCATCTGGCACAGGGAAAAACAGATCCAGATATGAATCTGTGCGAACAGTTCAATAAGGCCACAGACAACGGCAAGGATATGGGAAAAATCTCTCAGCTGCTGGAAGATGCCATCATGACCATCATCGATGCAAAAGATGAAAGTGATATCGATAGTTTCTTTGGTGGCGGACAGACCACTTTCCTGTCCGGCGGTTTTTCTGGCCTGGATGACTTCGAACTAATATGTTTTATGGTGGTGATAAAATGATTGAGTTCCCTGCTGCTACGGCAGTACACAGACGTTTGCCAAAGGAGGCATTTTATAAGCACTTACCGCTGACAAAAATACTGAAAGAAAAATTTGTATCCGACGTAGACCGCATCGTGGTTGAAAACAGTTTCACCAAAGAAAACTTGAATCTGGCATCGGGTGCAGAAATAAAAGAGATCATGCTATTATCCATTTCCCTGAAAAATCAGGAATTTGATGGTAAAGTCATTGAAGCAATCGCCCGGCAAAATCCACATAAGCTGGTATTTCTACTGAGTTTCGAAGATCAACAACAGCTGGCCGTTTATCACAATAAGCTTTACCGCACCTTGTGGATGGATCATGATGAAATAGCATTAAAATTACAAGGATATTCTTTAGATGAAATATGGGATTCTTTCATAGAGCAGATTGCTCTGTACGAAGAACGTGCCGAAGAAACAGCTGATCTTTCCATAGAGGATCGCCTTGAAATACAAGACCAAATACTAAAATTAGAAAAACAGATCGATAAGACAGAAAACGCGATGTGGAAGGAACAACAGCCAAAGAAGAAATTTGAACTACACACTCGCCTTCGTGAATATCAAAAAAAGTTGGAGGATTTGAAACATGGAAAATCTTAAAATGCATACGCCAGATTTGGCGGAGGAAAACTTTAAGAAGCTCGCTGCACTGTTTCCGAATGCAGTTACAGAAACCATAACCGGTTATAAAGCAAATGGTGATCCTATTATCGAACGCGCCATTGATGCAGATGTACTGCGCCAGGAAATCTCTGCCACTGTGGTAGAAGGCCCGCAGGAACGCTATCAGTTTACATGGCCTGATAAGAAAAAGTCGGTTGTGTTGGCAAATCAGCCGATTGCAAAGACACTGCGCCTTGACCGTGAAAAGTCAGTCGGTAAAGACGGTACTCCAAGAAATATTGATACAGAAAATATCTATATTGAGGGCGATAACTTGGATGCGCTGAAACTGCTGCAGGAAACCTACCTTGGCAAAGTAAAGATGATCTATATCGATCCGCCTTATAACACAGGTAATGACTTCATTTATGAGGATGATTTCTCACAGAATGCTGACGAGTATCTTGAAAATAGCGGTCAGTTCGATGAGGAAGGAAATCGTCTGGTCCAGAATACAGAAAGCAATGGACGATTCCATACAGACTGGTTGAATATGCTTTATCCAAGATTAAGGCTTGCAAAAGACCTCCTCTCCAATGATGGAGTTGTATTTATAAGTATTGATAATTGCGAATTTGAGAATTTAACAAAAATCTGTAATGAAGTATTCGGTGCAGGTAACTTTGTGGACTGCATTACTTGGAATACGAGAGTTCCAAAGAATGATAACAAAGGTTTAGGAAATATTCATCAATATGTCTTAGTCTATGTAAAAGATAAAACAATTAACAGGCAGTTTACCATGCAGAAAGATGGCTTAGATGATGTTTTTGATCTGTTAGATAAGCTCAAGAAAAAGAATGTTCCTATTCCTGAAGCTGAAGATGAATTAAAAAAGCTATATAAGAAGAAAGGATATGACCGAGGTATAACTTTATACAATTCATTAGATGAAAATTATCAGCCATGGGGGAAAATTAATATGAGCTGGCCAAATAGTGATACATTTGGTCCGACATATGATGTCCTCCATCCAGCAACTCATAAACCGACAAAAAAACCAGATCGAGGATGGAGATGGAATAAAGAAACCTTTGATAGTCATCTTGATTATGCACACACAATTAAAAGATATGACGGCAGCTATGTATGTGGAGATATTTGGTTTGCAAAAGATGAAAATACTCAGCCAAGTTCTATAAAATATCTCCGAGATGTGGCAAAAATGCTTCTTCGCACAGTAATCAGCCTAAAGAGCGATGGAGGGGTTGAATTAGAAGATTTATTTGGTGGAAAAAGTTATTTTTCAAATCCAAAACCCACTTCTTTAATTGAATTACTTATAGATTCAATTGATGAACATAACGCTATTTTTATGGACTTCTTTTCTGGATCTGCTACGACTGCCCATGCCATAATGAACTTAAATGCGCTCGATGGCGGACATAGGCAATATATTATGGTGCAATTACCTGAACAGACCGATGCAAAGAGTGAAGCCCATAAAGCAGGCTATAAGACAATTTGCGAAATCGGTGAAGAGCGTATCCGTCGTGCCGGAAAGAAAATCAAGGAAGAAAGTCCGCTTACCACTACTGGTCTTGATATCGGTTTCCGCGTGTTCAAAGTGGACAGCAGTAATATGGAAGATGTCTACTACCGCCCTGCCGATTACAATCAGGGACAGATGGAGCTGTTTGCTGACAATATCAAGCCGGATCGTACACCAGAAGATCTGCTCTTCCAGGTGATGCTCGACCTTGGTATTCTGCTCTCCTCTGACATTCAGGAAACAGAGATTGCTGGCAAGAAAGTGTTCTCTGTAGCTGATGGTTATCTTATTGCTTGCTTTGATAAGGATGTCACAGAAGAGACCGTCAAGGCCATCGCACAGAAGCAGCCGGTTTATGCTGTATTCCGTGACAGCAGTATGGCAAGTGACAGCGTAGCCACAAACTTCGAGCAGATCTTTGAAACATATAGTCCAAGAACGCAAAGGAAGGTGCTGTAATGGCTGAGATGAAATTCAAATTTACCATACAGCCTTACCAGACCGAGGCTGTGGACAGCGTGGTGGGTGTATTTGCTGGTCAGCCTTTCAACGACCACTTCACCTATCGCCGCGATGTTGAAATCCGGCGAGACATAACAAACTGGATGCTTTCCGATGAAGAACTGTACATGGGTTTTGCGAATGCCAAGGTGCAGCTCGATTACGGTCAGCTTTTGGATAATATTCACCGTATCCAGGCTCGCAATAATATTAAGCTCTCCGATTCTCTGAAATCCGGAGGGCTGGGTGTATGCTCTCTTGATGTTGAAATGGAAACCGGTACCGGTAAAACCTATGTTTACATCAAAACTATGTTTGAACTGAATAAGCTGTATGGTTGGAGCAAGTTCATAGTAGTAGTTCCAAGTATTGCTATCCGTGAAGGCGTGCAGAAGAGCTTTGAAACCATGCAGGAGCACTTCATGGAGTATTATGGAAAGAAGGTTCGTTTCTTCGTTTATAACTCCAAGAATCTGCCAGATATCGATAATTACAGCCAGAGCGCAGATATCAACGTCATGATCATCAATATTCAGGCATTTAATGCCCGTGGTAAAGATGCACGGCGTATCCGTACAGAGCTGGATGATTTCGGCAGCCGCAGACCGATTGACGTCATCAAAGCAAACCGCCCTATCGTCATCTTGGATGAGCCTCAGAAAATGGGCGGCACAGCTACGCAGGAAAGCCTGAAGGAGTTTAACCCGCTGTTCTGCTTGAACTACTCTGCTACCCACAAACAGCACCACGATCTGGTGTATGTGCTGGATGCCTTGGATGCATACAATAAAAAGCTGGTAAAGAAGATTGAAGTAAAGGGATTTGATATCAAGAATCTTAGAGGTACCGACAGCTACCTCTTTTTGGAAAATATCGTCATAAGCCCAAAGAAGCCGCCTATGGCACGTATTGAATTTGAAATTGGGTACAGCAAATCCATCAACCGTGAGACCAGAATTCTCGGTGTGGATGATGATCTGTTCTCCCTCTCCAAAAACATGGAACAATATCGTGGTTATCGTATCAGTGAGATTGATCCGATTCGGGGAACTGTTACTTTTACCAATGGAGAAGTCATCCATGCTGGCGAAGTCATCGGCGATGTTTCAGAAGCAGATCTTAGACGCGTGCAGATTCGCGAAACCATCCGTTCTCACTTTGAGAAGGAAAAAGAACTGTATTCTAAGGGCATTAAGACCTTGTCCCTGTTCTTTATTGATGAGGTCGCTAAGTATCGTAAATACGATGAAGATGGCAACGAAATCAACTCTGAATACGGCGATATCTTCGAGCAGGAATATACAGATATTCTGAATGAGTATCTGACTGTGTTCAACACACCATATGAGCAATATCTTCGTTCCATTGATGTCCATAGCACGCATGCAGGCTACTTCAGCATCGATAAGAAAGGACACAAGGTAGATAGTTCTCTCAAACGCGGCAGTGATGAAAGTGACGATATTTCCGCTTACGATTTAATTTTGAAGGACAAGGAGCGTCTACTTTCCTTTGAAAATCCCGTACGATTTATCTTCTCTCATTCTGCTCTTCGCGAAGGCTGGGATAATCCTAACGTGTTCCAGATTTGCACATTGAAGCATGGTGGCAGCTCTCCTACACAGAAGCGCCAGGAAGTTGGTCGTGGTCTTCGCCTTTGCGTAAATCAGAACGGCGAACGTCAGGACTACGACACTCTCGGCAGCCAGGTACAGAAAATCAATCAGCTGACCGTCATCGCATCTGATGGATATAAAGACTTTGTTGCGGATCTTCAGAAAGGCATCCGTGAAGATCTCTACGATCGTCCAACAAAGGCTACCGCAGAATACTTCATTGGTAAAACGCTCAATATCGGTGGCAGCGATGTCACGGTATCTGATAAGCAAGGCCGCGACATTTATCGTTATCTGATCAAAAACGACTATATCGATGAAGACGATCACGTAACCGACAAGTATCGTGCAGACCTCGCAAACGATGCTCTTGCACCCGTCCCTGAAAGCTGTAAGGAAATCACCGATGGCGTACATGCACTCATTCAAAGCATCTTTGATGAGCACGCTCTCGATGATATGATCTCCGATGGCCATGAGACGAAGATTCAAGAGAATGCACTGAATGATAACTTCTACAAGAAGGAGTTCCAGACGCTTTGGAATTATATTAACCACAAATATGCTTATACCGTAGAATTCGACAGTGATGAACTGATTCGAAAAGCAATCACGCATATTGATGATAAGATGTTCGTGGCAAAGCTGCAGTATACCGTTACCACCGGCCAGCAGCAAGACGATATGAACTCCGATGCACTGAAAAACGGAGCCAGCTTCATAGCAGAAAAAAGTAAGACGTATACCCTGGAGCGTGCAGAAGGCAGTGCCGTAAAATATGATCTGGTCGGCAAGATTGCGGAAGGCGCAAAATTAACGCGTCGTTCTGCTGCAAAGATTCTGGCAGGTATCCGGCCATACACCTTTGCCATGTTTAAAAACAACCCGGAAGAATTTATCACAAAGGCTATCCGGCTGATCAACGAGCAGAAAGCAACCATGATCGTAGAGCAAATCACCTACAATCAGACCGATGGAACCTATGACAGCTCCATCTTTACAGCTGAAAAGAATACGGATTTTTCCAAGGCATATCATGCAAAGAAAAATGTACAGGATTATGTTTTTGCTGACGGCTACGCGAAAGACGGTCAGAGTATTGAACGGCAGTTTGCTGAGAGTATGGATTTAGCCGATGAGGTTTGCGTCTATGCGAAGCTGCCGAAGGGCTTCTCTATTCCAACCCCTGTCGGCAACTACTCTCCTGACTGGGCGATTGCTTTCAATAAAGGAACGGTCAAGCATATCTTCTTTATTGCTGAAACCAAGGGTACAATGGATTCATTGAACCTGAAGCCTATTGAACAGGCAAAAATTGCTTGTGCCAAAAAACTATTTAATAATCTCTCTTCTGCTGATGTCGTTTACCATGAAGTGAACAGCTATCAGCACCTGCTGGATATTATGGACAAGCTCTAAAATTCCATAAAAAAACAATGCACACCCGCATAACGAAATATCCCGTTCATCGTTACGGAATATATAAATCGTTATGAAGGTGTGCATTTTTAACATTCTGCGCCCATTAGCGGGTGCTACTGTTCACTGCCAGTTCATCTTTCTGGCAAAAAAAATAAGACCTCCGCACACCCCTTGGTGTCAGAAATCCCTTTGTTCTAAAGGATTTATTCGCGGCTGCCCTTATGTATCGTTATGCAGTCCGTATCAATCACGCAACTGCCTCATCATATACTTTATTGATTTCTGTTTTTCCTACAGTTCCAAGGCGCGTAAGCAGTTCAGATACATCTGCCGGAGTAAAGAACTCTCCACCAGATTTTCCTGCATTTGATGCGTACATAGTCATAAGATACTCATATGCATCACCAAATGCATCAATGGAATGGTCTTTCACATCTCCCAGATTCATTTCACCTACACCATTAAGTAGTTTTACAAGTTTTTCATTACGCTTTGCAACTGTAGATCCCAATTTATTGCTGTTTACATCATAGTCATCGAACAATCCGGCAAAGTCGCTTTCTGCCTCACTGCCTTCCGCTGATTCCTCGATATGACGGAACACACGCTCCAATGTTTCATTTAAATTTTCATCATTTGCAGCATTGGCACGAACATTACAGAAAAGCTCACTCGGAAGGATAAAAAATCCTTTTTCCTCTACCAGACCTTCTCTTGCTTCTTCTGCATCCTCATCCGGCATTTTTGCAAAATCAAAATCGGTATTGCCCGCATCAATCTCTCCACTATTTATGTAATTACACAAGTTTTCGGAAATATAACGATAGAACATCGTGCCAAGAACATAATTTTTAAAATCCCAACCATCAACTGCTCCACGTAATTCATCTGCAATCGCCCATATTGCACGATGCAGTTCATCACGTTCCTGTTCCTTTTTGGTATCAACCATTTTCTTTTCCTCCGTTATCTTCTGGTACAAACCCCTGAATATTGTCAACGTCACAGTTCAGAACATGGCATATACTCTCTACGCTTTTGAAATAAATATTTCCATTTCATTTCAGCCATACAATAATATTTGCAGAGGATTCAGTCTCCTGCCATAACTGTGCATCCGTCAAATTTTTCTATCTGTAAATGGAACATCATTCCTCACCACGATGTCAACGTTCCATTATTTTCTAATAAATATGGGTAAAGCATATCACGAGAATGTGTTTTTTTCAATGTACGCCATTCATAAGAAATCCTCTAACAATTCTTAATCAGGAATTGACATTTTTTTACAGCACTTATATAATTCAAATCTAAAATAAAATTTGATATAAAGCATATTTTCATAAAGCTTTATATAGAATCATTAGAAAATATTTTATTTTCGTTCATGTCATTAAAAATATTTTTTTGTTAACACAACCACTAATAAAAAGGAATTTGACCGACGAGGTCACTCTGTATCATCAGAGCAGGAGCTATCGCATTAAGTAATTAATGCGTAGCTCCATTTTTCATACCACGCTATGCATTTAGAACTTCACAACTTCCGGTTCATGTGTAAATGATGAAAATGTTGCTGTGGCATTCTTAAAATAAAATACCTCCGTATTACCATCATCTGCAGAATACATCTTCTGTAATGAAGGGTATGCATCCAACATAGACTGTCTTGCTTCTCTGCGGTCATCTTCCACCAGTTCTCCTGCCACACGAAGCCATTCTCCATTCATAAAAGCACAGATCTCAACCTTAGGATTTGCATGGATCTGCTTTGATACATCCTTTACTTTGCCTGTCTGTATGTACAATTTACCTTCAAAAATATGAGCAGTACCAAATGGTCTGACTCTTGGCTGGTCACCCTCTACAGTTGCTAAATAATAAGTTTCTGCGTCCTTTAAAAATTTTGCTACTCGTTCCATTGCATTGTCCTCCTTAGTTTTCCTTAAAATTATTTTTTATTTTCTGTTTTAATAATGATATATCCTGATGATTATTTCTTGGTTCAATTCTATCTAAAACTTTCTTTTCTACAGTTGGAGACCAATATATTTTTAATTTGTTTCGTGCTCTTGTTATCGCAGTATAAAAAATACTATGGGTAATCATATCATCAACATCATCCGTTATTATTATTTTAACCGAATCATATTCTAATCCTTGTGCTTTATGAATTGACACAGCATATGCAACTTGAAATGGTACTATAGTTTTTGAATTATTTTCGTCATCCTCATCTGTACTTTTATTTTTATACACCTCAAATCTGATGATAGAATTTCCATTATCTGAAATGCCAACAATCTGAAAATTCAAATTTTCCTCATTCAAGTCCATTAGGGGTTTTTCAAGCTCTATATCAAATTGAATTCGCTCTGTAGCTTTTTCATATTCCACAAATCTAAAATCAACTATCTTTCCTTTCATATTATTGTGTATAACCGGATTTTTCCCATCCTTTGTTTCAAAAAACATATCTGCAGAATCATTAAATAATATAGGATCGCCAACTTTATATCTTTGTATTCCCCGTCTTATCTCTTTTCCTGTATTATTTTCTTGCAAAAAATGGTTTATATTATTAATTCCATATAATCCCCCATAATTTAAACACAAGATTATTTCATTTTCTGATGCAGCCTTTAAAATAGATAAATCGAGATTAGCCGAATATTCTCCCGCTTGCAATCGATCCAATATATCATCATCCATTTTGCGAACAGCAGACCATAGTTCCTGTAATTGTTGACTAGTACTCCTATAAGGGTACGTTAATTCACATATTGCTGTTTTAGGTAAAAAGCCCCGTAAAGAATCAAACCAATTACCAAATTCTATAGATTCTATCTGATAAATATCTCCGACCAAAACAAGTAATTTAAAATTGGCTGATTCTAAAAATTCTACCATCTCCTTGTTACTCACAGTGCTACATTCATCAATAAATATTAAATCATAACTTCTGTTTACATCATTAGTATATTTACTGTTAAATTTAGATAACGTCATAAAATTGACATCTGAAGTATCGCCGATTTTTCTTTTAAGATTCATTACCGCCGGATTCGTATGAGCTAAATATAATTTTGTATAATTTTTAAAGAAGCTAGATATATATTTTATAAATGTACTTTTTCCTGTACCAGCCGCTCCATATATAGCTGCAACATGCGACTTATCAAACAGCGTCTCTAATGCTTTTTTCTTTTCCTCAGACATATTATAGTCACTATTTGAAATCCATTTTTTTGCTATATTGGAATAATTAGGTATACCATATTCCGACATCTTCTGAATCGTTTCAATGATACTCAATGTATCTTTTTTATATCTTTCAATGTAGATATAGCCTTTGTCTATTTCTAACCTGCGCAACTGTTGATTTTTACTTGAGAATAAGTTTTTATTGTATTCCTCTTTTAATTTTTCTACATCTATAAAGTCTCCAAGTTTATATTTCTCACCTACTCTCTCTAACGGTGTAAATAGCACACCATTACATTCTGTGTTATTCTGTACAACTCTCGCCAAAAACTCATGATCTCTTTTATTTGGATCTAATGCAAATATTAAATCGGATAAACGTGGCACATGTTTTCTCAGTGCAGAACAAAAAGGCATATCATCAAATGGCAGGCTCTTGTTTGATATATATAAATTTGATATCAAATTATTTCCTCCTACATACTCCTTTCGCCCCGTACAATAATTAAATTTATAACTTACATTATATTGATCTTTGATAACCCTATTATTCATATGATGTAATAAATATCTAATAATATTTGCACCCGGTTTTTTCTGAAGAACGATTTCTCTACAATCATCCAGAATATCAAAAAAATGTCTTGATTTAGTACTTGGAACAATTTGACTGCGTATTCTATTATAGCTTTCATTAGAACATACAATTATCTCAGATAAGCTTTTTCCGGTCTCAGTTAAATACCTAAAAAGATTTTCACCTTCCTTCTTTCCAATATCTCTTGGGAAATTGCATATAAGCTTACTAAAATTTTTAAATTCACAAGGTCGTATATTAACTTCCCAATCTAAAATAATACGAATAGGCATATGTTTTCCATATAATTCCATATAATCGTCTTCCAACGCTAACTTTACTGCATAAAAATCTGTTATTTCTTTATCTGTGAAAGCAATAATTTTATCAGTTTTACTAGCCCTATCATTTGCAGGAATAAAAGCAACTTCATAGTATATTTTGCCATTACGAAAAAAAGGAATTATCCTTTGAATATAAAAGCGATCATATTTTTTATTTTCTATATTATCTTCTTTATGACTGTCGACTACTTTAGCTATTTGCGAATAATACTCATTCAAGCTCTCATCTGTTTCGATCTGAAATAGTTCTAAATTATGTAAAACATTAAGCGAATAATTATCATACAGTAATTTCCTTATTCTAAATAAATATTCATAATATTTTAACATTAAACGCTCTGAATTTTCTTCTTGCAAAGTTTTATGAGATACGGATACTTGCAAGAAATGATGAAATCTAGATAAATGTCGTAAGCAAGGTTCATTCTTAGCATATTTCACAGCTTGTTGAATATTAGCATGAGTATCCTCCATGTCTTTTCCATTTGCATATATCTTTAACATAATATGCTCAACAAAATTTCTTAAATGTGCCAGAATATCTTGTGAAACTTCACCTCTAGTTTCACCATTCAAATTGTTAATATGTCTACATATTACTTTATCTATTTCTAAAATTTGCTTATCTATTTGTAAAATATTATCCATTCTATCCCCCCCTAAATTTTAAATATGCAATTTATAATTATTACTTAATTATATCTGTATCCAACAGTTTCTGACACAAAACTCATTTTTTCTGGGAACTTATATTAACCTGATTTGTCATTATATTAATGATTCTAAAGACACGCCCCCTTGTTATTGATATAATAATATTCCATTTTTCATTATTTTTCAACAACATATGAAATCATAAGATTTAATTTTTATAACCACTCTATCAATTAAATTTCATACTTAAAACATTACTTTTCAAAATGTCATCTTTAAATTATATTTCTTTCCTCAAAATAAGTTTTCTTATAAACCATCAATCTTCCTTTTTCATCATGGACTGCGTCCTCTAATGATATTACTTTATCTATCAAATTGCCATTATTGCCTTTTGATTTCAGTATCCACGTATTTTGTGTAAATTCCTGTTTTGCTTCATTATATGTTGTATACGCTGCAAATTCTATTTCATATAATTTATTATAATATATAACTGTTGCTCCATCTTGTATTCGTTCTCCATTCCAATCACAATAATTCGTAAATTGCTTTGATATCTTATCTCTGATATCCCGATTTTTATTATATAAAATACCTCCAACCATACAAATTAAATAGCCTACAGAAAAAAATTCCATCAATGTAACATTAACTTGTTTTTGATTCTCCTGCATTATTAACGCATTAAGAACATTCAAAAAGTATAATATTGAAAAAATCAGATCTATCAAATCAACTAACATATCTCCCAGCGCCGTAATTTCATTAACCTGTTCTTTGCACAATTCAGTTGTTTTGTTAATAAATTTTCTTAAACTATCCGCTATAAAAGGAAATAATTGTTCTCTAATCAACCAGATAACTAATAACCCTATTGTAGCTTTATACAACCAACTGGTAAATTCCCCATCCCATAAATGAAATTTTCCAAAATAAGATAGATAATCAATTTTTATTTTTCTTTCCAACTCCAATAAAACAAATACTATAGCTGTTATATTCCGCACAATATAACTAATTCTTATAATAAAAGTTCCCTTATCCATTTTTATTCCTTTTTTCTCGAAAAAATCAACAAGCAAATTAACATATTTACTCATAATTAAATTCTCCTTTGTAATCCTAAAATTTGTATTTTATATTTTCTGAATCTTTTTCTCTACATCAGCCAGTCGCCCTCCTTTCTTCTATTTCTTTATCTCTATTATATAAAGTCATTTTTCACTTCATTTTTTGCAAACCTAAAATGACATCTTTTTCATCACATCATTAATTTACAATAATAAAACCCCATCCTCACGCTCTCCCTTATCGCATTACGCAACAAAAGTTCCAGCATGATTCTGAGGTTTTGTTTCTTTACTTCATTCTCTATTTTTTGTCCAATTACTCTTCATACACCGGCTCAAAATCCTCTACCCCATGTCCACATATCGGGCAGGTGAAATCTGCCGGCAGCTCACTTCCTTCATATACATAATTACAGATACGGCAGCGCCAGCCTACGATCTTCTTGTCCTGGGCTTTCGGTTCTGCTTTTGGTTTTACCTTTGTCTGATAATCCGCATAAGTCAGCGGTGCATTTTCATTGATCAGCTTGGCATCTACGACTTCTGCGATAAATAATGTATGTGTACCAAGGTCTTGCTGTTCTACCACTTTTCCGCTGATCACGGCACAGGCATTCCATCCCATATACGGAATGTCATTGCAGTCCTTTGGCATTTGCAGATCTGCGAATTTATCCACATCTCTGCCGGACTGGAACCCGAAATGTTTTATCGTCGCAAATGAGCAGGTCTGATCCAGAATACTTAAGGCGAATATCCCGCTCTCTTTCAACAGATCACATGTATAATTCGTGTTTAATACAGATATCGCAACCCGAACCGGATTACCTGCCACCTGCATACATGTATTTGTGATGCAGCCGTTTACCTTCTCCCCTGATCTGGTGGATAACATGAATACACCATAGGATAATTTATAGATTGCTTTTTTGTCCATATGCTTGTACCTCCCTTTTACAAAATACGATTTGTTTTTTCATCCTTGCAAACAAATAATTTTATATTCATTATACCACAAACCGAATAAATTTATAATTCTTTTCAAGAATTATTCTCAATAATATACATTGTGAAAAAATCAGGCAGCTTGATATCCCCAATTCAGGATTGCTGCCTGATTTTTCTGCTTCTGTCACTACTATATAATAATAAATAACCGGTAGCTGCTATCTTCTACTTCCCGCATTTCTCCACGCATGGAGCGCTTGTGTCAAATGCTGAGTTAAATGCATAGAAGTTCTTTGTATCCATCTTGTCGCGGACAATGCCAAGGCTTTCACCGAAGCGCTGGAAATGTGCGACCTCACGTTCGCGAAGGAATTTGATCGGCTCATATACATCCGGATAGTCCTTGCAGAGACGCAGGATATTGTCATAAGTCGACCGGGCTTTCTGCTCTGCTGCCATATCTTCGAAAAGATCCGTGATCGGATCACCCTTGCTCTGGAATTCGCAGGCGTTAAATGGAATGCCGCCTGCTGCCTGCGGCCAGATTCCTAAGGTGTGATCGATATAATATTTGTCAAATCCCGATGCCTTAATCTCCTCGATCGATAACCGACAGGTAAGCTGGTAGATGATCGTGGCAACGATCTCCAGATGTCCCAGTTCCTCTGTACCGATATCGGTAAGAATTGCTTTCACCTTATTGTCCGGCATCGCATAACGCTGGGACAGGTACCGCATCGATGCACCCATTTCACCATCCGGTCCGCCGTATTGTGAGATTATCGCCTGCGCAAGCTGCGCATTTGTCTCTTTGATATTTACCGGAAACTGTAATCTTTTTTCATAGATCCACATTTAACAACCACACTCCCTTTCCCATGGCCAAGGTTTGTCAACCCAGTCAAAATAATTGTCGTCATTTACCTGATATCGGTTCAATGGACCATAGGCGGTCGTGTATTCGCGGACTGCCTGCTGCCGCATTGCTTTATAATTATTGTATGCTGCCAGTGCCTTCGGACATTCCGGGTGAGTGTCCAGATACAGGGAAATGTCATCCAACGCGAAGGACACTTCTGTTATAAAGGCAAAGAGCTGCTGTTTGTTCATATTATTCATTGCCTATTTCCCCCTTACACCACAAAAGATCAGATTCAGATCCGGGAACATGGTTCCTTCGCACAGCCCCTTTTTCGCATCATAGAGTTCCCCAAATTCCTGACTTGGCACATACGCCATACCAATCGGATGCGGACTGAATCTGCCACAGGTCTCTACATCCTTTCTTGTTGTTTCGCAATGATCCTGTCTGGAAGGACAGCCGCCTGTGCCCTGACGGTTTCCATTGCAGGAAGAGGCATTGCGGTGGTTATTTGCATATTGCATCATGAGATTTGGCTGAGCAGGATATCTGCCGCCATTTCTGTTGCAGTTTCTATACTGTTCCAAATGAATATACCTCCTGAATTTACATATTATTCATCTCTCTATACTTTATGGGGAAAATGTGAAAATGTGACATATTACAGGATGATTGAGACGAATACATATAAAAAGAGCAGTAAATCTGATAATTTTACTGCTCTTTTTATATGTATTAATTTAACAAATTTTCTATATTTCTTGCACCATACAATAACCGTCGTACTTCCATAATATCATCAATTACCACATAATAAATCACATAATTTCTTACATATATCCGGTAATATGGATATTCACGTTTTTTTCTGGAATGATATGGTTCAAACGCTACCGGATTGTTTAATCTGGCTAATATTTCTGTTTCAACATCATTTATCTGTCGCATTGCCGCTTCTTCATTTTTTAAAACCTTCGAAATATAATTCACTGTATCTAGCAAATCCTGTTCAAAAAGTGGCAAATATCTTAGCTTGTAGATTTTATCTTGCATCCATCACACTCCTTGCTTTGCTAAATACTTCTTCATGTGAAAGTCTTTTATCTGTCGCTTTTGCCTGTCTGTCAGCTTCATCAAGTTTCATTTCAACATTCTCTGTAAGATTAGCATACTCTTCCATACTTAAAACAACCATCGCCCCATATCCATTTTTCGTTAAATATACAGGCTTTCCACTATTCACAATTGTTTCAATTTCAGGGAACTTATTTCTAAGATCTGAAACCGGTCTAATCTGTATCATTTTTATCACTCCTTTTTATTCCATGCTTCTTGTTGTTAATATATTATCATTATTTTATCGTTATTCTGATATTATTGCAATATAGAATATATAAAATTCACATTGTATGAATTTAAAAATCGATAATACTATAGCATACTTCCCCCATATTCCCGCATATATTCATTATGTAAAAGCAAAATCAAAGGGGCTTCTATGATTAATCTGATCTGGGCTGCCATGATCTTAGTCGGTATTATCACCGCACTTCTGACCGGGCATATGGAAGATGTGAATGCAGGTATCATTGATGCCGGGAGTGACGCCGTTTCACTCTGTATTACCATGCTTGGAATTGTTACGATGTGGTGTGGAATTATGAAGATTGCAGAACGCACCGGTCTGATGAAGAAATGGTCATCGAAAATGTTCCCTGTCATGAAGCTCTTATTCCCGAGACTTTCCCCGGAGCATCCGGCATATGAATATATGTGTACGAACATTATTGCAAATATTGTAGGGCTTGGGTGGGCTGCAACACCGCCGGCACTAAAGGCGATGCAGGAGCTGGCTAAGGACAACAAGGGAAGCAAATCTGCCAGTCGAGAAATGTGCGTCTTCCTGATCCTGAATATTTCTTCGCTGCAACTGATCCCGGTAAATATCATTGCCTATCGTGCAACCTATGGTTCTGAACATCCTACCGCCATTATCCTGCCCGGCATCATCGCAACGATCTGCTCCACCGCCGTCGCCGTCCTACTGGCTGTAATTATAAATAAGAGGGGAAAATAAATATGCTGACAACAATCTCAAACAGTATTATCCCGATGGTCATATCTGCTGTTGTGTTATATGGCTGTATTAAAAAGACGAATGTCTATGAAGATTTTATTGATGGGGCATTTGATGGAATGAAGATCGTAGTCGAATTAGTTCCAACATTGATCGGCCTATTTGTGGCTGTGCGAATCCTGAATGATTCCGGCGCCCTTGGCCTGATCACAACCGCTCTGAAGCCGATTGCTTCTCTCATACATACCCCGGATTGTGTGATCCCCGTCATTATAACGAAGCTGTTCTCCTCCGGGTCTGCCACCAGTCTGATGCTAAATATCTTTAACGACTATGGACCTGATTCCAGAGAAGGACTCACCGCTGCCATTATCCTTAGCTGTACGGAATCTTTATTCTATACGATGTCTGTATATCTGATGGCTGCCAAAGTCCGCAAATCCCGATATATCATCCCCTGCGCCCTGTTGTCTCTCGGTGCAGGGATCATCGTAAGTATCCTGCTGGCAAATATGTTAGTATCCTAGGGCACCTGTTTTTCAAGTGCCCTTTTTCTTTTTATTCTAACATCCGCATCGCTTCTTCCATCACCTGAAGCTTGTAGATTGTCTGCGCTACAAGATCTTCTCTGGCATTCACATCCGACTGGATTTCTCGCCGCTTCGTGTCCTGTAACTGATATCCGGTTCTGACTTCGTGAAGCTGCTCGCCTTTTGCAGCCAGCTCGCGTTCAAGCCGTTCTGCATCTGCACGTTCTTTTCGTATTCCGTCTGCCTTATTCTGATCGATCAGTCGCGCAAATACGTAACCGATCACAAAGCAGAGCACGATTGCAAGTATTGATGTAACCAGAAAACGAACCACATCTGTACCATTCATACGCTCTGACATTTGAATGTACGCCCGTGGCATCAGGAACAATGCCATGATACAGAATATGACAAATGGAACAATGGCGGCACGGATACCGGTTCGTATCCATTTGCTTCTGTGTCTTGGTACGATCTGCGCCTGATTGTTCCGAGCAGTCAGAAGCTCCAGTTTGTTCTTCCGTTCCATTGCCCATGCTTCATTTAAGCGTTCCAGTACATCCGGACTTTCTGCCAGCCGTTCCTTTGCCTGTTCATATTCCTGAATATCCTTTGAGGTACGGAGTTTATCCATATCCTGTTTCAGATTCTCAAGCACTACCCGGATCGTTTCCTCATAAAGCCGGTCATTCATTTTCCGGCTGCTTCTGGTGTATATCTTTGATCGTTCTATAACGAGGTCAACTGCCAGCTTCGCCCCATCCTCCCGGATCGGAGAGTCAGCATCCAGTTTATCAAGCAATCGTCCAAATGCATTTCCCCGGTTTGCTTTTCTGTATTCATCATAATCCTCACGCTGATACACTTCTCCGATCAGCGCGGCAATCCGGTAAGTGGCCAGTGCCTCCTGCAAATGAAAGGTCTTCTCACATTTTTCCGGTCGTACCAGATAGATCGAATAAATATTTTCTTCTCCCTCTCTTGCAATAATACGATGCAATTCATCTGCCAGTTCTTCATCTGACATATAATTACTGACCGGATAGCGGATCGTCTTATATTCCTTTTGTGATGCAGGCACAAGCCGTACCGATACCACGCCATCTGATAACTTTCCCTGCACATAGCCATGCGGTCCGGTCTCCCTGTTATTGTCCGGTTCCAATACACCCGGATAACAAATCCTGCCATTGTACATATTTTTATAGGAAGCTTCATGTCCTAATCCGATATAATCAAATCCTGCTTTCCGGATTGTCGGATAATCGATCGGTATCGCGCCATGATTTCCGGCATGAGCCAGCAGAATATTTGTCATCTCATCATCCGCCGGTGTCAGTTCATCTAAAACTGCCATCTGCGCTCCGGCACTATAATAGCCGGCACAATAAAGTACCGCATTTTTTTTCGGAAACCGGATAACATCGATCATGGCAGTTGCATTTTCATGCTTTACTCCATATATTGCAGAGCCTGCCGGAACCGGATTCCGATACTCGCTGCAGCCTGCCACATAAATATTTGACCGGAAAGAATAGCCCGTAAGTGCACTATCTGATTTCATGTAATCATGATCTCCCTGACAATAAATGACCGCCGTTTTATCAAGCGGCAGAAATATCTCATCTATCCACGCAAGATCTTCTTCTGTTGCTGGATGGTCAAAGAGATCCCCTGTGATAAATACAAAATCAGCCTGTAATTTTCCTGCATCAGAAACAACCTGTTTCAAGGTCGTTATCCCGTCCTTTTCACAGGTCTGTCCGAACAGTAATTTGTCTGCTTTTCGTCCGATATTCACATCACTGATATGGATAAACTGAATTGCTCCCATCGAGATCTCCCGTCTTCTCACTTCATTTTCCTGTCAAATGTATAATTTTCACTTTATTTTCTAAAGTCTGTAAATATTTTTCCATAATTTTATTAAGTTTGACTTCTTATATACTATCATACCATATTTTTATGCCGGATACATCCTGTTTTTCGATACGGCTGATTGACTTTTGAAAAATGCTCTCGTATAATAATGAGTGTTTTTTTAATGAGAGCGTATGTCTATGCGTTTTTAGAATATATCAGGAGGAAATTATTATGCCTATTAAGTACGTGTTTGTCACAGGCGGTGTCGTATCCGGTCTTGGTAAAGGTATCACTGCTGCCTCCCTTGGTCGTCTGCTCAAAATGAGAGGCTACAAGGTTACCAGCCAGAAATTCGATCCATACATCAACATGGATCCAGGTACTATGAACCCGATCCAGCATGGTGAAGTATTCGTAACCGATGATGGTGCGGAGACGGATCTGGATCTTGGTCATTATGAGCGTTTTATCGATGAAAGTCTGAATAAGAATTCGAATGTTACGACCGGTAAGATCTACTGGAGTATCTTACAGAAAGAACGCCACGGCGACTTCGGCGGGCACACCGTACAGGTAGTTCCACATATAACAAATGAAATCAAAGAGCGCTTCTATCGGAATCCGGATGCAAAGGATACCGAGGTTGCGATCATCGAAATTGGCGGTACAGTCGGCGATATCGAGAGCCAGCCTTTCTTAGAGGCGATCCGTCAGTTCACACATGATGTCGGACATGAGAATTGCATTATGATCCACGTTACTCTGATTCCTTATCTGAAAGCTTCCGGTGAATTAAAGACAAAGCCAACGCAGGCGAGTGTTAAGAACCTGCAGGGAATGGGTATCCAGCCGGATATTCTGGTCTGCCGTTCTGATTATCCACTGGATCAGGGCTTAAAGGATAAGATTGCATTATTCTGTAATGTACCTAGCCAGAATGTCATCCAGAATCTGGATGTTGATGTATTATATGAAGTTCCTCTCGCTATGGAGAAAGAGCATCTCGCTGATGTTGTATGCAAATGCTTACATATGGATTGTCCTGCTCCGGAACCACATGCATGGAAGGAATGGAATGATATGATCACTGCCTGGAAGAATCCGGAAAAAAAGGTTCGTGTTGCTCTCGTCGGCAAATATGTCTCACTGCATGATGCATACATTTCCGTTGTTGAATCCTTAAAGCATGCCGGTGTTGCAAACGATGCCGAGGTCGAGATCAAATGGGTAGATTCCGAACTTGTAACTCCTGAAAATGTGGAAGAAACACTGGGTGACGTCGATGGAATCCTCGTTCCGGGCGGTTTTGGTGACAGAGGTATCGAAGGCATGATCACCGCAATCCGGTATGCAAGAGAGAAAAAGGTTCCTTACCTTGGTCTGTGTCTCGGTATGCAGCTCACGATCGTTGAATTTGCAAGACATGTCCTTGGTTATGCAGATGCACACAGCTCAGAATTCAATCCAAACTCTTTCCATCAGGTTATTCATATCATGCCGAATCAGCATGATGTAACAGATCTCGGTGGAACATTAAGACTTGGTTCTTACCCATGTGTACTCAGCAAAGATTCCAAATCCTATGAGCTCTATGGCACAGAATACATCCATGAGCGTCACAGACATAGATATGAAGTCAACAATGACTACCGTAAGGCTTTAACAGATAATGGTATGGAACTGGTTGGTCTCTCTCCTGACGGTCATATCGTTGAGATGATCGAGATCCCGGATCATCCTTGGTTCATCGGAACTCAGGCACATCCGGAATTCAAGTCCAGACCAAATAAAGCACATCCGCTTTTCAAAGGCTTTGTTGCTGCGGCACTTGCCCACGAAGAGCAGTAGTTTATGCGAACACTTTACAACTGGTGTGTTTGCATAAATCTATGAAAAAAAGAAGATCGTCTTACCTATTATTACGCAAGTCGTTTGCACTCTATTTCAACGCAACGGTGCTAAGTTCTTCGCCTGCGGCGACTCACTAAGAACCGGCGTTGAAACAGGCTTGCTTCATAATAGTAAGACGATCTTCTCTTTTTATTCAAATTCTCAATATGCAAACACACCAGTTATAAAGTATTCGCTTTCGAATCATCTTGATTTATTCATAGATCTATAGTTTGAAACGCTCTCGTCACAAGCAACAAATTAAAAATACCATATAAAAGAAATGAGACATCTATATTTTATGTAGCAGACCTATTCGAACGCCGGTTCTTAGTGAACTGCCATAGGCAGTGAGGTTAGAACCGCTGCGTGAGAATAGAACGAAAGTGTTCTGCGTAATAAAGATATAGATGTCTCATGCTTATATGG
>OGYJ01000662.1_pt1 | contig 32277 bp, 20 predicted proteins | sample 1576531 | NCBI WGS metagenome assembly OGYJ01 (sample SAMEA3541574, study PRJEB24748) | human gut metagenome | biome: human gut; feature: human-associated habitat; material: faeces | place: China | collected 2012 | reverse complement strand
CGATGCGCACGAAGCTGCAATTATATTTCAAATGGGGCATCAAGTTTGAAGAACCCTATCAAACACCGGAGCGCGCCCAACGCGAGGTCTATTATGCAGGAAAGGAGGAACTGCTGATGAATATCAAGAAAAGTCTGTATGCCCAACCACAACCGATCTCAACACCGAAAGCGGATGACTATATGAGCAGCTATGCCGAGAAATGAGCTTCTTCGGCTCCATCTATGCCGATCCGGACCTGCCGCACCGGGCACGGGCGGTCTATATGTACCTCCGTGACCGCGCAGGCGGCGGGAGCTGCTGGCCGGGCGTGAAAACCATTGCCCGCGACCTGCACCTCTCGCCGCGCACAGTGCAGCGGGCGCTGAACGATTTAGAACACGCCGGTTACATCCAGCGTCAGCGGCGCCACCGCGAGAATGGGAGCTGCACATCGAATCTTTACACAATCAGTGTGAGCAAATAAAAATACGGATGGGGAAATCGAGTTGGCAATAAGTGTCGGTTTGTTCTAATAAATGACTGCCCCTAATAAATTCGTTCGGTTTCCTCAAACATATGGACATATTCTTCGAACAGTTTTGACTCCCTATCAGTTAACTTATTGCCATTTTCTACTGAGCTGTTAACGGATTTTATGCGATCGGATAGCATTTTCTGAAGCTTTGTAATAATTCTTGAAAGTTCACGCTGTGTAACAAATTTAAGCCCACCAGAATACCCTTCGGAAACATTGTAAGCGAAGTTGGAATCATAGAAGCATACATGGAGAGAATGAATTTTCCTGAAAAACGGAGCCCTTTGAATATAGGTGGACGAGCCTTCGGATAATTGTAGCCAATTGTTCCGCTCCGCCTCATATACAAGTAGCCAGTGACTTGTCCATAGCGGAGAAGCATCAGGTGTATCGTCATTGACCGAATCTGAAATTTTCTTGCAAATCGTTTTATAAGTTTTCTGAATATCAGGATGCTCGCTGCGTTGATGTTTGTGAATAATATCGAGCATTATAATAATAGCAAGGTCGGTCGAGCAGCGGAGTACTTTAATAATGTATTTAATAGATGGAGCAATGTCGAAAACTTTTAAGTACCAAACGGCCCATATTAGTTCTTGTTCGCGGTTTAACATCAAAGATTCGTCAATGATAGAGTAGATAGCTTTTTTTAGTGGATCTATTTTCAAATGCGCACGATTAGAAAGCAGTATTTCAAGAATACGATCTGCCATAGAAGGAAAGCGCACCCATAGGTTCAAAAGCCGCGATTGCATAGTTGACCACTCGTTTAGTGTGTAGTGATGCTGCGAAAGAATCCGCAAGCCATATTTAATAATTGCAATATCTTTATAATCCCGGTAATTTAGAATCAAATGGGTAAGAAATGCATCTGGAGGCAAGTGGAGGTACTGTTTTATATAATCAAAGTATGGTTTTCCGTATAGAAATGGACTCTCATTAATTTGCAATTTATTCTCGTTAAAATTCAACTGGTATTTAGATAAACAAACCCGAACAGTGGAAATAATCTTTTGGATTTCTGCGCTATCGCTTGTGTAGATATAGTAGTCATCGACGAAACGGCAGCAGGAGATGTGTGGAAATGCTTTATGTAGTTCTTTGTCAACCGTACATAGAATTATCTCAGAGATAATTCGGGATACTGCATTTCCAATAAGGAGTCCATTAGTTTGACCGTAGTTAAGTGCTTGAATGCAGTTGTCCAACTGATTCCCTATGAGTTTTTTATCATTTCGTTGCTTTTTTGCTGCCTCAATTCCATGAAGCGCCCATGCAATACTATGCGTATAAATACTATCAAAAAAAGAGTTGATGTCGAGGCGGATTTCAAACCGATGGTTCTGGTAAAGACATTCTATCTCCCGCTTAGTATCAGCAATGCTATTTGAACGCTTCGCATAAGGCTGCTCTGCAAGAGGTTTACGATCAATCGGAGCTGTTAGAGAATAGGCGCTAGACGAAAAGACTTTTTGAAGTTCAACTTCGTTTGCTGCAATAATGGAAACCGCCCGGGAATATTGACAAGGGTTTGGAATTGCGAATTTTCGCCGGGAAGTTTCAGACTTGTATCCACTATACGTCAGTGGAATTGAAGGGGTTGTAATACTTGATGCGGTAGCGATAAATTGCTGGTATTTATTTGCAAGGGAAACACTCTGAAAACATGGTGGCAATTCAACCGGAAAGAATTCATAGCTCAACAATCTACAAGGATCAAACATGGATAGCACCTCATACTTTGAAACTCATTGCCGGAGTATATTGTAAATCCCAATAATGTTATTGTAGAATACTATTTCGTTTGAAACAAGCCATTATGATGTAAAAACTTATAATTTTCGCATTTGCAAGACGCAGACGCTCCCGCCAAGGGGAACGTCCGCGCGTTTGCTGTCACCAGTGCCGCGACACCACGGCGCAGCTTGAAGAGCAAACTCTAGCTGAGAAGCAATACAGAAAAAGAAATCTGAAATCAAGAAGGGAAGAATTTTATGAGAAAGTTCAAGTTCATATCCATCCTGCTGGTGCTGTCGATGCTCTTGACGGTACCGGCTTTTGCTTTTTTCTCGGACTTTACGGATGTGCCGGAGGACGCAGTCAATGCACACGCGTTTTCTTAGTACTCGCAGAATGTATTTTTAATCCAATTTTAGCATCCACATCAATACGTATCGCGCGTTAGTAATCAGGTGTTCTCTAGTGATTAGACCACATTCCAGTGCTTTCTTCAAGCGTCTCGGGCTGCCGTGCGGCATACGGACGTTGTTGACTGCCAACACCTCGCGGTAATGCTCCGCCCAGTTGACCCAGTCGGTCACAACGAGACCGTCAAAGCCCCATTCCTCACGCAGAATGCCGCTCAGCAGGTCTGTATTTTCGGAGGTATAGATGCCGTTCAGCAGGTTATAAGCTGTCATGACTGCCCAGACATCCGCTTCTTTGACAACGATCCGGAACGCCTTGAGATAAATCTCCCGCAGGGCACGCTCCGACACGCGCGAGTCGCTGGCATAACGGTTCGTTTCCTTATTGTTGCAGCAGAAATGCTTGACGCAGGCGGAAATGTGCTGCGACTGAATGCCCTGCACCATTGCCGCCGTCAGCTTGCCCGCGACCAGCGGGTCTTCGGAATAATACTCGAAGTTCCGGCCGCAGAGCGGACTTCTGTGGATGTTGATGGCGGGCGTCAGCCACACGCCGATGTTATTTTCGCGCACTTCCTTCGAGCCCGCTTCGCCGACCGCGTAGACGATATCCGGGTCCCATGTGCAGGCCAGCAGCGTCGCCACCGGCCATGCCGTCGTCTTGACGCCGCGCTCCGGCACGATGCGCAGACCCGCAGGGCCGTCCGCCGTCATGACCGCTGGAATGCCCAGCTCGTCCAGACCGCCGATGCCCTTCGTGTCGGCCACGCCCCGGTTCGGCGTGCCGCCGAGCAGCGTAATTAGCTCGTTGTCCGTGAGACTGTTCAGGAAATCATCCATCGAGATTTCGCCAGCGGCGACCTTCTCAAAGCTCAGGCAGCCTTGCGGAAGCGCCGTTCCGTAACGGTTCGGCAGAATGTGTTCCGCCGTCCAGTGCGCCTTTTCCGGCCAGTCCGCCGTATCATAAACCGGCGCATACTCGCCCGTTTCAAGTTTCTCATAGCTGCCGTCCGCTTTCAGGCGCTGCGGAAGCTTCTTCGGCGCGCAGCGATTCTTGACCTGCCCAACGACACGCTCTTGTTCCACTTCGAAAACGCCGACTTCGCGGATCGCCCGGACGCTGGTTCCGGCAAAAATGCGGTAGCTGCCTGCCGGGAGAACGTAAGCCGCCAGCTTTTCGTCGTAGACGCTGAGTTCGGAGGTGGGAACGCGCAGAGTTACCGTCCGGCTCTCGCCGGGCTTGAGAAGATCGGTTTTCCGGAATGCGCGCAGCTCCAGCTTCGGCATTTCCAGACGGCATTTCGGCGCAGAGGTATAGAGTTGGAGCACCTCTTTTCCGGCGTAAGCGCCCGTATTGGTCACGCGGAGCGTGACCGCGATGCTTTCGCTGTCGATCTCCGTTTTCTCACACGTCAAGTCGAAGCTCGTATAAGACAGACCGAAGCCGAACGGATAGTTGACCTTCTCCGCCGCGCCTGGGATGGTCTCGAAATAGCGGTAGCCGACGAAAATATCGTCGGTGTAGCAGACGTAGTCCTTGGAATCGTTAAAGTTTGCAGACGAGGGATAGTCATCGAACGAGGCTGCAAATGTGTCCGTCAGTTTGCCGGAGGGCGTCACGTCGCCGCAGAGGATATCCGCCTCGGCCATCGCGCCTTCCATACCACCCTGCCAGGCTAGAAGAACAGAGAAAATCTTATCATTGTGCGCAAACCACGACGTATCCACCATGCCGCCGACGTTCAGCACGACCACAACCTTCCGGAACGCCGCCGTAACGTCCGCGACCATGCGCTGCTCCTCGCGGGAGAGATAGAAGTCACCATCGTCCGGCTCACCCTTGCGGTCCCAGCCCTCGGCGGAGAAGCGGCAGATGCTGATGATGGCAGTATCGCATTCCCGTGCAGCCTGCTTCAGAAGTTCGGCGGGCACCTCCGGCTCCGTCGTATAGCCGGGATTTTTTCCAGCCTTGTGCTGCTGCGCCACGTTCTCACGGTAAAACTCATTCAGCGGAGCGAAAACCGAGAGCTTGCCCTCGTTTTCCTTCTCCTCCATGCCGTCGCAGAGATTGCGGACATACGCGACCGTCACGTCGCCGCTGCCGCCGCCTCCCTTGACATAGTCCGCACTGGCCTTGCCAAACAGCGCAACACGGCTGCCTTTTTGCAGCGGCAGCAGCTGGTGTTCATTTTTGAGCAAAACCATGCCCTCGGCCGCTGCCGTCCGTGACAGGCGGATGTGCTCCGAGCTGCCTGTGACCATTCGACCATCTTTACCGAGTGGCCTCACAGGAAGGTATTGAAAGCGATTCCATTTTTGCATTTGTAATCTCCGTTTGAATTTGTATTTTGTAATTGAAAGGGTGTATGCCCTGACCAGCTGCGCCAATTATTGCCTACGTTTCTTGCGTTCGATCGGTGCGGAACGATAATCACTTGGGGACTTTCCGGTTACGTCTTTGAAAACCTTATAAAAATACTTCAGATTGTGAAAACCGATCTGCTCTGCAATCTCATAAACGTGCAGGTCGGAGCTTGCCAGCAGGTCGACAGCCTTTTCAATTCGGAACTCTGTGATCAGCGTCGTGAAGGTTTTGCCTGTCTGGTCTTTTATCAGGCGGCTGATGTATGTGGGATGTAAATAAACAGAATCGGCGGTGGTGTTCAAGGAGATGTCTTCGGTGAAATGAGAGCGAATGTAGGTCATAACCTTGTCAATGCTTTTTTCCGCTTTCTCGCTGATCTGCTGCTCTTCAAAATCAAAAAGGGCAAGCATCCGCTGATGCATCCAGTCAACAATGGCTTCCGGTGACAAGAGCATGAAGATATCCGGGGAGGCACACTGCCAATAGAGATCATTCCATTCGCTTAAGCTACGGGCTGCAATACTGTCGATCAGTCTGGTAACGGTATAATGGCACTGTCGCTGCGCAAAGGAAATGCCTCCGCGCAAATAATTATGGACAAGCGTATGCCCGAGCTCGAAGCCCTTTGTGCGCTCGTTTTCCCGCAAGTAGGAGGCAAGAAGAATATTCTGCTCGCGCAAAAGCTGCAAATAATCCAAATTACGAATCAGAGAATCGCTGGGCTCATTTTCACCAATGCGCTCATAGCAGTGAGAAAGCGCGCCGAGCGAGTCCAGCCTGGAAAACAGAGTGACATGAGAGCTGATAGATAAATAGCTTTTAAGATCCGCGACAAGATCTTGCGCAGATATGGCAGCGGCATTGCTTTTGGAGGAAGAAATCCCGTATTGGGATTTTTCCCAGAAAAGCCCCAACAGAGATAAACCGGAAGCCGGGTTTGTAGTATCCCAGCTGACAGGATAGAATTCAAATGCCGGATGGAAGGAGTTCAGCAGCTGGAGCAGCTGATTCTGAAAGGCATCAATGCCATAGCTGTCCAGAAAGCTGTCATAGTGCTCATCATGAATCAAGGCGATCTGCATCAAAATATAGGTGCTGTCCTGCGCTGTACCGGACAGAAGTGTGATGCGCTTTTGAATCTGGTCTGGATTCGTAATGGCACCGTAATAGAGGTCTGTGACAAACTGCTGCTTTTCATAGTTGACAAGCTGCCGATAATGTGAGATTCGTTCCTGTGTCAGCTGCTCCTGCTGTTCCTGCTGCTTCAGCTGGTCAAAGATGCGACTGAAGACCTCCTTCAACCGCGGAAGCGAGATCGGCTTTGAAAGATAATCGCTGACGTGATATTCTATGGCACGTTTTGCGTACTCAAATTCCTCATATCCGCTGAGAAATACGACCTTTGTCGCCATGCTGTGCTCAGAAACATATTTTGCAACGTCAAGCCCGCTGGTGTGGGTCATTTTGATGTCTGTCAGAATGACATCCGGCGTGTTGTATTTTAAGTAATCGAGTACCTCCCGCCCGTCCGAAAAAGCGGCATCGACATGGAACCCGAAGGTTTCCCATTTGACCATATGCGTAAGGCGCTCACGCGCGATCAGTTCATCTTCCACAATAATGAGCGAGTACATCTGCAACCTCCAATGCCGCAGCAAGCGTACAGAACCGTTCTGCCTTATGTTCATTATAGGAAGAAACCAAACGAAAATCAAATATTTCATAGATGAACGCCGAATTTTTATATAAAATGCAAACAAATACCATAGAAATTCAAACACATTCCTACTCGTTTATCCTTTTGAAACCCGGATTTGAGGCAAACCTTTAATTTGCTGGGATGGGTCAAATAATACCAACTTGCAAAGCGGCGGTGAATGCGGTTAACTAAAATCGTATCAGCAGAGGTGTTTTTGCACCGATGAAAAGAGGGAAAATGGATGTTTCGCTATACCGCGCCGACAGAAAATACGGTTTCTGAGCGGGAACAAACGCATCGGCTTTTTTCGCAGAAGATAGCCGAGGCGGGGATGGTGCTTCTGAAAAATGACGGAACGCTGCCGCTGGAAGAGCAGTCCACAATTGCATTGTTTGGATATGGGGCGGTGGAGACCGCCGTCAGCGGAAGCGGAGCAGGCGGCGTACATAACAGAAAAACGGTCAGTGTTCTGGAAGGCTTAAAGGCAGGCGGTGTGCGCATTACGACGGAAGCGTATCTGCAAAAGCTTGCCGCTGGACTGGAAACCGCCCATACGGAGTATTACGCGGAAATCAAACGGAAATGCGGAAGCAATTATTTGGCGGGTGTCCGCGATATGTACGCAAACCCATTTGTCATGCCGGAGGAACCGCTGATCACAGAGGCGGATATTCAAAGCGAAGTTGCAACGGTGTCCATTTATGTGCTGAGCAGAAACTCTGGCGAAGGGGCGGATCGCAAAAATGTGCGCGGAGACTATCGGCTGCTGGAGAGTGAACTTGAAAATCTGCGGTTTTTAAGCGCCCATTTTTCTAAGCTGATTTTGCTTCTCAATACGGGCGGACAGATCGAAATGGACGAGATCCTTACGCTCCCAAATTTAAGTGCAATTTTGTATATCGGTTTGCCGGGATGCACAGCCGGAAACGCAGCGGCAAATTTGCTGCTGGGGCGCAGTGTGCCGGAGGGAAAGCTGACACAGACCTGGGCGCGGCGCTATTCGGATTATCCCACCGCGCGTGAGCCATCGTGTATGAACGATCCCAATGAGGCGTTTTACAAAGAGGGGCTGTTTGTCGGCTATCGCTATTTTGATTCCTTCGGTGTTGAGCCGGTGTTCGCGTTTGGATTCGGAGAAAGCTATACGCAATTTGCCATTTCACCGCAGAGCTTTTCTGTGCAGGGTGATCAGGTACACATAGATGTCTGCGTAGAAAATATCGGAGACAAGTTTGCGGCAAGAGAGACGGTTCAGATTTATGTGCATATCGCGGAAGGCACACTTTTGCATCCGTATCAGCGCCTGATCGCATTCCGTAAGACAAAGCTTCTCGCGCCGAAGGAGAAGGAGCACCTTTCGTTTGAGATATCCTTACAGGACCTTGCATCCTATTCTGAAGCGGACACAGCGTGGATCATTGATTCCGGGAAATATTCTTTTTACATTGGTAACTCTTCAAGAAAGACTGCTGTGTGCGGAAAGTTGTACGTATGCGAAAAAATAGTCCTGCGGCATAGCTGCAAAATCCTGTCCGGGGAAGCACCGGAACGCGGGCTTCTTCCGACGTGTGCAGATGTGGACAACAGCGGGGACGGACAGGAAGTTCATGTGAAGCATATTCCGATCAACGTGGAAACAGAGACGTGCCCGAAGCAGGAAAATTTCGAATCGCATGAAGAATCGGAGCTTCGCTATACCGATATTTGCAGCGGGGAGATCAGTGCCGCAGAGCTTGTTGCAGCAATGAGTGATGAGGAGCTGGCGACGCTGTGTGTTGGGAATGTAGCAAAGCAGACAGGCAGAGATGAGCGCGGAGCAGTCCTGACAGCGGGCTCTGCATCGGACGATTATGAGGCTGCACCCAATCAGGAGGACTTTGTGGAAACGGTCGTTCCTGGTGCGGCGGTCACGACGCGGGCACTGCAGGAGCGTCGAGGCATCCCGAAGCTGAATATGGCAGACGGAAGCTCCGGAATTCGGCTGGTCCCGGTCTATGAGACCGATGCACAAGGGAAACTGATCACAGACGGCTTTTTCTCAATCCCCGGCGTGGAACGCTTTGCGGATGTTGTGCCGGGAAAGCAGTGTGCCGACTCTACAGTGCGTTATCAGAACGCGACGGGATTGCCGATGGCGACGCTCCTTGCGCAGACATGGGATACGCAATGTATGGAAGCGTGCGGGAGGATGATCGCGCAAGAAATGGAAGTGTTCGGGCTGGATCTCTGGCTTGCACCGGCACTGAACCTGCAAAGAGACCCGTTGTGCGGACGAAACTTTGAATATTTTTCGGAGGATCCGCTGTTATCCGGAAAATGCGCGGCTGCGCTGACGCGCGGTTGTCAGAGTAAACCCGGAAAGGGCGCAACGATCAAGCATTTTGCGTGCAATAATCAGGAAGATAACCGTAGCAGCCTGAATGTACACATTTCGGAAAGAGCGCTGAGGGAGTTGTATCTGAAAGGTTTTGAAATTGCGGTTAGGGAATCAGAGCCTGCCGCCATTATGACCTCGCTGAATCTGATCGATGGGACGCACGCGGCAAATCACTTCGGAATGTTACAGCAGATTCTTCGTAAAGAATGGAATTACACCGGCGTTGTCATGACGGACTGGGGAACGACGGTAGAGGTCAAGCGCGAAGGAAATCACTATCCGGCGGCAAAAGCGTGGGAGTGTATCCGCTGCGGCAATGACTTGATCATGCCCGGTACGGCTGCGGATATAGAAAATATTCTGTGCGCGCGCCGGAGCGGGCAGCTGAAGCGAGAGGCACTGGAATGCAGCGCGTACCGCATTTTGAAGATGATGCTGAGATTGCGGAACGACATAGAACGGGAGAACATAAGCGGCGATGCGCAGCGCCCACAAGCCTGCGAGCAAGAGTAATTGGGAGGAAAAGATTTTATGCAGCCAATCGTGATCGACGCATCGGAATACGGCATATTGCCGGATACCGGAAAGGACACAGCGGAAAAGCTCCGCGCGGTGATCGAACAGGCAAAACGGCATCCTGCGGCAGAGATTGTATTAAAAGCAGGAACCTACATACTGGAAAAACCGGAACACAACATCATGCTGCCGTTTGAAGGCTGCGAAAACCTGACGCTTCGCGGTGCGGTCGACACGGATGGAGCGCCCGCAACATGGCTCAAAATCAGAATGCCGCTGCAAAATGACGCACCCGGATGGGGCTTCATTGCAGTGCGGCGTTCGGAAAACATCGCGTTCGAAAACCTGATCTTCGACTATGTGGAGCGGTTCAGCAGCGCAGGTGAGGTCGCTGCGGTCGATGCAGAAAACGACCGGGTGGTCGTCGATGTGTTTGAAGGTCAAAGCCATTTTGACGGGATGAAGTGCTATTCTGCGAACAGCTGGAATCTGAAATCAAAGGAACTGAATCCGATCCCCGCGCTGACGATCGGCTTTGACCAGCAGGTTTTCTCGCATACATGGCATCGGGTGGATCACACAGAAAGACGCTATGCGATCCAGGGAATCGGAATGTCGCGGCTGGTCAAGCCAGGAGATGGCGTATCCTGGCACTTCAACGTGATCGGGCGGGGCGAAGATCGACCGAATGTGTTTCTGGTGTCCAACAGTGAAAATTTTCGGATGGAGAACCTGCGGATATACAGCTGCATGGGGATGATCGCCATTTTTGTTGCCAACCGAAACATCACCATGCGTGATGTCCGCGTGGAGCCGGAAGGCAGTTCGCTTGCAGTCTGCCCGCGCGATTTTGCATGGCTTGTGGCAACGTCCGGGAAGCTGCTGGTGGAGCGGGTGTATGTAAAGGGTGTGCGCTGGGACCCATTTAATGTTCACGCTGGGATCTATCCAATCACGGAAATGGAGGCGGACAGAAAGTCGATCCACGTGGAAATGGAGAAAAAGTACCAGCGGTTTTGCGGCGAACAGAGGACGGTCTTCTTCTGGACACCGGACGGCGCGAAGAATGTGCCGATGACAGAGATAGAGGAAACGGAGACTGGTTTTTGGATGCGGTTTGCAAACGCACTTCCTGAGGAGGTTGCAGTCGGCGGCTATGTCACGCCGGGATGGATGGTATTGGAGGAAGCGGTTTTTCGAGACGTTACGATCGAGGGAAATTGCGGGACCGGTCTGCTGTTCCAGAATATGAATCTTATGGTCGAAGACTGCGTATTTCGCAATAATACATATGATGACATTGCGCTTGGACCAATCGTATCCAAAGAAGGATGCTTTGTGCAAAACGCAGTCATTCGCAACAGTTTCTTTGAAGCATCCACATGGATGAATAAGTGCGGAACGCATGAGGGCGCGATCTCTATGATCAATGCGTTTGAGCCGCTTGCTGCTGCGCCGTACAACCGGAATATTTCCATTACGCAAAATCGGTTCCGGAATTACAAAACGGCGATCTGTGTGCGTAATGCAGAAAAGATTGCTTTGTCTGAGAATCGGATGGAGAATGTCCAGACGGAGGTTCTGATCGAAAGTCCGAAGAAGCATGAAGTGGAAAACTGAAGGGTGAGAAAATGAGAGAGCTCGAAAAGAACTATGAGATCGTAGTCGTCGGCGGAGGAATGGCAGGGTTGTGCGCAGCGATTGCAGCAGCCAGAGAGGGCAGCAGCGTGGCGCTTGTCCATAACCGCCCGGTGCTTGGCGGCAATGCCAGTTCGGAGATCCGGATGCATATTGTCGGCGCAGATTACCACGGGACACGCCCCAATGCGCGTGAGACCGGCATTCTGGAGGAAATCCTTCTGGAGCATAAGCATCGCAACCCGGAAAACAGTTGGGCGATCTTCGATTCGATTCTATGGGAAAAGGCAGCGTTTCAGGAAAATCTGTCGCTGTATTTGAATACGCACATTTCGGAAGTCGTAATGGACAGTCAGCGGATCGCGGCTGTTTGCGGCATTCAGCAGAATACGGAAACACGTTTCTGCTTTCACGCAAAGGTGTTTGTGGACGCAACCGGAGACGCAATGCTTGCCGCATTGGCGGGTGCGGATACGGTAATTGGGCGCGAAGGGAAAGACGTTTATCACGAGCCGCACGCGCCGGAGCATTCCGACCACTATACAATGGGAAGTTCCCTGATGCTGAAGGCGCGGGATATGGGACATCCGGTTCCGTTCATCCGTCCGTTTTGGGCGAATACCTATACAGAAGAGGATATGCAAAACCGCGCGCATGAGGAGATCAGCTCCGGATATTGGTGGATCGAGCTTGGAGGCGGGGAGCAGCGCGTGATCGAGGACGGCGAGGCGATCCGGGATGAGCTGCTGAAAACGGTGTTCGGCGTGTGGGACCATATCAAAAACGGCGGAAAGCACGGCGCGGAAAATTACGAGCTGGAATGGGTCGGCTTCCTGCCCGGAAAGCGGGAAAGTCGGCGTGTTTTGGGCGACTATGTGCTGAAAGAGCAGGATTGCCAAAACGCCGCCCGCTTTGAAGATACAGTTGCATACGGCGGCTGGCCAATGGATGTCCATGTGATCGAGGGCTTTCGCAGCCGAAGCAAGGAAGCAAATGAATTTCTCTGTCTCGACGATGTTTATGCGATACCGTATCGCTGCTTCTATTCCAGAAATGTGAAGAACCTGATGCTGGCTGGACGCGATATCAGCTGTAGCCATATGGCGTTTGCGTCCACGCGCGTAATGGGAACGTGCGCCGTTGGCGGACAGGCTGTTGGTGTGGCGGCATCCATGGCGGCAAAGAGAAATGTACTGCCATGTGAGATCAGCGCAGACATCCGCACGCTTCAGCAGAAGCTGCTGCGGCAGGACTGCTATCTTCCTGGCATCGCAAAGGCAGATCCGCTGGATGCGGCGGCAGATGCGGTTGTAGAAGCCTCCAGCTGGCAGTGCGGCGCAGAGCCGCAGAATGTACTGAATGGATACAGCAGGACCGTTGGAGCGGAGAAAAACTATTGGCAGTCCGAATCGGAAGCTGCGCCGTGGTTACAGCTGAAGCTGCCACAGCCGAGATACCCGCGGGAGGTGCAGCTTCTGTTTGATTCCGATTTGTCCAGAGAGATCATGATCTCCTTGTCGGAAATGCATCTGGCAGAGCAGGAAAAGGGAACGCCTTCGACACTGGTCAAGCGCTTTACACTCGATTTTATGCTGCATGGAAAAGTCGTTGACACGATGACGATCCATAATAATTATCAGCGCCGTGTGCCGGTTAGACGGGAAACGCCGATTTCGTGTGATGCCGTGAAGCTGACAATCCGGGAAACCTATGGAACACGCACGCCGAAGGTGTTTGAGATCCGTTTGTATGAATAAAAGAAGCAGGAGCATGAGATGAAATACGATCAGGAGAAGCAGAACGAGTTAAAGAATTATATTTATCAGCATTGGCGCGCGTGCCTGAAAGAACCGATCGGAGCTCTGCATCACAAATTTCTGGATCCGGCGGCATCCGCCTATTGTGATCAGCAATGGGATTGGGATTCCTATTTTTGCGGGCTTGCGCTGATAGATGTATACGAGGATACGGCAGAATACATAAAAGGATGCGCGCTGAATTTTCTGGAGTATATGCGTCCGGACGGATCCATCCCGTATGTGATACAGGCGGAGCAAAGAGGCGCGGGTCTGCTTCCGACTGTGGGAGAATCAAGAAGAAGCCCGGAGATCAATTCCATGAAGCCACTTTTGGCGCAGATGGCACTTTTGTCGTGCAAGCACCGAGAAGATGCCGCTTTTCTGGAGTCGGTGTATCCGAAGCTGAGGCGCCATATCGAGCACTGGGAACAGACGCAGCTTCACGAAAACGGACTGTTTATATGGGCGAATTACCGCGGGTCAGGCACAGATAACCATCCCGCAATTTATGGCAGACCGCTCAACGCGACTGCCGGCGTGGAGCTGAACACATTTATGGTCATGGAGTACAGGGCGATGAGAGAGATCGCGGAGCAGTGCGCGCAGGAAAAGGATGCGCGGCAATACAGGGAAAAAGCGCAGACCCTGTCCGAACAGATCAACCGTCATATGTGGGATCCGATCGACGGGCTGTATTATCATCTGGATGTGCTGTCAAAGAAGCCCAAGCTTGCGACGCAGGAGATCACCTGGGATGTGCCGCTCAAATTTCGGACATGGACGTGCTTTATGCCGATGTATGCCGGGGTCGCTCTGCCGGAATATGCGGAAAGAATGGTGAAGGAGCATCTTATAAATCCGGATGAGTTCTGGTCTGAATACGGCGTGCGCACGCTGGCGAAAAACGAGAAAATGTATTCAACCGCAGAAACGAGCAATCCGTCCAACTGGCAGGGACCGATTTGGATCCTGCCGACCTATCTGATATACTGCGGCCTTATGAACTATGGCTATGAGGAGCTTGCGGAAAAGCTGGCGCAAAACATCCAGACAACGCTGTTGGAGGATATTGCGCGCAGCGGGACGGTGCATGAGTATTATGATCCGGAGACTGGAGAAAGCTCAATCAATCCCGGATTTCTGAATTGGAATGCGTTGGCAGGCTGTATGCAGCCGCGTGGCAGAGAAATTCGCTGAAAGGTGTGCAGACATGAGAAATCCAATCATACCGATGATCGCTGTGACCGGAAGACCGACGCCAGAGCAGATCAAGCATTTCCTGTACAGCTTGCATGAGGTGGAAATAGAACAGTTCCTCATCTACCCGCGCAGCGGGTGTGAGGTTGCGTATATGAGCGAAGCGTGGTACGCTGTGATCGATGCGTTCCTGCGCTCTGCCGAAGCGCTTGAAATGCAGGTCTGGCTCTATGACGACTTCAACTGGCCGTCCGGACATTGCGGAGGAAAGGTCGTTCAAAAGGAAGCGTTTCGCCTGAAGTCGATCTGTATTCGCGGTGCAGAGCGCGGGGAAATCCACAGTGGGCTGAACCGGGATGATTTCTTTGGATATGGGAAATTCCCGGATCTGCTTTCGGAAGCAGCGACAGACTATTTCATTCAGTGCACACATGAGGCGTATTTTACCCGGTTTAAGGAACACTTTGGGAAAACAATCGTAGGGATATTTACGGATGAGCCTTCCATTGCGTATGCCTGCGGAGAAAATGATGTTCCGTATTATGTGGGAATGGAGCGGGACTATGCAGAGCTGACCGGTGGAAAATCGCTGAGTGATGCCATTCGTGAAGCGGATGAAACGCTTTCAGAGACCTGTATGCGCCTTGTTAATCAACGCTTCCGGAAATGCTATATTCAAAAGCTATCCGCATGGTGCCGAGCACATGGAATCGTGATGACCGGACATCTGCTGCATGATGATTCGCCGTATAAGTCCGCGAGAAACAGCGGAGGGCTATTGGAGAGCCTGTCAGATTTTATGCAGCCCGGTATAGATGAAATTTACTCTGACCTCCATGCGGAATCTGAGCTTACCTTGTGGGGGGCGATTGACGCGCTTGCGCAGCAGAACACCATGGCAGAGATGTTTGCGCTTGGCCCGTGTGATATGCCGTATGCAAAGAAGCGGTGTATGCTTTATCTTGCGGCTGGTTTTGGAGTCAATCATTATTTCTGTGCCATTTCGCCGCTGGATATGCGGGGAAATGCAATCATTACGGATTTCTTCAATTGCTTTTCTGCGCTCCAGCCCGATTTTCAGGGAATGCGGCTTTTGAAAGAGGCGGCAATGGATGCAGCGCTTCTGGCGAAAAAGGAGCATCAGATTGATGTCTATATCCGCTATCCAAAGCATTGCTACACAAGGAATATTCTGAAGGAACAGAGCGATCAGCCGCTTTATGCGCTCGTGAATGAATTGTCCAAAATGCAGGTCCAGTGGAAATTCCTGCAGGAAGCAGATACCAGCCCGGAAGGGGCAGATGTCATTTCGTTCAGCGATGCGTTACAGTATCTGTTCAATGGCGTCCCTGTCGGGCTGGATGAGATCCAGCAAAGATACGCCGGAAAAGCCCTGATGCTGCTGAAAACAGGAGAACTGCCGGAGAATTTCTTTGTCCGCCGCTTTGCGGACGGAAGTATCCTTGCGCTGAATCTTTCCAGTGAGACCGTCGATTGCTGCTGTCAGGGTGTCACAATATCGATAGATGGCTACGGTGTCTGGAAAAGCGCGACTGCTGAAACGAATGCGGATGGACGGAAAAGCGCGGAAATCAGCGGAGCATTCTCCGTCGATTATAAAAATGAAAATGTGATACGGGCGATGTTCCTGAACGGACAGACAAAGAGTACCGTTGACTGCAAATGCGCGGTACGCTGTGGAATCAGTGTGCGGAAAGGTGCATCTATAAATCTGGACGGGAAAGGGCTGCGCCCGAAGGAAACAGAGTGCGTGCTTCCGGAAGGTATGCGCGAGCTGTATGACGGCATATCCGAGGTGCGGCTATGTACGGGCATTCATGAAATATGCAGTGAAAATGATCAGAAATACCTGCCGAGCATTCTTTTGCACGGAGACTTTCTGGCTGAGGTGACGAGTGGCGATGTTTGCGGTGTGGTTTTGAGCGAGCGTCCGCGCGGCTATCATACGGGCGAAAAAATTCCGTACTATGGACAGGTCACGTTTACGCAGACGGTGCAAATGCCGGAGAACTGCTGCGGGCTCCAGCTTCGCGGCTCCACGCTTTATACAAGAATTTATCTGGATGGGAATCTGATGGGAGAGAGCGTTGTGCAGCCGCACATTTTCAGCTGGGACAGCCTCCCGGAGGGGAAGACGGTCACGCTCTGCATAGAGCAGCGCTCCAGCATAGGCCCCATTTTCGGAGACACTGCGTATTATGACGCGCATATCTCCGAATGCAGCTGGCGGGGGACTCCGTCGACCGGTCACACACGTTTCGGATTTGAAAGCGTTTGCTTTCTGGTGAAAGATGGAACAGACGAGCACGGAAAATAAACACATTCTAGGAGAATTGATCCGCCTCGCAGCTCCGGCTGCGATGGAGCGCCTGCTGCTGCTTTTCGGCGGCCTGATCAGCATGATGATCGCAGGGAAGATCGGCGGGCAGACGCTGGTCGCGGTTTCCATGTGCAATACGCTTTTTGATATCATTCAGGCGGTATTCATCGGGCTCTCCGTCGGCTCTACCATCCTGATCACGAGAAATGTCGGGTGTGGGCATATGGAGCTGCCGCGGCGGATCACGGCGCATTCCATAGGGCTGAATCTGTTTCTTGGCATCGGGATCATGCTGACGCTGGTGCTGCTTGGGAAAAACATTATTACGGTGCTGTTTCGCAATCTGACAGACGCCGTGATCGAACAGTCTGTGCAATATCTGCGCATCACGGTATGGTGCATCCCGTTTATCGGGATCGATGTTGCGCTATCGGCGGCGATGCGTGGGATCGGCGATATGAAAACGCCGTTCTATATGACCCTGATCGCAAATGCGGTCCAGGTGATGATCGGCGTTCTGACCGTGTTTGTGTTTCAGCTCGGTTTGACCGGAACCGCGCTCGCTTTTATGATCTCGCGCATCTGTGGCGCGCTGCTGCGCGTATGGGCTGTGTTTTTTACGGAGAAATATCCTCTTTTGCGGATAAAGCAGGATGTAAAGCCGTCGATGGCGCTCTTGAGGCAGATCATGCACTATGGAACGCTTACAATGGCAGAGCAACTGATGCTGCAGCTCGGCTTTCTCGGTATGCAGCTGATCACCTCGCACATTGATACGGAGACGGTCGGCGCCTATCAGATCGCAAACAGCGCGATCAATCTGATTTTTGCGGTTACATTTGGCTTTGAATCAGCACAGATCACGATGATCGGACGGCAGATCGGCGCAAATGACCGCGAGCTGGCATGGAAAACGGCAAAGCTGTCTTTTGCGGCGGTCGAAGGACTTTCAGCACTCATGGCTGCCGCGATGATCTTCTTTTCAAATGCGTTTTTGTCGCTGTTTTCGCAGGATCCGTTGGTGCTTCAAAATGCAAGGATGATCCTAAGAATACTTGCGCTGTTCATTCCGATCACATCGGTTTTTCAGGGGACATCCGGGATTTTGAAGACGGGCGGCAAGGCATCGACGGTGCTGCTTCTGAATCTGATCGGTCCGTGGTGCATCCGGATACCGCTCGCATATCTGCTCTGCGTGTCCCTGCACATGGGGATAACGGGGCTGATGATTGGATTGTTCGCGGATTACTTTATACGTGCGGTTTTCTATTTCCTGAGCTTCCGAAGCAGAAAGTGGCTGGATTTCGGTACAAAAGCAAATACATAAAAGAATCCCGGCGACAGTCCTGTTTGTACTGCCGCCGGGTTTTGACATGGAATTTATGGGAAAATTTCCGGGGAGACGAGCGGTGTATTGATGGTGACGCGCAGACCGCCGCCTAAAATATTTTCGATTTGAAAAGCGCAGTCATCGCCATAGATGAGGCGAAAGCGCTGGAAAAGATTGATGAGTCCGATGTGCTCCTGCGCACTTACAAATTCCTGACCAAGTTCGGAGAAAATTTGATCGATCTTGTCCTGCTCCATGCCGACACCGTCATCCTCGACGCTGATAAACAGTCCGCCCATTTCATTTGGTGCAATTTTAAGATTGATGCTTCCAACGGCGTTTTTGGGCTGAAGCCCATGAGTGATCGCATTTTCTACAAGGGTTTGCAGAGAAATGGCGGGGATGGGTGCCTGAAGGATGGAGCCTGCAATGTCGTAGCTGCAATGGATATAGGGACCGAAGCGCAGGCATTCCAGCTCCATGAATTTTTTCGTGTATTCAATTTCCGCCGTCACAGTCGTCAAATTTCCGGTTTGTTCCTTCATAGTGCGGATGATATCAGAGAGAAGGATCAGCTGTTGGCTCGTAAGACTGTCTTCATTTCCGGTCTCTTCAATAGCGGTCCAGTTAATGATGTTCAGAATGTTATTGAGAAAATGCGGACTCATTTGCTTTTGAAGCGCGTTGGCACGTAGCCGCCGAAGCGTAACAATGCGCTTTAATGTTTCGTTTTCCAGCGTGATATTTTTCTGGAACAGCTCCAGAATCTGAAGCAGAATATACTTGAGCTCGTCGTCGCCTTCGTTGGTATCCTGATAAGAATACGGGTTTTCGACTACATTCAGGATCGCTTCGATCGGATGGAACAGACGTGTCGTCACACCGTAGGAGATAACGGTGCTGAGGAGGACAGCAAGCAGAATCACCCAAAGAGCGAGGTTTTGGAGGCGATGAATGCCATCCTGATATTCATCCAATGGAATGACCTGTGCACACTTCCAGGCAAACAAACCGAGCGATGTCCAGAAAACGCGCATGGGCTGACCGTCTAGCTCCAGTGTAAAGGAATGTGCATCCTCCTGAATTTCAAATTCAGCAGCCGTGAGCGTCTGCGAGGAGTCGAAAACGACAAGACCTTCGGGATCAATCAGAAGAAAGGAGCTGCTCTTTGTATTGGGGGCATCGACAATGTAATGGACAAGCTTTGCGGGATCAATGCTGATCGAAACAAAGGAATCCTGATAGCTGGGGAACGGCTGCGAACGATAGATGGTGATCACATCTGCGTCCAGCGCCTCCCGGCGTACCGCAAACAGCAATGCATCCGGATGGGTGCTGCGATACTGCAAAAACGTGTTGGTCAGACTGTTGTCGGAGACCCACTGATAAAACTGCCCCTGAAAGGTCGTGGAGACCAGAAAATTGCAGGAGGCGGAATAGCAGTCCAGAGAGTAGTACAGACTGTCATGATAATCCGCATTTACACGGGTCCTGAGTTGGTTGACGAGCGTGATAAAGGAATAGGAAGGCGGACGGGAGGGCTTTGCGGAAAAGAATGCAGAGACGTTCTGATCCAGTACCTCCCGCTCCAGCGTATCACAGGCTTCCTGAAACAGCGTTTCCAAAGTCGAAGTGACATTCAATGTACTTCTCTGTGCGGAGGCATCGATCTCTTTTAGAAGTGTTCGTTGGTTGTTGTAATGAACAAACAGAACGCAGGCAGTCAAAGGAAGGACAATGCTCAAAAAGACGGTAAGCCAGTTTTTCAGAAAGATCTTTTTGAAATGACGGTTCCGTATATTTTTTATAAAAGCCAGCTTGATCTGCGGTGTGTGTGATCTGTTCATGAAATACAGTTCTCCTGTAAAAATATGTTCTGCTATCCATTATTCACAGAACAAAAGGGAAGTCAAGCAAAGATAGCGCACTTTGAAAAGAAGTTGAAAAAGTGGGATGCGTATAGAAAAATTGATAGTGCGGATCACGGGGGAAGAGGAAATGGTGATGTTTCATAAAATGTGAAGATAAAAATGCGTTGAAATTGTTGGATTGAGCGAAACGAATGACAAATATATAATAAATGCAGAAAGTTTCAGAAGAGGTGTATCGTTTATGCAGGTGGAAGTTTTGAATGGGAAAGAAGGAAGAACGGGAAAAGCAACTGGCGGCGCAAAACGAAAGAATGTGCTGCACGCCTTTGCTGCGCATATGAAGCGCTTTTACTGGCTGTATCTTTTCCTGATCCCCGGCTTTATTTACATATATCTCTTCAAACTGCGTCCTATCTACGGACTGCAAATTGCGTTTAAGGACTACAGTGTGGTAAAAGGAATCTGGGAAAGCCCGTGGACAGACCGCCTTGGATTTGGACATTTTATTGACTTGTTCCGCTCGATCAAGTTTACGGATGTTTTCTCGAACTCGATCGTATTGAGCCTGATGCGGCTGCTTTTCAGCTTTCCCATGCCGATCCTGCTTGCGCTTGCGCTCAATGAGATCACATCGGTCCGGTATAAGAAGATTACGCAGACCATCATTTATCTGCCGCATTTCATCGGCTGGGTCGTGGTTTATACGATCCTTCAGGGTTTCCTCTCTCAGGCGGACGGTATCGTGAATCAGGTCATCGTCATGTTCGGAGGAAAAAAGATCCCGTTTCTCGCCAGTGAGCCGTGGTTCCGCCCGGTCATGATCCTGAGTGAAATCTGGAAGGAGGCTGGCTGGGGGACAGTCGTCTACCTCGCTGCATTGGCAGGAATCGATCCGGCGATCCAGGAAGCAGCCATGATCGATGGCGCGAACCGCTGGCAGCGTATCCGATACATATTTTTGCCGTGCATTCTGAGTACGGTAACGGTCATGCTGATCATGCGAATGGGGACGATTTTGAATAACGGTCTGGAGCAGACGCTGCTGTTCCAGAACTCCATGAATATCGATGTTTCGGAGGTTCTGGAGACATACTCTTATTCAGTGGGCTTGAAGCAGGGAAGATTTGCCTTTGGTACGGCAATTGGATTGTTCCAATCGGTGGTTGGCTGCATCATGGTCTTTGTTTCTAATTTCATTTCGAAAAAAACAGGAGGGAGCGGACTGTGGTGAGCCAAGGCACAGCAAAAAAATCTCAAAAGATACGGGAAACTACTGGCGATAGAGTGTTCAACACGATCATCTATATTTTTATCACACTCATCGCATTCAGTATGCTGTATCCGATCATCAATGTGATCGCGGTCTCGCTTGCAGACAACCGGGATTATTTAAGCCGCCCATGGATGGTGTTCCCAAAGGTTTTTAACTTTACAGGATATCAGTATATTTTTAAAAACTCCATGTTCTGGCGGAGCTATCTGAACTCCATTTTTGTGACGGCTGCCGGAACCCTAATAGGTCTTGCATTGACAGCGTTGACCGCGTATCCTTTGTCTCGTAAGGAGCTGAGATGGAAGCCGCTGTTTATGGCAATCATCATTTTCACAATGGTGTTTAACGCAGGTACGATACCGGGTTATCTGAATATGCAGGAGCTTGGGCTTCTGAATACCTATTGGGCACAGATCTTTCCGTATGCGTTCAGCGCGTTCAACTGTATCCTGATGATCAACTCCTTCCGCCAGATCCCCTATGAGCTGATTGAGGCGGCGCAGATCGACGGCGCATCGGAGCCGTATATCTTCTTCAGGATCATTCTTCCGCTGTCAAAGCCTGTGCTTGCAACGATCGCGCTGTTTCTTGCGGTCGGCTACTGGAACAATTATTTTGCAGCGCAGCTTTACTGTGCGCTTGATCGGGATGTATGGCCGGTTGCGATGGTGCTGAAGCAGATCATGTCTGAGGCGAGCACAGCGATTCTTGAGGCGGCGCAGGATCCTGCTGCTGCGGCGCTTGCTTCAAAGCTTGGCAGCAAAACGATCCAGTATGCGGCTGTCGTTGTAACGACAGTTCCGATCATGTGTGTATATCCGTTCTTGCAAAAATATTTTGCGAAGGGCGTTATGGTTGGCGGCGTAAAAGGCTGACCGTTTCCGGTATGATCTGGGGAAAACCCATCATAAATAAACAAATTGTAGGAGGAAACAAATGAAAAACTGGAAAAAGTGTGTTGCGCTTCTTCTGGCGATCCTGATGCTTTCCGCACTCTTTACGGGCTGCGCAAAGACGGCGACGGAGACCCCGAATGAATCCGAACAGCCTGCGGCGGACAACGCGGATGCCGTGAAGGACAGCAGCGAGCAGCCTGCAGAGGATGCAGCACCCGCAGAAGAGCCGGTCACGATCAAGATCATGGCGAACTTTGATACGATCAAGCCCGGTGGACAGAAGTGGCTGGAGGGCATCGAGGAAAAGCTGAATGTGAAGATCGAGTGGCAGCTTCCGCCTTCCTCCGGATACGAGGATACGCTTCAGATGCTCGTCCTGAGCGACGACCGCCCGGACGTTGTGATCCTTCCGGACTCCTGGAGAACGAGCGACGTTTTCGCTGAGAGCTGCGAGGGCGGCATCTTCCAGGATATTTCCGGTCTGCTGCCGAACTATGAAAACATCATGGCGCACACAGCGGATGTCTCCTGGGATGCACTGGATATTTTCAACGATGGTCGTATCTGGGGTATGCCGCGCTCCACAGTCATGCGCGCGGACGGCTTCGTCCTGGACGAGGAGTGGCTCAAGAACCTTGGCATTGAATATACCGAGGGCGAATATCTGACCAAAGACGAATTCTTTGATATCCTGTACCAGTTCACCTATGGTGATCCGGATGGTAACGGCATCGACGATACCTACGGCATCCGCGGCTACGCGAAGGATGACGGCTCGCTGTACACCTGCCTTGGTCGTATCTTCGGCATTGGCGATACGCCTGCATGGAGAGAGTATGACGGCGAGATCGACTGCCTGAACTATTCTACGACGCAGACAAATTTCAAGGAATATCTCGAGTTTGTGAACAAGTGCTGGGAAGCGGGCGTGATCGACCCCGATGCGTTCAGCCTGGATTCCACGACTGCCGTTGACCGCGACAAAAAGCTGATGCATGGCTGCTGGCCGGAATACGCAGCCAACATGACCATCGTTCCGACTGAAAACTATACGCATACCTATGTCTATTGCCCCGGCGTTGTGGCAAATGAAGGCGACAAATACGCATACGGCGATTATGGCACTGGCATCTGGTGGTTCTGGGCGATCACGAACAACTGCGAACACCCGGACAAGGTCCTGGAACTGTTCGACTATATGCTGAGCGATGAGGATTGGGTCAACCTTTCCGCCTCCGGTCTGGAGGGCTTCAACTTCGTGATCGATGAAAACGGCGACTACGACTATTCCATCAGCGAAGGCAAGTCCGATGACGAAGTCGGCGGCTGGCCGATCGGTAGAATCGTCCGCAGAAGCGACGGCGCGGAGTTCTTCATCAACAAGAAGCTGAACAAGGCGCAGCGTGAGCGCATCGCAGGTCTGATGCAGATCGGCTTCGATAATTACCTGCCGTCTCTTGACAGAGGCTACAAGCCCGAGATCGCATCGGATCCCGTGTTCATTGAGTACAACAATTACATGGTCGATGAGATCAACAAGATCATTGCGGGCAGCGAGCCTGTAGATCATTGGGACGAAGTGCTCGAAGGCTGGTACGCGGCTGGCGGCACGGAATACTATGAGCAGATGCGCGCATATATTGCAAGCTTCGAATAATAGAAAACAGTAACGAACGGAGGGCAGTTCTATAGAGAAATCTGTAGAACTGCCCGCTTTCTATGCAGCGCGCCTCGGCGCAGTCACCTGCTTTTTATCAGATGGAGGAAAACATGAGAATTTGTAATCGCTTATCTGTGGATCATACGGCGCAGATCAGCCTGAACGGGCAGCCGGATAGGATCGCGCGGCTGATTCAGGACAGGCAGCTGAAGGACAGAAGAATCTGGAGCCTATTTGTCAAGCAGTTCCGGAAAGCTCCGGATGATGAGAACAAATCATGGAAGGGTGAGTATTGGGGAAAGCTCATGCGCGGTGGCTGTATCACCTGGCAGTATACGCACGACAAGGAGCTTTATGATGTCCTGAAATGGACGGTTCGGGATATGCTGACAACGCAGGACGCGGAGGGACGCATTTCCACTTACAGCAAAGCGGCGGAGTTTCACGGATGGGACATCTGGTGCCGAAAATATGTACTGCTTGGCTTTCTTTATTTCTGCGAAATTTGTCAGGACAGTACACTGCGCGGACAGATTCTTGCGGCAGCGTGCCGGCACGCAGACTATATCTGCGCCAATATTGGAGATGGGAAGATCGACATTACGGCGACATCACATCTCTGGGGCGGGATCAATTCCAGCTCCATTCTGGAACCAATGGTAAAGCTGTATCAGTGGACAGGGAAAGCGGTGTATCTGGAATTTGCGGATTATATTGTTCGTCGCGGCGGCTCTTCCAACGGCAATATTTTTGAGCTGGCGTACCGGGACGAGCTTGACCCGTACCAATATCCGGACATCAAGGCATACGAATTGATGTCCTGCTTTGAGGGGCTCCTGCTTTACAGCCAGATCACAGGGAGTGAGAAATGGAAAAACGCAGCTTGCAGCTTCGCAGAGCGGCTTCGCAAATCGGATATCACAATAATCGGCTGTGCAGGCTGTAAGCACGAGCTGTTGGACCATTCCGCCATAACGCAGACAGATCCGGAGCTGACAGGGATTATGCAGGAGACCTGCGTGACGGTTACATGGATGAAATTGTGTGCGAAGCTGCTTCTCCTGACCGGTGATTCAGTATGGGCGGATGAGATCGAAAAATCTGCGTATAACGCGCTCTATGGAAGCGTGAATTTATATCAAAATCCGGAAAATGGCGGACTGCCGTTCGACAGCTACAGTCCTCTGCGTGCAAACAAGCGCGCCCGGTTTATCGGCGGATTTCAGAAGATGGAAAACGGGACGTTTTTCTATGGCTGCTGCGCGGCGATCGGCGCCGCGGGGACGGGACTATTTCCAAATCTGCACCTTCTGCGTGCGGGGAATGAGATCGTGCTGGAATTTTATACACAGGGCGAAATTAAGTTTACACTTCAGAACGGACATCCTGTGACAATTCGCACACAGACCGCATATCCGTATGATGGGACGATCAAACTGACGGTTCAAACAGAAGAAACGGAAGCATTTGCGCTGAAGCTGCGTGTTCCAGGCTACTGCCGCTGGAGCGAGTATTGGATCGACGCGGAGCCGGTATGCAGAGCGGAGCATAAGGAAACGTACATCAGCCTCGAGCGGACTTGGAATTCGTGCAGCAGCATTACATTGTGTCTGGACCTTCATCCGAGAGTAGTCTACGATCCGAGACCAGAAAATGTCCAAAGCGGAAAGCAGTTTATCGCATTTTGCGATGGACCGATCGTTCTGGCGCGGGACGCCAGAATCAATGCAGACGTGGGAATGCCGGTTACATTTGTACCGGAAGCATTCCGCATTGAGAAATCCGAAGATTTTGGCATTGAGAGCGGCGGAAATTATCTGGTACGGACAGGCAGAGACGAGACGAGCCGGATGATCGATTATGCTTCAGCTGGCGCAACCTGGAATGAAGCATCAGAAATGGAATGCTGGCTGCCTGTACAAAAAACATAGACAGACGCTTAAATCGGCGAAGGATGGTGATGAAACGATATAACCAACCCAGAGAATCAATTCTACGTTGTTCGTGTTAGTCCCAATGACGCTAAATATTTAAATGGAGGAAGTTAAATGAGACATACATCCCGATTGCTGTGTGCAGTATTGACGTTGTGTATTTTGGCTGGTGCGATGCCCAGCGGAGTACTGGCAGCAAATCATGTATCTTTGCTTTCAGATTCACTTCAAAGTACATATATCCATGAAATTACAGGATATAGCACTGAAAATATAAATGCAAAAAGAACAGAGCCGGGCGAAATGACAGAAGAAATAGTTGAACACGTTGAATCGTCAAATACAAACGGTTATACGATAACCCTCAATGGAGAAGCGATACAGCACAGTGTAGAGCCGCAGACGTATGAAGGAAAGCTGTTTATCCCTCTGCTGCCGATACTGAGGGCGCTGCACTATGACGTGAACTGGTTGTCCGGAAGCAAATCACTGATAGCTGTACGGAACGGGACAGTTATTAAAGCGTACGCAGGGAGCAAAGATGCAATCCGAAAGGGTACGGCGGTTACGTTAAGTGAAGAATTTCAGGTGATTGATGGAGCTCCGTATGGTGCTGCTGCTTTTCTGTTGGAATTATACGATGTGACGGTCACAGAAAACACTGAAGAACATAGCGTTTCAATCACAGCAGAGATTCCAAAGTATGTAAACTGGTTTGGACCCAATTCGTTTGCGGAACTGGGAACATGGACGAGGCAAAATGATAATCTGATTGGCATTTCCACAAAAGCAACATTGGAAGAGGCGCAGACGGCGTTAGCGAACGGAGAACTGAATCCGGAACCGGCAATTCTTAAATTTACTGTTCCAGAGGACGGCACGTATCGCTTGTGGGTTTCTGCACGTGATTTTACTACGAATCAGCCCGGAGCACGGTCTTTCAATGCAAAAATTGATCAGAAAATGTCTGGTGTATTATTTGGACAGCACGCCAAAAACGGAAGCGGAAAAGACGGACAGTTTGTATGGGAAGATGGCGGCTTATTCACCCTTACAGCAGGTGAACATACTGTGTATTTGCTGGATACGTCATGCTTTTTTGCGCGCTGCCAAGGCGTTATTATTTCAGAAGACCCGTTCAATCCGAACAGCGATATCAACAGTGGAATTGTAATTAAAAATGATCCGGCAGCACTCCTGGACAACCCGACGTTCCCGACGTGGGCGAAAGGGAGCATGCCCGAGACATCGAAAGAAGTATCTATTGAAAATGAAACAACAAAGATCGTTTTCTATGCAGGCAGTGATGAAGATGGGCATGCGTGGGTGCAAAATGAGATATTTCTTAAAGTGGAAAATGAATGGAGGCAAACGAAAGCCCGAACAGAGGAACTCGGCTGGCTGATGCTGGATGCATTGCAATCGGAAATTGCAGTTACAACGGATGAAGGACAAAGTGCGTTCAGACAAACAATTCGGACCGGAAACACGGAAACCACAATTTCAACGGATAATTTCTTCTATACCGGAAATCCAACATGGCTTATCCCACAAAATGTGGAGAAAAATGAGAATGAAGCCGTGTTGACATTTGAGCCAAACGACAAGGCAACCATTACAGTGAAGTATGGTTTTGATGACTTGTGCAGTGATGTAAAAGTTACGCTGGAAGCAGCATTCAAACAGGAAGGCAACTATTCGTTTTTGCTTTACAGCGGAGACCCTGTAGAGTATGAGAGTTTTGAGCGCGTCACCGCACCGCTGCTGTTCGTGAAGAAAGCAATGCCAAGCGCGCCGGGTATTGTAACGATGGATTCATGGCTGTTTACACCAATGTCAACTTTTACATATCCGGAAGGAACAGTGGTGGCAAATTCAAAGTTTACTTCTGGAATTGTAATGGATCCAAGCTACATTTCTGTGGAACAGCAGTTCACTTATCCTGATACTGCACGATTTGGCACAGTTTTTACGACTGCTGACGGAAACAGGTATCGAAATCAAATGGTTGCGCCGATATTTGGAACAGAGGACAGCAGATTTGCCGAGGGTGATACATTTTCTGTGGCATATCGTATTATCGCAAGAAATGAAGACTGGTTTGATTGCTATAAACATATTACACAAGATATCTACAACTTGGGTGACTATCGAGAAAACTACTATACCTCGTTGAATGAAGCTATCTATAATACAGCAGATATTCTGAAAGATGAGAAATACAGTGGTTGGGATGACGAAATGCTCGGTTTTTATAATATCGAGCGAAAGGGACTTGTTTCACAGTCTAACCCACTGGTTATCATGCAGCAATATCTGTTGACAGAGGATGACGAACTGCTTGAAAAGCGTGTAATACCGACAATGGCATATATGCTTACAAGAAAATCAACGCATTTTATGGCGGAAAACTATTCTGAAGGCTCAGCAGGCTATGTGACTGACCCGCCGTCGAAAATCGGAAGTCCGGTTTCATGGTTTGGCACAAATGTGTACGGCGGGATGTATGAAATGACGCAGGGGCGTGTTCCGTTTTTTCTCCAATATGCGCTGGAAAATGTGAATGGAAATGCAAACTTAGCTGGAATTGAGGCAACAGCGGCTCTTTATCGATATGCAAATTCGACAGAAAAGTACGCGACTGAAGCAGCTCGTGTGAAAAAGACTGTTGAAGATTTGGCGGATAAGTATATGGAATCCGCGCCTCCGTTTGTAGTGGATCAGGAAAAAGGAATTATGAACGTATTCGTTTATAACGACTATATTGATCCGGTTGCTGCATTCCTCACAGCGTACAGTGTTACTGGAAGTCAAAAATATTTGGAGGCGGCAAAGCAGAGCGCAATGCTGCTGACAACGAGTGTGTGGACAACCGGGTATCAAAATGACAACCTGAACACAGACACGACACTGAGTGCAGAGAAGACATTGGAGCGTCTGACAAACGTCGATAAAGGAACGGCAGATTTCTTCTGGTATGGAACCGAAAAATGGAGACCCGGTGATACATGGACCAGTGTAACCGAGCGTGATCTTTCACCGCAGGAATGGGCAGCGCTGTATCCAGAAAAGGCACAGGAAATACTAGGCGAAACGGTGCCGTCTTGGGTCCTTGCAAAGGCCGGACTTGGAACGGAACATGTTCGCACACCTGGACATGGCAATGTAGTGACAATGAATGCGTGGGCAGGCAATCTTGAAAAGTTGGCGGCATTGACTGGGGAAGACTATTTCGAGATGCTTTCTCGAAATGCAATTCTTGGAAGGTTCAGCGACTATCCCGGATACTATATCGATCGAAATTTGACCTATGAAATGAAGGAAAAATGGTATACGGACGGACCGGATTTCACAAATGTCTATTGGCACCATATCCCGATTTTCTTGGCAATTTTGGAAGACTACCTCATTAATTCGGTCCAGATTAAATCGGTCGGTAATATTGATTTCCCGGCAGTCGTCGAAAATGGGTACGCATATTTCACGACAAACCAATATGGTCAGGCACCCGGAAAATTCTATGATGAAGACAATATGTGGCTTTGGCTCGATCGTGGAATTATTGAAATAGAGGAAAAAAACCTTGATTATATTGCAGCTCGGAAAGACGGTGTCCTTGGAATGGCATTTGTCAATGAGAAAGCAAATGCTTTAACGACAACGATTCGTCTCGGTGAGAAGATTGTCGGCGGGAACAATTATAATGGAATTGCAAGAGTATTCGATGCGAATGGCAACACTTCCGAACTTATAGTTATAAACGGGAGTTTTACATTGAGTATCCCGGCAAAGGGACTTGCAGCTGTTATATTGGATATCCCTGATGTTACTGCACCCAAGTACGCCAAAAGCTATACCATATCTAACGCAATAGGTGAAACGGTATCGACTCATACAGATGGCAAAGCATATCTTTTACAGATGACCGATGATGAGTACTACTCCTACGTCTATACAGACCGTATGGCATCGAAGGATGATGCAACGGGAGGAATCGACAAGCTTGTCATGAATTATACTGTTGGGGATGGTACTGTAGTTACGGACGAAGATTCAACGTATCCTTTTGAATTTATCGTAAAAGTGACAGAGCCGAGCAAATCTTTTAGCTATACGTTAACAGCATATCGAGGAGAAGATAGCATTGCCCTTGGCGGCGGAACGCTCAGCACACTACAATCTTCTGCGACGCGCCCGGAACTGAACATTCCAAATGCAGTAATTGACAAATATACACCGATTGAGGATGCTTGGACAGGTGAGTCTGTAGCGCCCATTAAACTTCCGGACGATGCTTATGTTGGAGCATCGGGCGGTGCAATTCGCATCCGCGTGAAAAAGTCCGCTTTTGCAGGCATAGAAGGCTGTGAACAGGATGTAGAACCCAATGCACTGCGAGGGTTAAAAATCTACGGCATTTTTTCAAATGAAAATGGTGCAAACTTTGTCTTGGACAGCTGGATCATAGGAAATGAAAATAGGACTGATTCGTCAAAAGAACTTACTTTGATTTGCCAGCCGACGGAAGAATGCCCCATCCAAAACTTTGACCGATGCAAACCATATAAGCTTGCAGTTGGAACAGCCGATAATAGTACCGGAGATTTTATCGCAGCATTAAATGGCTTCTCGGACGTTTTGGGAATAGAGTTAACGTTGAAAGATCAATCCTATCATTCAACTGAGATCCTTTTCACAGTGGACCGGGCACAATTTGCAGATGATTTGAAGCAAAATGACTTGATTGATCAGCTATTGAATATTTATCTGATTGACAAGGGTGATGGCACAGCGAACGCTTATCAGCGACCTGTAACAAGCGCGACAATAACGGAAAACGCAGTGATCCTTGCAGTTTCAGCTCAGGACGGTCTAGAGGCGAAAAATTATGCGGGAACACATACAATCCGGCTTGGTTTTATGCCGATTTTTGAATCGAAATGTGCCACAACAGGAAATTGGCAAGGAAATTTGCGCTTAGTTATCAACAAAAGTACGAGCCCCTTGGTTATGACAGCAAACCAGCTTGCGTTCATGAAGGTGTATGTGTTTTTGGAGCATAAAGTTAGTGGAGAAACGAAATGGCTGGAGACAACTGTTGAATCCATTACGGAAAGAAACGCAAATGAATACAATGTACAAGTATATCCGTCTACTGATGTGCCGGGAAAGGGATACCAAAGCGAATATAAAATCCGGGTCGCATTTGTAGATCCGGCACATCCGTTGGCAACGCTTGACGGTATGAAAGAATTCTTCGGCGTGGCTGACATACAGGAACCCAAAGCTGATGGATTTGCGATAGCTGTAAATTCTGTTACGACTGACGTTGATAAACTGCATATTACTGTGCCAAGAACGGAGTTTGTAGATGAAATTACTGCGGATAGGCTCAACAACACATATGTGAGTGTTGCGCTTTGGAATGAAGCTGATAAGGAATCTGTTGTAGATACGTTAAATGTTGACAGTGCGCTTATTGGAGAAAATATAGTAACATTGAATCTTGATTACGGTGAAAAGCTGACCAGAGATAGTGCGTGGAACGGTGCCAAGATTCAAATTGGTGTGCTGTCGTTATTACAAACGACTTCGTCAACAACAGGTACTGCGTCGGGAAGAATTAAGATTGTAATTCCCCAAAACCGAATTCCAAGTGGACCGATTGTGTATGATTTGAATGAGCTTGTTGGAATGAATTTGTGTATGCGGCTGGATGGAAAAGCCAATAAAGAAACAGCAGGAACAACCCTTTGGCTTGTTTCTCAGATTATTACAGTTGCGGAGCGAAGTGATGGCGGATGGGATCTTGTTGTTGATGCTACCGATGAGGTCCCGTATCAAACGGGTAACTACTACTCGATAAATTACAATTTGACATTGGCGCTTGCGCATAAATCGTATCCAGTCAATCTTAGGCAGTTGCTTGAGTTGGAAAGATAACCCTCTTGCTGTGTGACACGGCTCATGGGCATCACAATGCGATGCCCATGAGCCACTTTCTGCGGCGAGCTTTCTGGGTTAGTGGATCGACAGTGTTAACTGTAGACGGCTTTGCATTCAATGGTTTCGGCAGTGCATAATGCTGATCGTGGAGAAAACTAACGACAACGTCACGCATAGCAGTTGCTGTCACAAACTTGCGATTACCGAATGATACCTATAAATTAACCTGAAAATCTTTCAAATTACCTTAATATGCGCGTTTACAAATGAGCAAAAATATGACAAACTAGTGGTAACAGATGACGAAATACAAAGAAGAATACGTACACTCCGATCATTTGTTATACGTTCAACTTGGGGGAAATGTGCGGAAACTGCGAAAGCAACAGAACCTTTCACAGCACGAACTTGCAGAGCAAATCGACAGTGACCAAAAGCAAGTCTCCAGAATTGAACGCGGTGAGGCTCGCCCGAACTTGATTCTGTGCCTGAGATTGGCAAATGCGTTCCATGTATCGGTAGATACGCTGCTTGACGGTGTTGTGGAATGTGAGATGGTGCAAACCTTGCTGAGCGAGTCTTCTGAACAGCTTCTTGCACAAGAATTGTTACAAGTTGTAAAACGATATATCAGATAGTCAAAGAAATAACGGTGTTCCGGCGAACACCGCTATTTTTAACCCTCATACTTTTGCTTCCGCATCAAGCGCATCATACCGAGCAGGAATTCCTGCTGCTCGTCCGAAAATGTAGCAGCCAAATGGGATATTT
>OGYJ01000653.1_pt1 | contig 32598 bp, 60 predicted proteins | sample 1576531 | NCBI WGS metagenome assembly OGYJ01 (sample SAMEA3541574, study PRJEB24748) | human gut metagenome | biome: human gut; feature: human-associated habitat; material: faeces | place: China | collected 2012 | reverse complement strand
TGTTCTAACCCATACCCTAATTCTGCTACCGCTGCTCGAACTATTTCACTTGGATCATTGATAAGTCGCTCTAAACCATATTTTTGTTTTGCTACCGTTCTTCGGACAAATTTATCAGGATCATCTACTAGACGCTCTAAGCCATACCCTAATTCTGCTACTTTTTCGCGAACACCAGCATCAGGATCATCTACTAGCTGATCTAATCCATACCCTATTTCTGCTACCGTTGCTCGAACTATTTCACTTGGATCATTGATAAGCCACTCTAAACCATATTTTTGTTTTGCTACCGCGACACGGACTGATTCACATGGATCATTCACTAATTGATCCAAACCATATCCATAGTTGGCTAATAATTCACGCATTAGTGGATTTGGATCATTTACCATATTTTTCAAAACTTCGTTATATTTTTCTATGTCTGTCGATTCACTTCGGTTTTTTCCTGTTATGATAAAATATATCACATTAGATATTCCTATCATATCTTTAACCATAAATTTTCTGTCATTTGAATATTTGTTAAAGTTTCTCAAAAATGCATCAATGCCTTCAAGCATATTATTTATTTTGTTTTTTCTTCGATCCAAATCATATCCAAAGTCAGTCATCAATTCACGCATAAATGGATCTGGATCATTTACCATATTTTTCAGAACTTCGTTGTATTTTTCTATGTCTGTCGATTCACTTCGGTCTTTTCCTGTTATGACCAACCATATTACATTGGATATTCCTATCATATCTTCAACGGTAAATTCTTTATCATTTGGATATCTAGTAAAGATTCGTAAAAATACATCCATCCCTTCAATCATGTATTTTTTTGTATCGTCCATTTTCTCAACTCCTTATCTGATTTTAAGTGCAAGATTTGTTATCTTGCCTATTTTCTTTAGCCAATCCAAGTCCTTCGCAAATATATGTCGCTACTATATTATAATCTGGCTTAAAGCATGTTTTGGAATGCGCTTTTTCTCGCTTCTTTTTACTTCTCTTTGATACATATTGATTTCCAATATGTAATTGTACCACTTCTGCCATTCCCCACGGCGCACAAGTTTTTGTTTTTGGTTTTAGCTTCATCGGGATATGATGCAATTTTTTCCAATTTTTAGTCTGTATTTTATTACATACAATTTTACCATAATATATATTCATCATCTCTTTACCTCCATTATTGAGATTTTATTTTTAGGATTGTTAATCATACAGTTAAAATCTACTCCTACCCTATTATCAAGAAAGCCAGCTACTAATTTTTGAATAAGATCCAATTCCTCCATACTATGAAAACGAATAGGATACACATCTCCCTCATTTGTAAGGTATACTGGTATAATTCTACCACTTGGTACTTCATTTCTTTCATTAGATAACATATTCTCGCTCAGCTCCTTTATCCTGTTATTCATCTATATTTTTATCACCTTCAATTTTCTCATATTTTTTACATATTATTTTTTATATAATCTTCTACTTGACTCTTTGCGCTATCCGGTTCTGTATATATCATGCAACCGGATAAAACAGCATCGGATATATCAGGATCACCTAAATCCACACCCTTACTTTCAAGCCAATCATCCAGTTCACGTTCCAAATGTATTAAGTCAAACGCAATTTTTTCACGTCTATCAAGAATTTTTTGGATTCTTTTTGGAATTTTCATTTTATCACGCCTTTCTACTGACTCTACTGTTTTTTATCTGATACAGCATTAATTTCTTTCTCTTATACAAAAATCTGTCTGTTGTAGTAATCAACACCCCTCCTATAATAACAATCACAACAAATTCGTTGGTAACAGTAATAGTACCTGTATATCGAATTAAACATATACCAAGCATAAATACGGAATAAATTACTTCTACAACACGATTTATAAAAAGCAAAAGAACTAATAATATTACATAAATTTTTTTCATACATCATTTCCTTTCATGAATATTTTTCTCACGAATTATAATAATTCCATATATATCTCTCTATCTGTTTTATATTCATGCTTGGACAATGAATGTATGGAATATTCAAATTTTTACATTTCTTCTTTATTCCTGAATATGTAGAATGAGAAATGATATTTGTCATAAATATTGTCAATTCAATAGATGTATTTACCTGATCACAATTATTTATGATTACACAATTTGGAAATACTCTCTTTAATTCGTCTTCTAATTCAAACTTCTGATCAGTCAACAATGCAAATGCAAATTTCGCTGTACAGTCTATCTCATTTCTAATAGCATCATCCAGATCATTCTCTTTCTCAAATTCACTATTATTTTTGCAGGATACTGGTTTGTCAGGTACTATTTGCTTATTTTTTTCTAATAATTTTGAATTATACCTTTCCAATTCACAAATCGTAGTATTTAATCGTGCTATCTGCTTTTTAAATTCTGCCACCTGCTCTGTTTGTATTATTCCAGTTATGCTCTGTTCATCTGAAACAATAGGATTCAAGCCTAATCGCATATATGATTTTGCAAATGCATCCGCTCGGTGTTTTTCATGTTCGTACTTTTGAGATAGTTCATCAAATTGATGTCTTATTTGCTCTAACTGCTGGATATTTTCTTCCGATTCCTTATTTCCGCATGCCTTAGAAATATTGTAGCAGATTGATGTTGCAAGCGATGATACGAAATTTTTATATAGACAAATTATATAATCATCATCTAACCCCTTATATTTGCTCTTATAATCATTATTTAATGATCTAACTGCATAATCATCAAGCAATACATCTGTTAAATACATCTCAATCCACTTGTCAATGTCCATAAAATTCAATATTTGCCGGCCTGAAAGAAAATTAAGTAATATTTCCATTTCTTCTTTTGTGTTAAGTCTGTAATATATAGAAAAATTACAGAAAAACTCTATCCAGCCATTATAATTTCTTTGACTGTATTTGCTGCCCGATAATGCAATTAGTAATATTATTTTTGTCATATTATAAAAATATTGTCTGTCACTTAATGTAGTATCTACCAAACTGGAAATTTTGCGTTTTTCACACGCATTTCTTAATACAGAAAAATAATATGGAAACATTTTGCTTATTTCAGATACATCTAATGACTGACTCTTACCAAGTGAACTTAAATTACTTGTGAAGAATACATTGTCTTCCTGTGTCCTTACTTCGGCTTTCCAATCATGTAATTGCTGATTAAACAATATTTCTATATTCTCCGGTATATCCGGATTACTTATTATTTTTATCATCTGTATTTGTTCCTTTCAGTAATTTTAATAGTTCTGCGCATTTTTGCTTATACATATCCCTTTCAAGCACGATAAAATCAGAATCAGATCCGACATTTGATATCTCATTTTTTGATGCAGTGCTATTCGCCTGTTCAATTTGCTCCTGCAAATTTTTTACTGTTTTCCTTGCTTCTTCTAATTCTAACTGTAGTCGCTTATTCTCATTTATATATGCTGTCTTTTCTTCCTCATAAGTTTCTATTGTATCTTGTTTATCTGCTGCCACATTTGACTGATCGTTGTTCTGACAAAGTGCTTCCTTTGTATATTTTTCTATTAATCGTTTGGTTTGTTCCGCCTCTTTTCGTTCACTTTTTTTTGCAACTTTTTCATAGTATTTTACAAATTCTTCGTGTTGCTTTAAATTGATACCAACCTCAAATACTAATGATAGTCGCTTATCCAACTCTGATATTTCTTTTTCTTCCAATGAACCTATGCAAGGTCCAATAGAGTCCCTTTCTACCTTCAGCTGCGATTCACAAATTATATAACCCCTTACTCTTTTCGTTTTTATTTTCATATGAGTTGGCAAAGATCGAACTTCCTCTTCCGTTAATTGCGCAAAATAAACATAATTTGTATTGTCATTAATTAACGAGGAAGATATAACTAACATAGGCTTTCCTACTGCATGAGAATCATAATATCTTCTATATACGATATATATCTCACCTTTTTGAAATATTCTCTTCTTTTGTTCTTCCTCTGTATATTCAAAATTTTTCTCTACATATTCCATGTCCTGTTCTCCTTTCACCGCAATATTATAAAAATTCTAATGTATCCTCATATATATTTACATGAGGCATCTGCTCTATGTTATAAGTCTGATTCATTGTCCCATATGCATAGCAAATCATTCCCAATAAATTTAATGCGTTCCATTTTGATAACTGGCATAATCCATCTTTCTGATTTGGTATAACACAGCATATTTCTTTCTGATATTTCATATAATCCAAACAATGCTTATAATTATAGGCATATTTGACATTATTGCGTCCGGGACAGTTCCTTCTACAATATGAACATCCAGATTTGGAAGTCGATAGTATAGTTAGCGGATCGGTCATACATATATCATATTCTGCAAATAAAATAATCTCACGTCCCATGACTCCGGAAACTCCCAAACGATAAACAGGAACGTCTTTTTCATCTATTGTTATATAAAAATCATCTGAGTAAAAATCTATTACAATATTCGAATATTGGTTATTATCAAATTCGAAGCATAACAAGCATCCCTGTTCTGCTGCATTAGATAAAATATCCGCATTCGTATACCTTGTGTATTCTTGCTTTTGTAGTATATCAACCCCTTCATTGCAATTCTGATGTATTGTATATGCACTTCCTAATAACAAATTGAATGATCTTCTCCGATCATATTGCAATGATTTATACGCTCTAATTTTCTGCCAATCATTCTGAAAAACGTATGCCGATATAGACAGTTCATTCAAGATTGAGTCAAAAAAGCTATTTATATACCTTTTGCAGTAAGATTTATCTAATCTATTATTTTTGATTTTTTGAACAATATCTTCGTATTCGTAATTCCAATACATATTGGTTAATTTGCCTGTCACCCCACATAATGTATCTACATCTTTTTTTATACAGTCATATAATATGAAATAGGGGATCCTCCTAATTATTTTTATATAATCAGTCATATTTTCATCCTTATTAACTATTTTCAACATTTTTGTTTCCATGCTCCCTTCTCTATAAGGAATATTCTATCTTTCCCATTATTTACTATATCAAATATGTTATTTTTTTTATTTTTGCAAACAAAAAAAGGTCATTGTGACCTTTTTTACCTGCAACTAACAAATAGCTCATATGTATGTTTTTCCTGAATTTTATCATTCTTCTTCATCGCAACTATCGATCGATGTATATTTACCATATCTTTGTTATCCAATCCTGAAAAACCATTATTTTGTTTTAAAATAAGCACCGGTCCAAATGATATTGTCTCCTTATTTTCTATTGAAGTAACCGATGGACTATCTCCTATCGTTCTTCCTAGAAAGTTATATATTAACTGATAATGTCCATGAAACATCCTGCATGGATGATTCGTTACAATCATAGCTGGACATCCTAACACTTCACCATAAGCTTCCTTATTATTCTTTATACGCATTATTTTCACCGCTTCTGTAAATTCTGCTTTCTCCGGATCCAAGCGGATTACTGTTATGATTTCATCTTCTGCCATAATCTACTCCTTGCTATTATATTTCAATGCATATTCCCTGAATAGTTGTATCACCCATAGTCCTTGATCTGCTACCAAAATGTATAGACCTGACCATACATTATAAATGCTAAACAGAATATGCATAAAAAACTTACAGGCTATCATTTTTTTTTCGTCTGTTATTTTCCATTGATAATACGAAGAAAATATACTTGCAAAAATTGGAATGATATTTATACATCGTATACCACCAGAATAAATAAAATATACCGCAACTATTAATGTTATATACATGAATACTAATGGCAGCAGGCTACTGTTATATCTTTCTCCCTTCAATAGTCTATATATTTGTTCTCTAAGACCTGTAATAAACTGTAATACACCTGTACATATATCGCCTATATATATATACGCAATTCCACTTAGATATGAGTTATACATTCTTTTCATTTTCATATCTAAAATATCAACCATTAATATGATTATCTGTATTATGATAAGCACAATTATTTTTCCTCTTTTATTAATTTTTATTGCATATCTCTTCGTAATTTGAAATAACCTCATCCGTATCAACTGCATACAATGAAAGATCTTCCAATGAGAAAACACCAAGTCCATAAAAATATGCTATTGCCAGCTTATTATTCTGATTCCATTTATTGTACATCTGTAACTTTTTGCTAATCTGATTTAACGTATTATTGTTTAACATATTTGTCATTATGATCAATATATCTTCTGATGGCATGAGCATATGACTATCATTTATTGACTGTTCTATAACATCTAATGTAACAAATGACACGTTATACACCAATGAAGCTAATACAGGAGAAACATCTGTATCATTTTCTAGAGGAATATCTGTATTATTTTGATTCTTTACCTCTACCGCAACTTCCTCATAATCTGGTAATACCTGCTCCGGTACATTTATTTTTCCTTCATTTATATTTCCTATTACGACATCAATGTTAATTTCATCAATCTTTCCGTAAGACACAATGTCAATATTTTGACACTTTATTTTAACTTCCGTTAATTTTTCCGTATTCTTTTTATATTGCAATACAACCTTGCAAGATGCATTTTTTATCGTTTTTTCATCAAAGAATGAATAGAACTTTGTTGATTTCACTATATCCTGAACTAATAAATTTCCTGAAATAATATAGTATTCTTTCTTAAATGCAATCTTAATATCTTCCAATGCAAATAACTTTGTCTCAATATTACCTATCCATTTATCAAGTTCTATTTTTGAAACATCAAATTTACTCTCCTGTACACTATTTGTCCATGTTTTCTTATCCGTATCATAGTGTGATATAGCCCATTTTTTATTTTTTTCATCAGGTATTATATAAATCTGATCATTGCCATTTTCCATGTAGCATGCATTATCATCTATCATAAGATGCCATATTCCATCTCTACTGATTATTTCCGTCTTCTTATCTTTCAAATATTGTCCTTCAATATCAGCATCTACATCCATCTCTATAGAATGTATTTCTTCTTTATGATTTGTTAATAGCCGTGTAGAGAGTTCCTTCATCCACATATTTATCATTATTAAACAGCCTATTGTTCCGGTTATACCGATAATCATAAAATACAACTTCCATGATATCTTTTTCATTTTTATCTCCTACATATAATCTTCTATTGTCATTTGTTCATAATTTTCTTTCTCAATAAATAATCTTGATATGATCTTGTAAAATTCTTTATTGGGAATTTCCTGCGTTGGAATATCTATTTCTACGAAATATCCTAGTTTTTTCTTGTATTCACATATCATCCCACAGGATCCGGTATAAGGTAATAAGATTTTTCCTGTTAAACCATTTACCATTATATTTAATTTTTTTGTATCATTTCTTAATGGTCGCAATTCCTCAACTAACCGGGATAGATATTTTCTCTCTTTATGCAGATCAAGCAACATATTTCCTATTGGAGAACAATCAACAGAATATATTAATATTCGATTATCTATTATGCCTGAATCTATCGCATTCTCCTTACAAGCATAATAAATTCCGCATCTGCGGTTTTGCGTCGGAATTTTATTAAAATTAGCAATATACTGAGTTGTAGATTTCTTTGTTTCCATATTTACAAGATACATCGGATCCCCAACGATAACTTCCGAAAATGCTTCTACACATAATTCTTCTATTTCTATATTATGCATTCCTTATATCCTTCCAAAATTCTGCCATATTTATATTGTTTATTATTAATTAATATGGTTACTTTTTAGGTTCGCAAAAAAATAGCCTGCTTTCAATTATGATATAGTAAATTCAGATCAAAGATAAGGAGGACAACGATATGAAGGTATATTCCGGTTCAAATTGCGACAGATATATCGTTTTACATACTTCTAAAGAAGAAATCAAAACACTTGCTATGGAAAAATACATTGCAGAAGCTAATCGTGTCGCTAATAATATACATGTTGCTGGATGTGATAATTAAAATAATATCCAGTATATAATCCTCTCCACTTCTATTTCAGAAGGGAGAGGATTTTTCTTTTCTATACCAATTTTTTCAATCTTTCAGCAAGGCTAGTATATCTTTTTTCTGCCTGCGTATTACTAATCATACAATACACAGGCTTTTTATTTCCAACTAGACAAACACTTTGCTTAGCCCTTGTTACAGCAGTATATAATACATTTTTATTGAACAATGATGGAATACCATTTTTTACAACAGGCAGAATTACTACTGGGTATTCACTTCCCTGTGACTTATGAATCGTTATTGCATACGCTAACATCAGTTCATCTAAGCCGTCAAAATCATATGTTGTTGTTTTTCTATCATCATATTCAACATCTACTTTTTTGTTTGGCACATCTATTTTTTTAATAAAGCCCATGTCCCCATTAAATACTCCAGTACCAAATATCATTCCATTGTCATTTTTTTGCCTCCACTCTAATGAGTAATTATTTTTTATATGCATTACCTTATCGCCTTCCCGGAAAATAGTGTTATGCTTTTCAATTTCATTTTTTTGTCCATCTTTTTTATTGACAGTAGCCTGAATTATCCGGTTTAGATTTTCAGTTCCAAGTTCCCCCTTTTTCATCGGAGTTAATATCTGTATATCCGTTGACTTTACATGCATATTTTCTGGATATATTTTTGTGTACAACAATTTTATTGTCTCTATCGCTTTTTCTTCATCTGAACGATTTAAAAAGAAAAAATCGGTATTCTTGCTATCTAACTCAATTAATTCTGCCTTATTGATCTTATGTGCATTTGAAATAATATGATTTTCCGTTGCCTGTCTGTGGATCTTTGTAAGCCGAGCAACCGGAACAACCTCCGAATTAATAAGATCTTTTAATACAAGTCCTGGTCCTACGGAAGGAATCTGATCAACATCACCTACTAAAATAAGCTTGGTTCCATCCATTACATGTTCCAGAAGCTTATCAAACAATGATATATCAACCATTGACATCTCATCTATGATTATTACATCTGTTTCAATATCATCGATCTCGTCTGTAGTTCCAATGCCTATCATCCTATGAATCGTTGATGCTTCTTCCTTTGTCTGCTCAGCCATTCTCTTTGCTGCACGTCCAGTCGGTGCAAGCAAGACGATTTCTTTTGTTTCATATTTCTGTAAGTATTTGATAATAATATTTAATGTCGTCGTTTTTCCAACACCCGGACCACCAGTAATAACCAGAAAGTTATTTTTTATACTTTCACAGACAGCATCACGTTGTGTTTCATCTAATTCGACATGCAGTTCCTTTTCAACAGCTTTAATGTTTTTAATGATTCTATCAACGTCACTACCGGATCCGCTTTCAAGTAATTCTATTACCCTTTTAGCGCACCGAATTTCCATTTGATAATACTTTGAAAGATATATATTACCGTTGTCATTTACGGCAGCAGACTGACTGATTAAATCCACTAACTCTTCTTCAATAAGTCCATGTTCTACCTCTAAAAAGTTTGATGCTTCCTCTACAAGCATTTCTTTTGGATAATATAGATGACCTTTTTGAAGCGCAAGACTTTCGAGATAATGGAGAATTCCTGTCTGAATTCTAAATGGCGAATCCTTCCGGATCCCTACCGACTCAGCTATTTTATCAGCCTTCAAGAATCCAATTCCTCGGATCTTACTGATAAGCTGATATGGGTTATCAATTATCTGACTTTTAAATTTTTCACCAAAAATCTTTTTTATTTCTTTTGCCTGTTCTACTGTAATACCGAGCTTTATGAAAAAAAGCTGATCTTCTTTTGAAGACATAGTATTTTTGAAAGCTTTTCCTATGCTTTCAGCTTTTCTTACGGATATACCAGATATACAAGAAATTCTTGTGCATTCATTCTCCAATACACGAAATGTATCTGTACCATACTTGGCAACAATCTTCTTCGCCGTCGTCTTTCCTATACCGTCAATCGTTGTAAGAAATTTTTCTATGTCACCCATTTTTGTTGGCAATGTTTTTATTATTTCGTATGCTTTTAACTGTTTTCCATAATCTTTGTGTCTGATCCATTCTCCAGTTACAGTGACAAAATCATGTTCTTTAATTTCACTGGTCGTTCCAACACATGTACATGATGTACATAATGCATGATCATCATATTCAAGCACAAATACTGTCCAACCATTTTCTTCTTTTCTGTATATAATTCTTGATACCTCTCCGGTATAAGATACTTTATTATTTGATTCCATTGCTTGTCACCTCTTTTTGTTTTCTATAAATATTTTACACTAATATAAAAATATAATTTTTTTGCAAAGAAAAAAGTGGAATTAAATTCCACTTTTTTTTCACATACTAACATCTATCACTGCACTATTTCTTCAAACTCTTTCCTTCCTGTATTTTTTAATTTCACGTTGGCATTAGAATATCTGATCAATTTGTGGCGTATCAATAAACTTTGATAAATTTGTTACTGGTGAATTACATACCACCTAAAGTCTGTTCAACTGTCTCTACACCCTGATCATCCTTATGTATTTCTAATATTGCATTACCATTTTCATCAGGTACAATATTCATGCTTGCATTTATAGAATCTCCAGTCTGTTTATCAATAGTCACATAATCAAATATGTATTTTACCTCCGGACTTAGATCATTTAATTCTAAAGACATGTCAGGAAATAATAGCGGTTCCTCATAACTTAAATGTACAGTATCACCTTCCTGCTTTATAGTCATAAATGTCGTCAATGTCTTTTTATTTGCATCCTGTATATCTATTGTAACATCATTGAAATTTGATATCGCCTTTTGTTTATATAAATATAAGCTTAATGAAAACCATAGTAACATAAAAATACACACTGCTATTACAATATACTTGTCAAAGATTTCCTTATAGCAACTAGCACCTTGATTATCTTCGTAACCCTCACAATTTTCTCTTTCTCTATAATATTTTTCTATTTCATTTGTTAAATAGTCCTTCATATGTTTCTCCCTTTAAATTGATCCGATATTCTTCAGAACCTTGTAATTTTATTTAGAATTATTACTTTCCTTCAGCTATTATATTCGACTCGTTATTAGATCTGACTTCATGTCGATATATTATTCTCAGTATGCCAAGAGAAATAAAGAAAGCAATGACTGCTCCTACCACTATATAATTCAAGCATTTTTTGGGTGTGGATACGTTGTCAACTAGCCAAATGCTTATTTCTGAATAAACAAATATGATTATAGCTGTAATAACTATACTGAAAAGTCTTTTTATTACCGAATTTCTGTCGGCGTTCCATTTCTTATCCACTTTCAACCAAACATGTAACATAAATCTTACAACACATATGCTTCCAATAACGCACATCACAAAACCTAAAGTCATTTCTTCTGCTCTGGAAAGGTTTTCCAATATATCAAATTTGATTGCCATAAGTAAAAATATACAACCAACAGCCAACCATCTTAATAATCTCCAACTTTCTTTTTCTTCCATAATTGTATTTCCTCCTAATAAACATTATCTATGTCTTGATATATTTATTGTATTCTATTTCATTCTTTCTATTTTTTTATAATACAAATATTTATATGCATATACATCATTGTATGTATATATCACTTTATCCAGATGTGTATGATCATCTTCATACGTTGTAAAATAAGACACTGTTTTTATTTCACCGGAATCGTCTATATATTTTATTTCTTTTCGAAAAAGACTTTCTTCCTCACTACATACATCATAAGTTTCCCTGCCAGTTTCCTGACATTTTTGCTGAAATATACCGACTTTAACAAATGATACTACTGCAAGTCCCATAAAAAAAATTATAATAATTGATACTATATTTAATGGATCAGTAGATTCTTCCAACTGTTTACATTTTATATTCAAAACTAATAAAATACCTGCAATTATTAAACATATAAGTCCTCCAGTAAATAGATCATCTACGTTACATATCATACTTTCATTTCTCCTTTGTCATTCTGTTTTTTTATTTAAGTATAGATAACAGTTTTCTGAATACAAAAATAACCATTGTCTCCTCACAATCTCTACATGCGAATTACTACTTTCAATTTCTTTCGTATAATGCATTTTTTCGGTTACATTATTATCAACTATATATTCCACCGTTTTATTATCAGCATCATATGATTTTACCGCATAGGACTCCCGGCTCACTTCTTTACTAAAAAGCAAAAAAACCGTTAGGCATACAATCAATATAACAGCAAGAAGTCCTATTTTTCCCAAACCTGATAAACTTGCCTGTAACTCAATAAAAAATCCCGTTATTCCATGTATCTCTATCATAAGAATAGATAATAATAAAAAAACACATGCAAAAATCAATGTAGCTACAACTAAACCGTCAATATTCATTTTATATATCCTCCTCTATTGTTTATCAATATTTTATGAAACCATATCTACATTTTGGTATAACCCTGCATAATCAAAATTCTTTACATAGATTTCAGCTGCATGAATATCTGGTTTATTTGAAATAAATTCGTCGTCCAAGTAAATATCTATTGTTTCATCACTTCTACGATACAACTGGAAACAGTTTACATCTCCAATTTTATCTTCGTTCGTTTTGTATCTTCCCATTTATGCGCCTCCTATATCACACTTTTTAACCACCGGAAAATTTTTTTTGTTTCATCATCCGGTTTATCAACATCAGGAATTCCATTCTCATACGAAAATCCGATATTCCGAAGGAATACTGCAAGTTCTTTATCAGACATTTTCCGAATCCGATCTCCGTTTGTCAGTTTTTTCCTACGATCAATAAATTTTCTTACTGTCATATTTTCTCCTCACATTTTTACCCTTCAACCCACTCAATATGCATTTAATTATCTAAGTTCCTAAGTTCTGTTATTAACTGATTGATGTGCGTTGTATGAATATCATCTAATCCTGCGTAAATAACCGGATTTTCGCTTTTCCGTTCAACTGCTTCCGGATTAACCGGGATGCTATTCATATACTTCCTATTTGTGCCATAAATTCTTCCGTCATGTTTCTTAATAGCTGCAACAGTAGCAAACGCTTCTTTCGTAGCATCCATACCTACTGACATAACAATCTGATCCATTGTTTTGCGTGGATTATTTTCGATTCTCGTTTCCTCGTAAATCTTGGTTATTGTTTTCCATGTTTTTGCGCACTCCTTATTATTCATCATAATCAGGCATCTCCTTCTTCATTATTCATCAGAATCATATCAAATTTTTATATTGTCACTTTTTTGCAAACCTAAATGTATATTTTTACTGTATGTGACCGTCATCCTGTGTCTGCTGAAAAATATCTTTGAGCATTACATACATTCCATATGGCATCAGATATATACTCAATATAATCCCGGCTACAAATGCAAAGGCATAACTTACCAACATTGAAATCATCGTAACCGGACAATCAATGGCTGTTAGAATCAATGCTACTAGCCAAAAGCTTTTTGTTCCGAGTATTGCCCCACCCTTGATCATTGAACACATATATTTTATAAACATTTTCATTCCTTTCTTTTGTTCAGTATGAACAGTTGTTTTATTTAATATGGTAGAAAAAGTGGAATTAAATTCCATATTACAAATATTCCAAAATATGAAATGCCTGTGGGTAGTTATGTACGGCTAAAATTTCTGCTAGGTTATCAAAATTTTCCTGCTTTAGTATACTCTCAATCAACTTCATATTATATTTTGCCTGCTCTTTTCCAAATCTTTGATGTTCATACGAATATTTATGTACTTTAATTTTAAGTTGCAACTGTTTTTTATTTAACATTACAATCACCTCTCTGTTCTTTGATGATTTTATCGAGCATTTTTTTTATTTTACCGTCATTTATTTCCACATCATATCCATATAAATATGCAATGATTATTCCTGCCCGGTTGTATGAATCTGTAATACATACAGGTTTACCATTCACTATTACAATGTGTTTATATGTACTGTTATACTGTTTTACTTTTAACTGTGTTATTTCCATCTATATTTCCTCTCTTTTTTTTATTTATTTTAGCAAAAGAGAAAATTAACCTATTTTTTGCAAACTTAAAATGGCAGACTGCTATACATTTATCCAAAACGCATAGCAGTCTATAAGTGCGACTTCATGATATACAATCACAAACTAGCTCTTTTCTACTTATATATTTTCCATTCATTTACTTCAGGATAAAACAGATAAAGATAATTTATATCCTGTCCATTTGCGACCTCAAAAGTTTCAAAAGTCATAGATCCATCTGCATTCACCGTGATCCCTTCATCATCTCCAAAGCAGAATTCTGCCGTATCACAAGGCTTTTCCTTTAATAAGTAACAGTTTCCAACAGCAACAAGATAATAATCACTATTTGCTCTCTTTGTCCAGTCTATAAAACTTCTTAAAGGATCCTTACTTTTCTGCAATATAATATTATTCCATACTCCATTTTTAATAAGTTCCTGCACTTTTTCCAAAGTATCGAATTCCCTTTTTAACAGCGAAGCAATGTTCATTCCGTCATTCCATTGCCATGCACCTGTAATCGTTCCATCATTATTTTGTATGCCTATAATTGCTCTTGTACTCATATCATTTTCCTCCTGATATATTACTTTTTTACTGTGTTTATTATATCTAAAATTATTTCCATGTTATTTTAGCGAGCCTAGAAATGATATTCTCTTTCGCTAAATTTCTATATAGAAATATGTGAATTAATCTGCTTTCAATGCTATTTTTCCTAAAATTGAACAATACCGCGCTATATGTTATGATATATGATATATATGAATGATCATCTCAGTAGAGGCATGCATTTATAGTATTGTAATGGTATGTAGTTGATATTGGAGGTGTAATAAAATGAATTTAACCGAAAGAGAACTTGAAGCTTTATGTTATTTGCGATCTTTTCATACACGACTTGATAAGCAATACTCTAATTATTCTCCTATTGATAATTTATCAAATGATGAACTTTTATCCTTGTATAACAAAATGGATGCAATAAGGAAATATGAAGGAGATATGAAACGAAGCTACGGTTGCTATGATGAATTTTATATATTTGAATTTGAACGCATCAAAGCTTCTCTTTCTAAAATAATCAAAAATAGACAAATATCCATAAACGATGTAAAGCTCCCTGAACCCATAATGTAATAACAAATTTAACTTATACTATAAAAACCTTCCTTTTTCTCTTTTAATGAGATAGGGAAGGTTTTATTTATTTACGATTTTTTATTTGAACACACATTTTTCTGTACTCATTTTTACAAGCATCTCTGTAGAACAAGATTTATATATATCTCTTACAGCTTGAATATATCTTTCCTTGTTAAATAGCTGCTCTTTCTGTTCTCTGATTGAGTCGTAAAACCTCCTTGTAAAATGTTCTGATAAACCTAATAAGTGGATTGCCTCAATTCTTCCAGTTCGTGCGTCTACCAAAATCAAGTTAAAAGCTAATCCCATACCTGCTGCCGACCACTGATAGTCAAGATCAGAACTAGCCAGATGTGGCGAAAATGTGGCATCCACCCAGTTGAGTGATCCAATTTTTGCAGTAATCACAATTACACCAGCTATCTCGGTAAATCTGATTTCATATTTTCTTTGTTTGAACTGCATGATTTCCTGTTTTGTTGGGGAATCATATGCCACGAATAAAACTGCTCCGGCTCCATTTATGTCAAACAGCGTACCTTCTTTTCCTTTGAAAATATCTACCTTGCTCCCCACTTCAAAGTGCGTCATACATTCACTTCCTTTACTTTTTTCATGTCTGATTTGTATTTTTCAATTTTTCTTTTTGCCATTTCGGTAAAATAAAAACCATTTTCAAATGCAAAATTCTCAACTGCTCTGTAGTGCGATACATCAACGATGACATTTGGCGAATCCCACTTTGATCCCGGAAGCTTTCTTGCTTCTGCATATAATGCATCATTTCTACCATTCCAGCCAATAGATAAAAATGACGTATTTGCTCTTGAATAGATCCATCTTGTATGTTCTTTTTCATACTGTCCAGAAATAGCTTTTTCTTTGATCTTATCATCATGAATACTGATACAAAATCCATTTTGTAATAAGGCATGTCCTATTTCAGCTGCCCGATCTTCAAATTTACCAGTTGTTTCGGTTAAACTGCGATTCCATACACCGCTCCATTTATACCCATGTTCCTTTACTAGGTCAATGAACTCTTGATTTCGCTCATATTTCAGACAAATTCTGCCACAATTTTCAACAATTTCCACAACACCATCATGTTTTAAGTCCGATGGTTTTACTGCATCAATATCTATCAAAGATTTATTAATTATCTCTGATTCCTTTTCATTGTCATATTTTTTTACAAAGTCCTCATCCAAATGTGTTCTATTGTCAATCCAGAATTTTGCCTGCACTTCTTTTGTAATGATGTGATCCACATTACTTTTTTCTTTTTCGCATCTTTCATAATACTCTAAACGTATTGTATTCGCCCATGCGACCTGTTTTTCTGATCCCTGAAGCTCCGGAAACTCATATTTTGCAGATTTTTCAGCTGATTTCTTTGCCTCTTCTTCCTGTTCCTTTATCCGGCATTCTTCACAAATCCTACTAAAATAACGATCCGCTTTTTTCTGTCTTTCAGACATCTTACCAACTATGTTTACGCGCCCATTATGACCGCACGCATATGTTCCATAAAACCATGCCATATATCTTTTACCTCCATTTTATCTTGCTCCTATAAAGTAGCAAAGTTTTTATAGTTAAAAATTCTGTTCAATTCTTTATATAAAGAACCATCAGTTACATATATATCCTCGGTGTCATCTACCCATTTACCAGATTTTGCTGTGCTTATTCTTACCAGATTGTATAGATCCTGACTTTTCGAAGTGTCAAAATCTTCATCTTTATAAATATGCAGAACCAGATCTCGATTTCTACCAAATTCATACACTTCTAGTTTTTCATTTGCAGCTAGATCATTGCAATAATTAACAATCAGATCAAAATTTGAACTATTAATCTGATACACTCCGTTCATCGCATTCTCTCTCCTTTCTGAATATTAAGCATTCATTTTCTTGCGCCATTAAACACAGCTCACTATCATTTCTCCAGCCTCCCTTCACATCCTTTAAAATCCCCTTTCGCGCATATCTATTTCATTCATAAGTTCTCGTTTTGTATGTTTAGAATACTCTGTACATCCTGTCTTTATATCGACTGCCTGCCACCATATACAGTGATCCGGCTGATGATATCCGCAATTAAGCAGCCTGTATCCCTTATACTCATACATTCCGGAATGAATCCGTTTTGCCTTTTTCATTTCTTACACCTACGATTTCTTAACTTTCTGCTTTTATTATACAAATCAAAGTAATCAATATATTTTTGCAAACCTAAAAAGAGCATACCTTTAATTACGCTTTATATATAATATGTATTTATTTTTTATAAGCATCATCCTCATCTGTTGCCTTTCACATCCCTTATATGCAATAAAAATGATCCCCAATTATTGCAATTAGGGATCATTTTACGGTATCTTATTTCTATTCATAATATTGTCAGAGTCATTTAATACATTTTCTTTTACTGTATCATATTTACCCTTCCCTGCATCTCATTATAAAAACATATCTCGTTGTCTTTAAATAGTGGGTAAAGTTCATAATCCTTAAACCATGAAGTTTATTCATCCATACTTCCACCTGTGCAAAAACAAAGATTTCCATTCTCTAAGATTCCAAGATTGTCAACCTTCATTTGAGACTCAGCCAGATCTAATATATAATCTGATAAATGCTTGCCATTTGGTAATTCATAATTGCTTTTCGTTGGTCAATTTTCCAACAGCTTCGCAACTTAATAATTCTCATAAAATCATCTCGTTTCATTTATATTCACTCCTTTTGTTTTCTTTCGTTTTTCATACCTTATATAATTTATATAAAATGTACATATCCTTAAATTTTTTGCAAACCTAAACAATCGTAATTTTACTTGGTTACATCCTCCCAATCGGCGGTTTCACATTTATCATTGAACAAATCATCAACAGGATCATCGTAAATAATTCCTCCTGTTCCAAGATATGCTCCCCAGTATTCATCTTTTTCATTTAGCTCTTTTGCTTCATCCTGCCTAATATAATACTGGCATATAGCCCCTTCTTCATTATACAAAAACATATATATTTCCAAGGACGGACTGTATATATCTCTGCCACTCTGTATATATTCACGCATCTTTTTTGAACTATTAAATTTCAAATTTTACCTTCTTTCTTTTCTTGTTTATACCATTTTTTTCAAATTCATCTATCCTGACACATTAATCCGCTTCTTCAATCATAAACCCATATACACAAAATCCATATGTATTAGATAACCAATCCTCTACTTCTTCCGCATATTCTTCCATATATTCAGTTCTATTTGCATTGTTTGGAATAACTTCATCTGGAATACATACTTCATTTGGTAAATCTACATCTTCACCGTCGGTATCCCATTCAATACATGTCGCAATTAGTTTCTTTTTATTTTTCATAATTCAATCATCCTTTCCTTAAATAGCATCTCAATTTTTTATAAAAATTCATTCAGTTTTCTTTAAATATATCCATCTGAAATCTATAATTATTATACCTCATAAATATATACCTCATTGTTTTGTAAACCTAAAAAGCAATAATTCCGTTCAGTCTATTTCTTTCTATATTGCATATCTATCCTCCATCATCTCATCTGTATGATTGATTTTTTTCATATAATCTGACAGGCAGCAGATACGCCAATAGATTGCTTTCTGCCTTTTAATTTTATCATTATGTAATTATAAAATAGGGCTACCTTATCCCGCCTTCTAAAGCCAGTGGAATTTGGTAGCCTTATTTTTAATATATCTCATTATCATTCTAATGAAGCATTTTATACCTTCCATTTTTTACGATTAAATGGTCGTAGTCATTATCTGGATAAATATATAATTCCGAACCATCCACCAAATAAGGACTAATACGGTCAAACATTTCCATCATTACAGATTCCCAGCTGTAAGATGCATCAAATCCATTACGATAGTACAACCATTTTTTCTTACGTTTTATTACTGGATGGTTGTATATCCATCCTCCCAAGAAGATTTTTAATATATCTGTAAATGAATCAGGCGTTACCCCTTCTTTTGCAAATTTTTCAAGAGAATAATTAACGCCTTTCGATGATTCTCTGATAAAATCCTGTAATACAATCACGCATTTACTTTCTGAATCTTTGTCTTTAAATTGTATTTTTAAGTTTACTTCATAACATGCTCCCATGGTTTTATCCTCCTGTTCTTACTTTCTGTAATCATTATATCGTTTTATACTCACTACCAAGTTTTGCAAACCTAAAAATTACTTTTCTACTCTTCATTGTATTCAAGCCTCATTGGTTTTCTTAATAATAAAACCTGTAAGGAATTGTCCCCTACAGGTTATTAATTACATTAGCTTCATCGGACAAAGAATACCAGCTACTTGTCGAAATTCTATCATGTTCGCATACTTCCCTAAAAAAATTGGGTATTTTGCTCTTACGGTCAAGTCATGAATGATGTCATAGTTGTCATCAATCATTTGCACTCTATTATCTTCTAAAAAATGCGAATTTTAACTTACCTTTACTTCTTCAAAATAATCTGGTGTGCATGAATATGCAACACCTACAATTCCTTTTGTCCCCATATTTGTTTCAACTGTATATGTTCCGTCATGATGTTTAATTGCTCCATATACTTTACCCGCAGTCCAAACCGTAGCAAAATCATCATCCCCTGTTAAATCTTCATCATAGTCTTTTATACATCTTAACTGTCTTTTATATTTCATTTCTCTTACCTCCAATCATCTATAATTCTTTTATATATCTTTCCAAAGTCGCTCTTGCTGTTTTAAAATAGTGGTCAATATTTCCATGAATACTATACCAATCTCCATGGTTTCCACCGTTTGTAGAGTATTCCATTATTAGTTTTTCGCCTATGTAGAAATCGGGAATAGGGACAAAATCTTCAAAACACGTTTCTTTTAAATATTCATTTGCAATTTCATAATTCTCTTTCGTTGTCAAATCCAAAATATATGATGTTTCTGTATCAAGACCAATTTCATCACTTAATGCATATGTCGGAATTGACTTACAAATTTCATTAAATTTCTCTTGTAATGTTTTCATGTTTCATCACTCCTTAACAACTTTAATCTTCCAATCATCCAAAGGAACTCTTGTTTGCCTTTAATATATACATTATATAAAATTCAGAAACCTACCAAGTTTTGCAAGCCTAAAAAGAGCAGATAAATCAAATTCATCTGCCCTTTTACCACTAAAGAATTATTCAATTAATTTCAACTACCTTTTGTGGTTCCTACACAACCGTTATATCTGAGACATACACCCAATAACCAACTTCGTCCGGATTTCCACTTCTCATCAACTCATCATTCTCATCTTCATCAGCATATTTTTCAGGTAATAAAAAAAGTGATGTTTCCTCGTTATCATCTTTGAAATCTTCATCTGTATTATCTACATACCATCTTTCATCTTCCCATATTACAATTCTTTCAATATATTCATTTTCCACATCTATTCTTCCTTCCTAAATGCTTGTATATTTATATTATCATTTCCAGCCTTATATATGCCCCTCTCCGCACTCCATCAACAATAGCGAACAACTGAATTTGTTCTCCTATTTAATACTCTCTCATTTCATTTCCATTAATGCTTGCAATACTATCTTCTTCAACTTCATTCCATAACTCGCCAACCTTTTCTCTACTCATAGGTATTCCATAGCACAAACAATTAAGACAAAATTTTAATGTTTTCCGTCTATGCTGTCCCTTTAATGTTTTGCCCTTGTATTTGAATTTTTCTATTTCAAAAGAACCTCCACAATAATCGCATCTCATATGTAATCCTCCATTCCTAAAATCATCGATTTACAAAACTTTTAAACTTCATCTATTCTGTTCGGTTTATAAGTTCCGTACATATATCTGATTTTATCATTATATTTTCTATATTTTCTCCATTTTCATGAAACTCTTGCTTCATATAGTCATGCAACTTTTTTAATTTCCATGTAGCACCCATCCATACATATTATTTTTTCTCCAATCTTTCATTAAAACCTTTACCTTTAATATATATCCATTATATAAAATTGAATATATAATACTTTCTTGCAAACCTAAAAAACAGGTAGTTATACTACCTGTTTGGGTGTTACTAGGGAACCATTAACTATACAATTTTATCATATTACCGACTAAGTGCATCCGCTAAGTTAGTGTTTTCAAATCTATCAAATACTTTATAGGAATCTTTCATTCTACCATCATACATTGGATAGCAAAATGAATTTAATTTCATAAAATCTAATATCTCCGAAGTATAAGCCGGTCCGTAATATGGTTCAAATATCGGATTAGCTCTAATATATTTTATTAATTTAATTGGTTTTCTTAACACTTCGTTATCAGTATAAAAATATCCAATTCCATTAACAGGTTCTTCATTCTCAACTGGATAATCTTTATAATTATTTGCTTTCCAGTCGATAGATTTCCATAATTTTTTATCCTTATCTGACCAATAGCCCTCAAATTTTATATTCATCCCTATTCCTCCAATCTGCCTTAAAATGCGAATTTCAATGCTTCTTTTTCCTACACGAATAGCATCTGCAAGGTGCTTTCATATTTCTATCAGCAAACCAGATTCTTTCTTCATCCGTTTGCCAGAAGTATTCTCCGCATTCCTTACACTTTTTAACATCCTTTAAATTATTTGCATTATGCTTTTCTACAGCATCATTTGCAGATTTCTTGTTAGCCATCCATAAGATAGCTGAATCACAAGGTAAAGTCTGCACTTCTGTTGCAATATCATCCGCCACAAATTTATTTCCATTAAAATGAATCCTATATCCTAACATATATTGTTTCCTCCAATCTTCTAAAGAAATGCGAATTTCTTAGTTACCTAATTCATTTTTATATTTTTCTTTTGCTTCATTTATGGTTCTTCTAAGTTCTTCTATGCCTTCAATATTACCTGAACACATAATGAAAGCATTTTCCATCATGTTTATGGCATGTGCCGTATTTCTACTAAACCCAAACAGAACAGAATTTTTATATTCCTGTATTGCCGTTTTCATTACTAACTCTTTATGTGCATCTCTCATACAATTACCTTCCTTTCCAAAGAAACACGCATTTACTCATTCATTTTCCATTTCAATCTACCTGCGTTTATACATCTATCCTGAATGTCATAATTAAATTCTTTCTTTGCTCCCTCAATTAAACTTTCAGGTGTATCTCCGTCTTCTTCATTTATTTCATATTCAATGATTCCAATTATTTTTGCCATATTCTTCTAACTCCATTTGAAATATCTATTCGTTTACAATTCTCAATATCATTTCGCATATTGGCTATGTCATCAATGAGATTATTCATATCTTCAGTTTGCTTATATCCTCCAATCTTTCATTAAAATTCTTACTTTTAATATGTATCTATTATATAAAATTCAGAAACCAATCAAGTTTGGCAAACCTAAAAAAGACAGGTGATTTTACTACCTGTCTTTCTAGTGATAAGAAATACTTTTCATTTTTACATTTGAAATCTTGTCTACTTATCTGTCATCCACTGTTTCAATTTTTTGCTACTCCGGTGTCCAACAATTTTATTGTAGATGTTTTTCCAGTCTGTATTTCTACATGCTGTTTTGATATTATCCCCTTCAAGATAAGCATTGAATGTATCAATGTCATCATCATTCAATGTTCCGTCCAACCCTGTTCCTATGCTATTACGACATTTGACGATATTATGCAGACAAAAATTATCCACATGACCATATTGACATATATCTCTTGCCATCATCATATCACTATATAATTGTAAGAATTTCTCATCACTTTTCTTTTCGTCAAGTTGCGAATATAATGCATTACAGATAATTACAAGGTCATCTGCACTTAATTCTATTGTTGCCTCTCTTTTGTCTTTTGATATATTTTGTATGTTCATATAACCACTCCAATCTTACCAGTAAATCATCGTTTCATAAACTTATGCAACTTTTGTAATTTCCATGTAACAACCATTCATAGCTGTATCATACTGTCTAATGTCGTAAAGCCATTTAAATGGTATTTTTACAGTTTCTTCAGCTTTTAATTTTTCCATTATTTCGCCAATATCGAAATCACCTTGCATCCATCCATAACCTGATAGATACTGCTGTCTATCCAATTTACACAGTCTATCATGATATTTAATTGTATTTTTCTGCAAGAATTTGATATATCTATCAGACAATCCATAATTTTCTTCTGGGTTGCCATCACTATATTCCGACATAACAAAAGAATTTCCCCGAAACAATTCAAGTTGCCACATGACCTCACGCATATTGTAAAGTGTTCTTGTAATTCCATTTATTGCAATCATATAATCATTCCGTGTTCCTGGTTCCCAATTCTTTTTACTGCATCTTCCACATTTATATGTATCTGTATTAATCGTCATTTTATATCTTGCCATAATATTTTCCTCCATTCTTCATCTAGCTCTCCATTTTGCCAGCGTTCATACTCTATAAACTCCGGTATTTTCTTTGCATAGGACTTTTTCCAGTAGTGATCCATGAGTACCTCCATAGGAACCTTTCTTTCTGTCCTGTTTTTTTTAAATATTCCACTTAAATTATTGTTCCTATCGCATTGACATAACACTCATGGAATACCGTTGATTTATTTTCTCTTTCATCAAATGTATCAACCCATGCACATAATACTCTATAGTTACTTCTGCCTTTTTTTATCATATTTATAGCTTCCTTAAAACTTGTACATCCACTTGACATTGCAGAAAGCCAAGGCTTACTATTTTCTGCATCTTGAATAAGCAATGACACCCAATATAATTTCATTGTATCAACATAACTCCTTTTCAAATCATTGTTTTATCTTACTTATTCCAATGAAACGCCGCCTGAAAATCTATACAACGGAAGTGGTTCTTCACCCGGATTCGTTTCTTGTACTCCACATAAAACTCCTTTGTACTCTCCATGCCACACTTCTAATTTCCAATTATATTTTTTCGCAAGTTTTTTCAGTGTTTCATTCATAATATCGTCCTCCAATCTCTTTTAAAAATCTTGATTAGTCTTCTTTTTCTTCTACATCATAAGTGCAATCAATTTTCATATTGGACATTTCAAAAACCTCCCATAAATTATTTTCCAATCGTTCATTGAAGCTCTTACCTTTAATATGTATCTATTATATAAAATTCAGAAACCTATCAAGTTTTGCAAACCTAAAAAGGATAGATAATTTAATTTATCTACCCTTTTATCACTGAAAACTATTTAATTCTTTCTTTTGTTTTATCTCCATCAGAACTGAAAATACATTTATAGTACAAATCATTCTCGGATGTCTTCTGCAATTTCTTTTCTTGTTCCTCTAATTGAACATCCTTCAGTTTCGTAATGGGTTAAAATATTCCAAATCTTTCTTTCGTCATCTTCTGTAAGACTAAACCCTTTCCAATAACCAAAATCATTATCTCCATGTTCTATAACGATTCCTATAATTTTACACATTTCTTAATCACACTCCTATCTGATTTAATTCTATATTTTAAAAAGCTCCGTTACATAATTAGTCTTCTTTACAAAATACTCATTTATTCAACAACCTGTGTAAAATAGTTATCAATCACTATCTTATCTCCAATTTTGATCTCGCTTGCCGATACTACACGACATCCTCTCGGAGAGTCGTCCTTTCGTGAAAATGTTGTTACTCCTTTTTTTATAAGATTATTTACTTCCATAATTGAAATTGTATGTTTGCTCATGTTTGCTTATATCCTCCAATCTTTCATTAAAATTCTTACTTTTAATATGTATCTATTATATAAAATTCAGAAACCAATCAAGTTTTGCAAACCTAAAAGACAGGTAAATTATTTACCTGTCTTCTTGTTGCTTTCAATGACTATTCAGTTGGAATCATCAACTTAAACCAAGCTTCAAATTCTTTATGTTCATCATAGTCAAGGCATACATGATTTTGATAATAAAAATGATATTTTTTATTTTTATCTCTTTTAAAGATTATTTCAAATTTTGATGCATGGTTATTTCTATTCATAAAAACAACAGCATGACCAAGAGCATTTTTCTTGTCAAAGAATGTTATTGACTGTAATTCAAATTTTTTAAAATTCTCAACATCGCCTGTTCTGTTATATAGGGTTGTCTCGCCGGACACCGTATTATCCAATATCATCATCCGTTAATCCACCATTCCTTTCTACTTCCTGCACCTGTTTTGCTGTCAATCCAAACACTGTAATTAACACATAGCTCATTTCAAGTAATGCTCCGTGATTATCGGTATTAGATTCATCTTCTTTTACCTTTTTACACATTCTTGCGTATCTAATCTGATATGCGGTTCTCATTTTTTTCCATTCTTCTTGTACTGCGTTCATAATTACACCTCCATAAATTCACCTGACATTTTTCACTCGATCAATCAGCCTCTTATCTTAAATTATCGGTTATTAATTTATTAATTTTTCTAACTCTTTCATTCTATCATGTTTAAATCCAACAGTTGCAAGTGCCTGATTAATGCCTTCCGCATATCCTCTGTGATAGTCAAACTCTCTCATACCAATTTCAGCTTCAATCATGTTGTTTTTTTTCTTTACAGTTTTCATACTTTTGCCACGATTCACTGGCGGTTATGTTTACATTGCCTTTTATTTTTGGTATACAAAAGCGGAATCTAATTCCACTTTTGTATATTTGTGTTTTATGCTCCGACCAAGTATGACAGTCCTTCTGAATGATGCATATCGAACCATTTCCAAATCGTCTGTCTTGTCGTCCCGGCTGAAAATCCATTCCAATCAGATGCCAAAACAAGTGTAATATCATCCTGATAACACGCATCGTCAAAGAAATCGTGTGCTTCTACGAATAATACATCCTCCAATTCATTCCACAGTTTTTCGATCTGTTTGTCTGTAAGTTTGCTTTCAGCAATTAACTGTTTTATCTTTTCCTCTGCTGCCATAACGCAAGATTCTTTTGAATCGTATATCGGGTTCTTCCATAATGAGTTATATCTGTAATCATCTTTACTTAAAAGATAATACCATTTCTTATCGTTGTTTTGTGTCGCTCCTCGTATTTCAGAGATTTTTACAACATAATTGTTTTTTCTTCCAATGTAAGTCTTATTTGTATCCCATTTACCTGTTTTATCCGTTAATTTCATATTCATAACTCCTTTCAAATTTTAGACATTTTTCAGTGACAGACTATTTTTTATCCACTGCTGCCTAATATTCATGCTTTATTACTTTTACCTTTTCTCTTTTTCTACTTTCATTATAATGGATTGCCATTTCAGCTAATTTTTGCAAACCCACTTTTAACATTATTTTGATAATTACTTTTTTTTCTGCAATTTTTTCAGATATAACAAATATGATATAATTTATATAAATGAATGAAAGTGAGGAATTTAAAATGGCATTTCATAAAAATGATTCTGACAAAAATGTATCTTATGAAGTTATAGCAGATTACGGAGCATTTGGTCAGCCAGACAAATACGGCTACCAGCTACGACTTCGGGAAGTATCTTGGAATGGAAAAGAGCCACGCTATGACATTCGCCCATGGATGACAGATGATAATGACGAAGAAAAATGCAGAAAAGGAATTACGCTATCTGGAGAAGAAACCGAGGAATTATACCATCTTCTGAAAGGAATTGCCGAAACCGATTAATCTTCTGTTCATTGTGAACAGATGAAACAAAAAGCAGTTCTTAAACGGAATGTCTAAGGACTGCTTCATTATTTGAATGAAAATTGTGTGCAAAGTAAAATTTTACCATTTTTATGTAAAATTACATTTATCTCCGCATTGATAATTATAAGTATAATAGCCTTATTTGTCAAATATAGATATGAAAAAAATTTGCATCATTAATGGAATCATTTTACATTTATTATTAGCTTATCTATATCACATATTTATAATATCTAATAAAATAAAAAGGAGTTCAATTCATGGAAAACAAAATAATAAAATATGAATTTTGTGAAGATGTCGTAGAAAATGTGATGCTTCATGTCGATGCATACCAAAATGGTAGTTTAGCACTTCTGTTTATGAATACATATGGAGAACCTTTTGCTGATATTACTGTCTTTATACATTCTTTTGGAATAAAGAATATGGCAGCAGTCGATACAAATAACAATCCAAATGCAGAGAAGTTTATTATTGATAATCTTTTAGGTATGAAAGTTGGAGAAGTACACAGCGGATTCTGTACATATCCTGTCTATGTTTTTGATATGGATAAATTAAATGAATTCGATCCAGAAGGTGTAGAAGTATTTAATTCTATTTCTTTTGATATGTACGCTTAGTTTTTCAGATAAAAATCACCCGGTATAGGTCATTGTCATATACCGAGTGATTTTTCAATTTCGGAATTAAATTCCATTTTTGAATATGTAATTATTTTTGAATTTCATTTAGAAGATTTTCAATATAATTATAGATTGAAGAACTATTTACTGAATCATATCTTCCCTGTGCCTGATAGATATAATATTTTCCAGATTCGTCAATCAAAAATTCTAATGTATATCTCTTTGGTACTGTACCATATTTGCCATCCTTATCGTAATAACTATATATTGCACATTTATCTGACGTTATCTTGCCAGCATATGACCAGACACAATGATGCTGTATTCTTGATTCATCGATCAGACGTTTTCTATCTCGTATCCATTCATATTCTTTCGGCAGCAGTTTTCTAAGATGATTAAATCTACTATTCTTTGGCACACATACCGGTCCTGCATTTTCATAATTATCTTCATAATTAACTCTGTCGTGTCTGTTCTTAAGCTGCGCCAATGTTGTTATGCGAAGATCCACTTTCATTTTTGTTTGAAAGCACATAGCAATATAATCATCTAACATTTGTTCTGCGTCTTTCATTTGAGCATTTTGCTCTTCCTCTAATTCTTCACGTTCAAGCACTATACTGGAATCCTTATACATTTCATCCATAACCATACGAACCTCTGCTGCCATATTTATTTTGCTTGATATAACAGCTTTTAAAAAATTACTCACACCTTCTCTTACTTTTCCACGCGGACTATACATATAGCCATCCAAGGATTTTTCAAATGTATGATTTATTAGTACCGTGGAACTGCGTTTATCTACATAACTCATACTCTTTAATATCATATAAGATAAATTCAAATTAAGCTTATTCCACTTTATATTATATTTGGTAGCTCTTTTGTATTTGGAAATCATATATTCTTTTCGATTGTGGTATACAAACAAATCATTAAATGTAATTGGCACACTACAGCCATTTGCTAAATCTGTTTTAATATCCTTTGCGAATGTATACCCACATTGAGAACAGCAATTCAAAAACAATTCCACTATATCCATATATACATTGGATGCCGTTTTTAAAGATATTCTTAAGAAGTTTTTTATAGTAAGTGGATACCACTTTTCTGATTTTCTTTCCAAAATCGTTCCATCTGGATATATTGCAAAACTAACCCCATCACTCGCCATATATGCATTCACCGTTTTGTCTATTTGAATTTCTCTATATGTGTATATATAAACATTCGTGTATTGTTCCTCTCGCCTTATTGCTATCCTTGTTACTGGACAAGCAATAGTTACTCTATACTTATTACCATGCTCTTTTAAATCATTTATAAATCTCCTGATATCTTCTGAATAAAATAGCCCTGATGTATAGCAAGTGTCTGCATCCAATACCACTGCTGCCTTATTTTTCACATATTCTATCAATCCATCTACAAATGATTTAAGACAATTATACTTTTCTTTCGGCAGCAGGTAATAACAAAGCTCATTATCATGCCCTACACCACCTGCTTCTATTTCTTCCTGCAATCGTGCTACAATCGTCTTTCTTGTATCCTTTGTATCTGTTATTTTTAATAAACCATTTTGAAGCATTTTTTTTAATATATTAAAGCCTCTCTTTGTTGAATCTGACACATTAGATTCAGAATACATGTAATAATATGAATCGGTGTAATTAGTGATAAGATCATTTATATCACTTGAATTATAATTTTTTAAATTAGTCAGCAACTCATTTAATTCATTCTTTTCTATAAAATTTTTCAGATCAATAAATTCTTCTTCCGTATGATTACAGAGAAATATATATATTGTATTTACATAATATTTCTTCTGATTTTCTACGATTAATTTTTTCTTTTCATCCTCACCTATTAATTTATCCCGGTATGGCAGCAGGATATTCTCTTTTGTATGATCATCACAATCATAAAAAATATATTTATCTATCTCATTTAATATTTTATCTTCACCATATTTTTTATTTCCAACTATATAATCATAGATTAATTTCAACTGCTTAATAGTCAGATCTTCTTTTTCCAATACCTCTATGTAACGATTATCTAATGCCTTTTTCCTTGCCTTTTCAATAATCTTAGCCTGTTCCTTACGCATATTTGTTCCTCCTATTTGTATTTCTATCTATTGTAAATATGCGATTATTTGCAATTATCCCCATGTTTTTTTTGCAAAAATACATCACTAGATTCATTTGATATAATTAATGCGAAACATAAATAGTGTATTGTACATGGTTTATTGTACATTCTTCCTTGAAGCACCATATTACATCACATTAATGTGGTGCTTCACTTTCATCATGTTAATATGATGCATGATTCACTGAACAGCTATTTCAATTTACATCATATTAACCAGATGTATTACAGCGTTAATATCTAACTGCAAATACATCATATATAGTTGATGTATAATGTTCCTATATTACATCACATATAGTTGATGTAAGATAACTAATTTTGTACATCAGTTATAGGTGATGTATTTCGTCATGCTCTAGTGGACAGAAGTGGCTATATTGTGCTATATCCAGTGATGTATTTCTTACAGCACCAGTTTTTTCAACTTTATCGTTCTTTTTTGCTCCTTTCCTCTTGCATATATAGGATTATCATGGCAGCAGGGTACATGATTTTTTTTCGATTTTTTATAATTATATCTATATATCGGGAACGATTTTTATTATTTTAAGATACTCAATTATGGTGCGTTTGCGTGCGTATTTTGATCCAGTTCCAGTTCTTTTTTCAGGGTTTCGTATTATTTTCTTGATCCATAGGTGTATAACATATTACACCTATATTATTTTTTTTCGATTACCTACACATATTTTAAATATACCTAATAAAACATGAAAGGACTGACGAAGCTATGGCTAAAGCATGTGTATTAATTAATAAAATAACTTCCATGGGAACTCTTAAATCTCGATGGAATCATGATATAAATGTTACCTTCAGGCAAGAGCATGTTACTAACGCAGATCCATCGCAAACAAATCAAAACGATATTTTACTGTCATGTCATGACGAAAATAATAATGAGATCTCATATGATGAAGCGGTTAAAGAACGAATCAAAGATTTGCAACAAGCCGATGGACGGAAAATTCGTTCCAATCAGGTAAAAGCATATGATATCGTTTTAGAATTTGGAGATGCCGATGATATTGAGCAAGAAAATATTGATGTTTCTGAATGGGAACGACGCTCATTGGAATGGTTAAAAGAAACATTCAATGTTGCCGGGGACGGAAAAGATAATGTGTTATCTGTCGTTTGTCATAAAGACGAGGCATCTCCACATATTCACGCAATCGTTACACCTGTTGATGAGAGAGGATGCCTATGTGCCAAAAGTTTTACAAATGGTCCAGCAGCTCTTAGTAAATTTCAGGATTCATATGCAAAAAAATTAGAGGATCTTGGAATTGAACGTGGTGTCAAAGGATCTTCTGCACACCATAAACCAAACCGGACATATAATGCGGAAAAAAATAAAGCAGCAGAACTTCCAAAACCGGAGCCAAATCAAACTGCCGAAGAATATTACAATATGTACCAAGAAGAACTGGAACAAAGAGCTATCGATCATAAAATTAAATTGGACAAACTTGCTCGCAATATGAGAGCATCAATCGATAAGGAACGTATATTACAAAAAAATGCTCTTTCTTCGGAAATGGATACAATGACAAAATACTACGACGTAATAAAAAAAGATTATACTGATGATCTCGAAGCAACTAAAGCTGAAATTATTGATTTAAAAAGAGAACTCGCAGATCTCTATAAAGAACACGCCGATTTATCAGATATCAATAAAGCAATTATAGATATGGAAGCAATGGCAACTTTATACAGTCATCAACAGGATGTCTTTGAATGTATCAATAAAATTGATCCAGAATTAGCCGAAAGATGGAATGAAATCCAAACATTAGCGGAAACAGAATATAAAGATTACTTAGAGTCTTCTCAGTATAGCGAAGAATTGGATGATGCTGAATATAGCGAATTAGAATAATTTTTACAATTTTTTCGCTAAAATTGTACTAGAAACTATTATGCTAACATTTTATTTATACAGGAGGTAATGCATATGACAACAAAAGAATATATCAGACTTCAATTTACTCCCAAAATGTTATTATTCAACTTACTGGAATTATCTGGAATGACAATAGGAATTTTACTAATAAGTCTTATTACTGCAATCATAAAAACAAAATTATTATAATTAAGGAGTATAGAAATACATATGAATATTGAACCAAAATGCGCCTTTTGTGGCGTACCATTAAGCAAAGTTGCGTTATATCCATCACAAGCTTTACAGGGTATTTATATTTGTCCAAAGTGTTCACAGACAGCTACAAACTTATTTATGGACTTTGATAAAAAATTCGAAAGACCTTTTGATGAACAACTGAAAAATCTCGATACGTTACCTGATGTTAAATTCACTCCATCGGAAATATACAAGGAACTTGACAAGTATATCATAGGTCAAGATCATGCAAAAAAGGTTTTATCTGTTGCTGTTTATAATCATCAAAAAAGATTGGCTGATGAAAGTGGTTTGATCCGGAAAAGTAATATCTTAATGGTTGGATCTTCAGGAACCGGAAAAACTTTATTCGCTCAGACACTTGCTAAGATATTAGATGTGCCATTCGTGATCGCGGATGCAACATCTCTTACAGAAGCCGGATATGTGGGAGATGACGTTGAAAATATATTGACACGCTTGTTACAAGTTGCAGATGGTGATATTGAAAGAGCAGAAAAAGGAATCATCTATATAGATGAAATTGATAAAATTGCAAGAAAATCTGAAAATGTATCCATAACAAGGGATGTTTCAGGAGAAGGGGTGCAACATGCTTTATTAAAAATTATTGAAGGAGCTGAAGTATCCGTTCCGGTAAAAACACTACGAAAGCATCCACTAGGAGATAATGTAATAAT
>OGYJ01000613.1_pt1 | contig 33864 bp, 23 predicted proteins | sample 1576531 | NCBI WGS metagenome assembly OGYJ01 (sample SAMEA3541574, study PRJEB24748) | human gut metagenome | biome: human gut; feature: human-associated habitat; material: faeces | place: China | collected 2012 | reverse complement strand
GAAAGGGTCAAGGGAGGAACTCCCTTGCGGAGTCCAGAGGCAGAGCCTCTGGTTAGTTGGACGCGTTGTCGAGGTTGGAGTCGTTCTTCCAGAGCATCTGCTCGCGCAGCTGCTTGCCGATGACTTCCATCGGGTGCTTGGCGAGGGCGTCGCGGTGGCTGTTGAAGAAGCAGCGGCCGTTCTTGTTTTCGGCAATCCACTTGCCCGCGAACGTGCCGTCCTGAATGTCGTTCAGCACCGCCTTCATGTTCGCCTTGGTCTGCTCGTAGGGGAGGATGCGCGGGCCGGAGACGTACTCGCCGTATTCCGCAGTGTCGGAAATGGAGTAGTTCATCGCTGCAACGCCGCCCTTGTTGATGAGGTCAACAATCAGCTTCATTTCGTGGATGCACTCGAAGTAGGCGTTTTCGGGCTCGTAGCCGGCTTCCACCAGCGTCTCGAAGCCGCAGCGCATCAGCTCGACGATGCCGCCGCACAGGACAGCCTGTTCGCCGAACAGGTCGGTTTCGGTCTCGTCGTGCATGGTCGTTTCCATGATGCCCGCGCGCGCGCCGCCGATGCCCGCGATGTACGCCAGCGCGGTGTCAAGGCAGTGACCGGACGCATCCTGCTCGACCGCGACGAGGCACGGCACACCCTTGCCCACCACATAGGTGCTGCGGACGGTGTGGCCGGGGCCCTTCGGCGCTGCCATGAACACGTCCACGCCAGCCGGGGGCACAATCTGCTTGTAGCGGATGTTGAAGCCGTGCGCGAAGGCAATCGCCTTGCCTTCGGTCAGGTAGGGGGCAATGTCCTGCTTGTACATGTCCGCCTGACGCTCATCGTTGATGAGAATCATGATGATATCCGCCTTCTGCGCGGCTTCCGGAACGGTCATCACGTCAAAGCCGTCCTTGACTGCCACGGGCCAGCTTTTGCCGCCCTTGCGCAGACCCACGATGACGTCTACGCCGGAATCGCGCAGGTTCAGCGCGTGGGCATGACCCTGCGAGCCGTAGCCGATGACGGCGACGGTCTTACCGGTCAGCTTATTCAGGTCACAATCCTTTTCATAGTACATTTTTGCCATAGTCGTATTCTCCTTTTACTTTGGTCTGTTCGTCAATGGTAAATTGTCCGCGTTCCAGTGCAACCATGCCGGTGCGCACCAGTTCGAGGATTCCAAACTCCCGAAGGAGATTCTGGATGGCTTCAGCCTTGCTCTCATCGCCAATGACAGCAAGGGTCAGCGACGCCACGGAGACGTCGATGATGGAGGCGCGGAAGATGTTAGCAATCTGAATCACTTCGTTGCGCGTTTCGCTCGTGGCGGCGCTGACCTTAATCAGCACCAGCTCACGGCGGATTGCGTGTTCGGCGTTGAGCGTCTTGACGGAGTGAACGCAAATCAGCTTCCGCAGCTGGGAAGAAATGAGGTGCGTCTGCTCTTCGCTGGCGAGGATTTCGATGGTGATGCGGGAGATGGCGGGATCGTCGGTCGTGCCGACGGCGAGGGACTCGATGTTGTAGCCCTTGCCGGAGAAAAGGCGCACTACGCGGGAAAGGACGCCCGCCTCGTTATCCACCAGAACGGCGAGGGTTTTGCGTGTCGGGGTGTTCATGGGGCTGCCTCCTTTCGTCAGTTGAGCATAAATTCGGTGATGTGACTGCCGCCGCCGACCATCGGGCGAACCTTCTCGTCGATGTCAATCATGCAGTCGATGATGTAGCCGTGACCGCACTGGAGTGCTTCCTGAATGGCTTCCTCCAGTTCTTGCTGGTTGCGCACGCGCCGACCGGAGAGCCCGTAGGCTTCCGCTAATTTGACGAAATCAGGCGCACGGTCAAGCGTCGTGGCTTCGTAGTGCTTGTCATAAATCAGCGTTTGCCACTGGCGAACCATGCCCAGCGTGCCGTTGTTGAATACGATGTTGATAATCGGCAGATTGTAATACTGCTCGGTTGCCAGCTCATTGCAGTTCATGCGGAAGCCGCCGTCGCCGGTGATGTGCAGGACGACCTTGTCCGGGTGAGAAACCTGCGCGCCGATGGCAGCGCCCAAGCCGAAGCCCATGGTGCCAAAGCCGCCGGAGGTGAGCAGCTGACCCGGATAATCGAAGTGGAAGTGCTGAATCGCCCACATCTGATGCTGACCGACGTCGGTAGAGACGATGGTATCCTGCGGCGTGAGCTTGGCGAGGGAGAAAAGCACCTGGCTGGGGGTGAGGTGGTCGTCCGCCTCGTCGTACTCCGTCTCTGTTTTGAAGGAGAAAACGTACTGCTTCCAGTCGTCGTGCTTCATGCTTGGCACGCGCTCCAGCAGCAGTTCCAGTACGCGCCGCGCATCACCGATGATGTGGTGGTCGGTCTGCACGTTCTTGTTGATTTCGCTGCGGTCAATGTCAATTTGGACGATTTTCGCGTTCTGGGCGAAGGTGGCGGGTTTGAGCGCCACACGGTCGGAGAAGCGGCAGCCGACGGCAATCAGCAGGTCGCATGCATCCACCGCCATGTTTGATGCTTGTGAGCCGTGCATACCGATCATGCCTGTCGTCAGCGGATTGCGCCCGCGGAAGCCGCCCGCGCCCATGACCGTGATGGCAACAGGGGAGTCGATGCGGTTTGCAAGCGCCTCGAATTCGTGGTGCGCCCGCGCGCGGACAACGCCGCCGCCGCAGATGAGCAGCGGCTTCTTCGATGCGGCAATCATTTCGACTAACTTGTCGATGTCGCGGTGGTCGGGTTCGGGCGCCTTGAAATTCTGGCTTGAACGCTTCATCAGCTTGCCCAAACGTCCGGACGTGCCGTGCGCCGAGCGGGGCAGCGGCTCGTAATCCGCCTTCTCCGCCGTCACGTTCTTCGGGATGTCAATCAGCACCGGGCCGGGGCGGCCGCTGCGGGCAATGGCGAAGGCTTCGCGCACCACGTCCGCCAGCTCATCCACCGAGCGCACCAGATAGTTGCACTTCGTAATCGGCATGGTGATGCCGGTGATGTCCACCTCTTGGAAGGAATCCTTGCCCAGCAGGGACGTGCCGACGTTGCAGGTGATGCAGACAATCGGCGAGGAATCCATATACGCCGTGGCAATGCCGGTGACAAGGTTGGTGCAGCCGGGACCGGATGTGGCGAAGCATACGCCGACGCGCCCAGTCGAACGCGCGTAGCCATCCGCCGCGTGACACGCGCCCTGCTCGTGCGCGGTCAGAATGTGCTTGATGCGCCCGTCACCCTCATAGTTGTACAGCTCATCGTATACATTCAGAATCGTGCCGCCGGGGTAGCCGAAAATGGTATCGACACCCTGTTCGACAAGGCATTCCATCAGAATCTTTGCGCCGGTACACTGCATGAAAGAACCTCCTTCGCTGTTTGAACGGCTTCATTGCCGCATAAGATTGATTCAGGTATATAGAAAAGCCTGCCGCCGAGAAGTTTGGCAGCAGGCTTTGCAAGAACTTGTCCATCCATGATGCGGAAATCCCATGCGCCTTTGCAGGGTTCAGGAAAGTCCATCAGCAGGTTTGGCAATACTGGCAAGGCAGTGCGTAACTTTCAGCGCGGAGAGACGGCTTCGTAATCATAAGTCGTACCAGCAGGCTAATCAGCAGCGCAATCAGAACCAGTAGTGCCAATACAGCATTCATGGTAACAAGCTCCATCCTTTCGTTTCGTTCCACCAAAATTGTAGCACAGAAATCGGGTCATGTCAATGTTTTTTCAATGTACTTCCAAATTCGATATTCTTCGTCTGTGAAAAGCTCGAAAAAGCGGGAAAAATCATGCAGTACAGGAATTCTATGAAATCATCAAATAATGATGAAAACAGAACTAAAACTTGTGGGAAATCCATCCGGTTTCCGAAAATGTGGCATATGCTGTAAATTCGGATTCATCCGAACAATTTGCGCGGAAAGGGGAAAATCCTACGCCAATATCTCAAGGGAGAGAACACAGACCTCGTCTGTTTTCATCGCCTACTTGTCGCCTATACAGAGGCGAACCCCTGTGCAAAAGCACAATTTTGTAGAAAAAGCATATTGACAAATACCCTCATGGGGTATATAATCGACATACCCCACGAGGGTATCTTGTCACAGGAGGAATCAGCCCATGGATTGCTGCAATCATCAGTGTGAAGCCTGCCATAAGCATAAAGAGCGAACGCCGGAGGAAATGAAAGCCCTCATCAACCGCCTGAACCGCATCGAGGGGCAGGTGCGCGGCATCCGCGGCATGGTGGAGAACAGCGCGTACTGCCCGGATATTCTCACGCAGGTCGCCGCGACGTCCGCCGCCCTCAACGCGTTCACCAAGGAGCTGCTTGCCAGCCATATCCGCACCTGCGTGGCGGACGACATCCGCGCCGGGCATGATGAAGCCATCGACGAGCTGGTGCAGACGCTGCAAAAGCTGATGAAGTGATAGGGCACTACCGCACAATTCGTCGGCAGCGCTGGCGATGCCTTTTCTGCCATCTGCTTCTTGCAGAAATCTCGATTTACCTCCAGTAAACCTTCGATTTCTGCAATCGCATCTGACAAAAAATGCATTCGCCATCGCACCAACTCATTTGTGCGGTATTGCCCTCGAACCAAAGGAGTGATATATGTAATGAAGCAATATTGTGTCACCGGCATGTCCTGCGCAGCGTGTGCGGCGCGGGTGGAGAAGGCGGTCAGCGCTGTGCCGGGCGTAACGAGCGTCTCCGTCAGCCTGCTGACGAACGGCATGGGCGTCGAAGGGACGGCGGCGGACGGCGAAATCATCCGCGCGGTGCAGGATGCGGGCTATGGCGCGAGCGTCAAGGGCACGGAAAGCAAGCAGAGCGCATCCGCCGCAGAGGAAGCCCTCGAAGACCACGAAACCCCGAAACTCAAACGCCGCCTGTGCTGGTCGCTGGGCTTCCTGATGGTGCTGATGTACTTCTCCATGGGTCACATGATGTGGGGGTGGCCGCTGCCTGCGTGGTTCGACGGCAACCACGTCGCCATGGGGCTGACGCAGATGCTCCTGACCATCATCATCATGGTCATCAACCAGAAGTTCTTCATCAGCGGCTTCAAGGCGTTGTGGCACCGCAGCCCGAATATGGACACGCTCGTCGCGCTTGGCGCAACGGCATCCTTCCTGTACAGCACCTATGCGCTCTTCGCCATGACCGACGCGCAGCTGCACGGGAATATGGATGCCGTCATGGGTTACATGCACGAATTTTATTTTGAGTCCGCCGCGATGATTCTGACGCTCATCACGGTGGGCAAGATGCTTGAAGCACGCAGCAAGGGCAAGACGACCGACGCGCTGAAATCCCTGATGAAGCTCGCACCCAAGACGGCGAACGTCCTCCGCGGCGGGCAGGAAGTCTCCCTGCCGATTGAGCAGGTGCAGAAGGGCGACGTGTTCGTCGTGCGTCCGGGCGAAAGCATTCCGGTGGACGGCCGTGTGCTGGACGGCATGAGCGCGGTCAACGAATCGGCGCTGACGGGCGAGAGTGTCCCGGTGGATAAGGCAGCGGGCGACAATGTGTCGGCGGCGACGGTCAATCAGTCCGGCTTCCTGCGCTGCGAGGCAATCCGCGTGGGCGAGGATACGACGCTGAGCCAGATTATTCGCATGGTGTCTGACGCGGCGGCAACGAAAGCGCCGATTGCCAAGGTTGCGGACAAGGTGTCCGGCGTGTTCGTCCCGGTTGTGATTTCTATTGCCGTGGTGACGATGATTGTCTGGCTGCTGCTTGGCGCGCCGTTCGGGGATGCGCTGTCCCGCGCGATTGCGGTGCTGGTCATCAGCTGCCCATGCGCGCTTGGGCTGGCGACACCCGTCGCGATTATGGTCGGCAACGGCGTGGGCGCGAAGAATGGCATCCTGTTCAAGACGGCGGCTTCGCTGGAGGAGACTGGCAAGGTGCGGATTGTCGCGCTGGACAAAACCGGCACGATTACGAGCGGTCAGATGCGCGTGACGGATGTGCTTCCGGCGGACGGCATCGGCGAAAACGACCTCTTGGACGCGGCGCTGTCGCTGGAAACGCCCTCGGAGCATCCGCTGGCGAAAGCGGTTGTGCAGTATGCGCTTGAAAAGGGACGAAAGGCGCAGGACGTGGCGGATTTCGCCGCGCTGCCCGGCAACGGTCTGACGGCGAAGCGAGATGGTGCGCTGCTCCTTGGCGGCAGCGTGAAGTACATGCAGGGGCAGTGCAAGGTGCCGGAAACCCTGCTTGCGGCGGCGGAAAACCTCTCCGGCGAGGGCAAAACGCCCCTGTTGTTCAGCCGCGACGGCGCGATTCTCGGCATGATGGCGGTCGCGGACACGGTGAAGGATGACAGCCCCGAAGCGGTCGCGGAACTGCGCAAAATGGGCATCCGCGTCGTGATGATTACGGGCGACAATCCGCGCACGGCACAGGCGGTCGGGCAGGCGGCAGGCGTTGACCAAGTGGTCGCGGGCGTTCTGCCGGACGGCAAGGCGGACGTCGTGCGCCGCTTGCAGAAGGTTGGACGCGTCGCGATGGTCGGCGACGGCATCAACGACGCCCCGGCGCTCACCTGCGCGGACGTGGGCATTGCCATCGGCGCGGGTACGGACATCGCCATGGACGCGGCGGACGTGGTGCTGATGAACAGCCGCCTCTCCGACGTTCCCGCGGCGATCCGCCTCTCCCGCGCGACGCTGCGCAACATCCACGAGAACCTCTTCTGGGCGTTTTGCTACAATCTCATCGGCATTCCGCTGGCGGCGGGCGTGTTCATCAGCTTGCTGGGCTGGAAATTGAACCCCATGTTCGGCGCGGCGGCGATGAGCCTGAGCAGCTTCTGCGTGGTGTCGAACGCGCTGCGGCTGAACCTCTTCCGCCTGCGCGACGGCCGGCATGACCGCGCCCTGCACCCGGTGACGCTGCCGGGCATAGCCGCCCAGCCCGGCGCAAAGGTGCTGACGATGCGCATTGATGGCATGATGTGCGCCCACTGCGAGGCGCGCGTCAAGGCGGCGCTGGAAGCGGTGGAGGGTGTGCAGAGCGCGGCGGCAAGCCACGAAGCGGGTACGGCGGTCGTGACGCTGAAAGCCGATGCGGATGAAAACGCCTTGAAGCCCCTGCTCAAAGCGGTTGTCGAAGAAAACGACTACGAGGTCAAGGGGTTCGACAAGTAATTTCATAGCATTTCCCCCTTCATGCCTCATGAGGAGACGTGAAGGGGGATTTTTCGCACGGATTATCCACAGAAAGTGCATAACCTTGTGGATAACAATGTGCAAAAGCGGTGGATAACATCGTTTCAATTCCTTTTTAATCACAGCAGTTGTAAAATACCTCCCCTCCATTGACATATCACGGAAACAATGATAAAATAAACGCAATCGAGAGCGGCGTTCGAGAGGAAAAAACATGCCGCAAATACACGGGGCAAATCCCCGAACAAGGAGAAAAGGCACATGAAACGGTTGACTTCCTTGGTTCTGGCGCTGTTGCTGGCGCTGACGATGATGGTGGGCGCGTTCGCGGAAACGGCGGATGTGACCGGCGAATGGTACGGCGAGCTGCTTGGCATTCAGGTGACGCTGACCATCAACGCTGACGGCACCTACAAGATGGACATTGCGGGCATGGATTCGGAGGAAGGCGTCTGGGAAAAGAATGAGGACGGCAACCTCGTGATGGACAAGGGAACGGAAGGCGAAGGGCTTGTGACCGTGACCGAAACGGGCCTGAGCACCGAGCAGGATGGCATGAAGATTGACTTCACCCGTGAAGCGCCCGCGGCGGACAGCGAGGGACTGACCATCAGCACGGAGACGACGGAAGAAGAACTGCAAGGCAAGTGGCAGGCGACGAGCGTCATCATGAACGGCATGAGCGTGCCGATGAGCATGGTGGGTCAGGAGTGCATCATTGAAGTGAAGGACAGCAATCTGTACCTGCTGAATCTGGTTGGTCAGACGGCGCTGGCGGAGATTCCGATTCCGATGACGTTTGTGGATGGCATCCTCACTGTGACGCTGCCGGTGGACGAGAACACGACGCAGATGTTCGGCGTGGCGAAGCTGACGGACGGCACGGTGCTGTTTGAACTTGTGCAGGGCGACACCACGATGGACTTCCTGATGGAAGCTGTTCCGGAGGACGCAGAACCTGCTGCGGCGGAATAAAATAATATCCAAATCATAACCACCATTGGGGCGGAGGACGGGAACGTCTTCCGCCCTTTCGTATTTCTGTACTGGACAATTCGTGATGCAGCAAGAATGCTTTTTGTTCGACCTGCGGTATGTGGTTCCCCAAAGGTGTGATTTTTTTTGTAGAAAATGCAATTTTCGCGCAACCGATTCCGCCTGCCGCGCGTCTAATGGGTGAAGCGCTTCCGGAGGCGCGGAATTCGTTTATAGACAGGATAGAACGAAAGGAGTCAATATCATGAAGAAATTCTTGTGCGCATGTTTGGCGATGCTGGTGCTGCTCTGCGGCGCGGCGCTGGCGGAGAATTTCCGCTGTCAGTTGCCGGAAGGGGAGTGGCTGGGCGACACAGCGCCCCTGCGCGAAGGGGATGCGCTGCTGCTTGCGGGCGGCAAGGCACTCTACCGTGTGTCGCTGGCGGATGGCAGCGCGGAGAAGCTGGCGGATATGCCGGATAATGTGATGCACTCGGTGCTGCGGCGCGACGCGGAAGGGCAGCTGACGCTAACCGGCATCGGGTACGATGCTGACTGGAACGAACTGCTCGTGACGTACACACTGAATGCGGAGAACGCATGGGAACTGACGTCGCGCTGGGATGTGCGCGAAGCGCTGGATGACGAAAACGCGGGTGTCGGCGATTTGCTGGTGTCCGACAAGGCAATCTACCTTACCCTGCGCGTGGAGGGCAAGCCGCAGCAGCTGATTTACGAGAATCTGGAAACGAGCGAAGTGCGGCAAATCGGCAGTTTCACTGATGAAGAGTGGAGCGAGGCGAAGCTGTTCCTCCGCGGCGATACGCTCTGCACTCCCGAAGGGGATTACGACAAGCACACGCTGACGCTGCACACCTTTGACCCCGCGACGGGCAAAGTCGGCAAAGAAACGTACACGTCGGAGACTGTGCCGCTTTGGACGGCGGACGATTTGCGCTATGTGAACGGGCACTATTACGCCCTGATGTATGACGACAATGTGCGCGGACTGTACAGCGGCGAAACGCTGGAAACCATGACGTGCATCGCGTCCCCGCTGACGACAATGGACAGCATCCTGCTGGTGACGGATGATGACGTACTGCTCGCCAACGGTACGCTGCTGATGAGTAGCCGTATTGTCTCCGAGACATCCGTGACGCTTGTCCTGAGCCAGACGGAAGCGCACAACGCGGCTGACTACATGCTGCAGAACGGCGTTACCTTCCGCAGCGTCTATGATCTGACGACCGCCGATATCCTCAACACGAAAAACAGCGATGTGGATATCCTCTGCATCACGCCGTTTGATACGGTGAGTTTGAAGCTGCTGAAAACCAAGGGCTACTTCACCGACCTGTGCAGCAGTACAATCCTCTCCAAGCAGGTCAGCCGCCTCTATCCCGGCTTGCAGAAAGGTATCACGACCGACGACGGCAAAATTATCGGCTGGTATGAGACGGTTGAAACCTATCTGCCTGATGCGGCAATGGATGTGCTGGAGCAGAACGGCATGACTTTTGCGAATACGCTGCTGGAGATGTTCCAGCAAATCACCCAGCTGGCGGATGAGGGCGTTTTCGCGGATGAAGGCATGGCACCCCTCGGCTACCCCGGTTACAGTCGCCTGAATATGCTGAACATGAGTATCGAGCGCTACCTGAACGAGCAGCAGCTGCTCGGCAATCGCATCACGCTGAATAACGCCGAATTGCGGGAGCTGCTGACCTACATCGTGGCGAACGTCCCGGAGGATGAAGACGCTTTCCCGCAGAACGAGGACGGGTATTCGCTCTACGAGATGGACGTCTCCATGCCGATCACGACGGATTGCCACATGCCGATGAAGGTCGGCGAATCGTCGCCCGCCGCGATTCCGGCATCGGTCTATGTGCTGGTGGTGAACCCGTATTCCCAGCACAAGGAGGAAGCCATCCGCTATCTGGAATACTGCGCGCAGAACGTCTACGATGAAACGCAGTACCGCATCTTCGCGGACATGACCGACCCGCTGGTGAACACCTATCAGCTGGAGCGGATTGCGGAGATGGAAAGCCAAATCGCCGCGCTGGAAGCGCAGGAGCAGACGGCGGAAGTCAAAGAGCAGCTGTCGGAGCTTCGCGCAAGCAAGGCGGAAGCGGAGAAGTACCGAAACATCATCGACGTGGAGGATATTGCCGCGTGGAAGCAGGTTGCGGGGAATATCGTCGTGCCGGAGGAAAATTATTTCACGGCGGATTTAAAGAAATTGGTGGAGCGCCTGTCGACGGGGAATTTGACGGTGGAGGCGTTTACGCAGGAAGCGAACCGCTACTTTGAGATGGTTTATCAGGAGCGTGGTGAATAAGGACGGGAGAAAGGGAAAACATCCGAAAACCGTATAAAAGCGTCAGAATATACGCCAAACTTGTAAATTCTGCATCCGCCCCCTTGCCTGTCTGCCAAAGGAATGGTATAATGAGAAACGGAAACTGTTTCGACAGGGGAGGATAACAGATGAAACGTCTGATGGCTCTTTTGCTGATGCTGTGCATTGCGCTGACCGGGATGGCGCTGGCGGAAGATGAGCTGTATGAGGAAGTGGACGACTCGGAGTTTAACGAGGATGCAGTTGTTCCGGTAGTAGGAGCTGTGTATCCGGATAAAGTGCTGTCGGATTTTGACAGCAATTCTCCGGCGCTCTATACTGCCCGCATGACCGCGTATACCAGCGGCTATGTGGAACGTGATATTGAGAGCGAGCGCGTTTTCCGCGTGGGCGACGCATCCGCGCGCGGCGAAGTGCTGTATATTGACCCGACGTGGGTCATCATGCGCTATCAGGGGAAGCTTGCGTATGTCAAGCGCCACCGCATTTTCAGTGTGACGCCGGTGGATTCTTCCACGACGCCGCCATACGGAACGCAGAAGCACGCCTATGTCGCCAAGACCGCCACGAATTGCTACGTCCGCAAGTCCATGAGCGATCAGGACGAAAGCTGGGTGGTGCTGAATCCCGGCACGACGATTTCCATCTGGTGCATGTATGATGGCTGGGCGGTCGTCAACTATATGCGCAGCTATGGCTATATCAATCTTGATCAGCTGACGGACTTGACGCCGGTGTCCCCAACGGATAATCCCCTGCGCGAGGATACCCCGATTGCAGCGTACACCTCGTATTATAAGATGGTGGACACGGAAAAAAACCATAACCGCATCTTCAATATTGCCCGCGGAAGCGAGCTGATTTCGGGTATTTACCAGCCGGGCGACGTCTTTGACGGCAACAAGATCATGGGACCATACAACAAGGGAAAGGGCTATTTGCCCGCCGGCGCGCTCTCTGACGGCACGACCACGACCAGCTACGGCGGCGGCACCTGTCAGGTGTCTTCGACGCTGTACAACGCGCTGCTCCAACTGCCGGGGATTAACATCCTCTATCGCCGTGCACATGGCGAGAATGCCGCACCGTACCTGCCGCACGGCGTGGACGCGGCGGTCGGCAACAAAACGCAGAACCTTCGCTGGCGCAACGACTACGACTTCCCGATTCGCGTCGAAGCGCACACCAGCGGCGACGGCGCGCTGTGTATGCTGATTTACCGGGTGTATGATGAGGAATAAGGCAATATACACACAAAGGGGCGAGCAATCGCCTCTTTTTTGATGAAATCGGATGGGAAAAGCGGGAAATCCGGCGAATCAGCAGGAATTTCGCTCGTCAAGGTCGAATATTAACTTGTTACCTCTTCCGCTTGAAAGGAGAAATCACCCGATGAAACGCTTGCTGTCGCTGATGCTGACCCTGCTGCTGACGGCAGGGCTGATGCTGCCCTGTGCGAAGGCGGAGGACACGGTGCTTGAACCGCTCTGGCATGTGCCGGACTATGTGCAGTGGCTGCTGGACGTGGCGCGCGGCGAAATCGGATACAAGGAAGGGCCGCACGGGTACTCCAAGTACGGCGAATGGGCGGGCGATGCCTACGCGCAGTGGTGCGCTGAGTTCCTCTGCTGGTGCGTCGATCAGGTGGATCAGCAGCACGGCACGGAACTGCTCCGCAATGTCTACCCCATGTATTCCGGGCAGAACGTTGGGCGCGACTGGTTCATCCGGCAGGGGCGGTACGTTACCCGCAACGGCAATCTGGCGAACTGGGGATACCAGTGGATGAAGGACGACGACACCTACATCACCACCGGAACGTACATCCCGCAGCCCGGCGACTGGGTGTTCTTCACTTGGACGAGCAGCACGGATACCGACCACGTCGCCATGGTGGAATACTGCTCACAAGACGCAATGGGGAACATCACCGTGCATGTCATTGAGGGAAACACACCCGTTGCGGTTAAGCGCGCGGAGTACGCCTTGACCTACAACCGGATTCTGGGTTACGGCACGGTGCATGACGTCGCCGACTGGACGATGCGCAGCGGCAACAGTGGGCAGAAGGTACGCGAATTACAGGAGAAGCTGTCGTATCTGGGCTATCTGGCGGAGGACAAGGTGGACGGCGTCTATGGTGCGGCGACGGTGGAGGCCGTGAAGGCGTATCAGGGCAAGAAAGGCTTGAAAACGCTGGGCATCGCGAACATCGACACGCAGAAAGCGCTGAACGACGAGTACCGCCTGCGCCTCTACACCGACCCCAATGCTTGGGCGGGAGTCGTGGATGACAACGAGGAAGATGACGATTTGGACTGGTAAGGGCAGAAAGTGCTTTTGACGACAGCTTTCCCCCGTGAAAGGAGAATACATAGATGGATCCGATTTATGTCTGCGGACACCGCAATCCCGATACCGATTCCGTGGTGTCCGCCATGGCGTTTGCGGCGCTGCATAATGCGCTGGGCGACAATGCCTATGTCGCCGCCATGCAGGGCGCACCGAACGACGAGACGCAGTTCCTGCTCGACCGCTTCGGCTTTCAGGCGCCGACGCTGCTCACCAATGTCCGCACACAGGTGCGCGATATTGACTACGACCGTCCGCCAACGCTCGGCACAAGTGTCCCGATCAGTCACGCGTGGGCAGTGCTGCGCGAGGATGAAAACCTGTCTGCGGTGCCGGTCACGAACGAGGATGGCACGCTCTACGGGATGCTGACCGCGGGCGGCATTGCCGAAAAGGACATGGAGAGCATCACGAAGCCCGAAGTCCGCGACGTGCCGATTTTCAACCTTCTGTCCGCGCTCGAAGGGCATATCATCAACAACGAAGAGGATACGTTCGACACCATTTCCGGCGAAGTCGTGATTGCCCTGCCGACACCCGGCGAGTGCCTGAAGGGCGTCAACAGCGGCAGCATCGTCATCTGCGGGCAGCAGAAGGACGTGGTGGACAAGGCGTTGGAAATCGGCGCATCGTGTGTCATTATCTGCCAAGGCTCGCTGTCGGAAAAGTACCTCGGTCTGTCCAGCAAGACGTGCATTATCGCCACGCCCTGCGACGCTTACCGTGCGGCAAGGATGATTTATCAGGCAATTCCCGTGCAGCGCATTGCCCAGCACACGGGGGTTGTGCTGTTCCATCTCAACGACTTCATCGACGACGTGCGCGAGACGGTGCTGCAAAGCCGCTACCGCTCCTATCCCGTGCTGGACGAAAACGAGAAGGTCGTCGGCACGCTGAGCCGCTATCATCTGCTGCGGCCGCGGCGCAAGCGCGTTGTACTGGTTGATCACAACGAGAAGAGCCAGTCCATTCCCGGTCTGGAACAGGCGGATATTATCGCGATTATCGACCATCACCGGCTGGCGGATATTCAGACGGGCGCGCCGGTGTTCATGCGCAATGAGCCCGTTGGCTCGACGACGACGATTGTCGCGACGATGTTCCAAGAGCGCGGCCTGCAGCCCTCTGAGAAGATGGCAGGGCTGATGGCAGCGGCGATTTTGTCCGATACGGTCATGTTCAAGTCCCCGACGTGCACGCCGCGCGACCGCCGCATGGCGGACCGTCTGGCGCGAATCGCAGGGATTGATTTGGAGACGCTCGGCCGCGAGATGTTCTCCGCCGGCAGCGGCGCGGACAAGCCCGTCGAACAGCTGCTCAATACCGACTTCAAGGAGTTCCACATCGCGGGGCACAACCTTGGCATCTGCCAGATTACCTGCCTTGACACTGACCGGATGCTGGAGCGTTTGCCGGAAATTCTGCCCGAAATGCAGAAAATCAAGGACAATAAGGGCTATGATATGTTCCTTATGATGCTGACCGACGTCTTGCGCTGCGGCACGGAGCTGGTGTTCCTTGGCGGCGACGACGCGGTGCGACAGGCGTTTAACCTCAATGAGGACACCTCCAGTCACCATGTGTGGCTTCCGAAAGTTGTCAGCCGGAAAAAGCAGATTGTTCCGGCGCTGGCGCTGCTATGGGGCTGATGCGGCGGCTGGCAGCGGCGGCACTGGCGGCGGTGCTCCTGCTGTCCACGGCGCTGGGCGAACGCGTCACGTTCCGCCTGAGTGCGGACATTGACCCCGTGCAGTACCCCGCACAGGAGCGAAAGCTGGCGCAGGGGCTGAAATCGCTCTTCCGCCTGCTGACGGTGGAGGGCGACGTGGTGGCGTCGGATGGCAGCTTTGACGCGCGCATTGACCTTGGCCTGACGAATGCGCCGGAAAAAACCGCGACCCGCATCCGCTTCTTCGGTCTGGACAGCCACTGGGGGATTCAGGCGACCACCCTCGGAGACGAAACGCTGATGGTCAATCAGCTGGCGTGGCTGGAATTTGCCATCAAGGCGTACAATCACCTCGACTTGCCTTTGCAGCGGGTGTTCCTGTGGCTGTCACCCTACGCGCACACCAGCGCATGGACGGGTGTCCGACAGGCGATTGCCGATTTGGCGGCACAGGAAAACGATGGTCGGCTGGAAAACACGGCGCTGATAGCCTGCGCGGAAGAAATCGCCCGCCTGTCCGAAGATGACAGGGCACTGTATTATTATATTGAAGCGTTCGGCTTGGAAAGCGGCGCGGATGCAAATATTTTTGACGCGCTGGCAACCTTGCCGGAGTACGTCGAAGCGAACTTCCCGGATGGCTTGAGCATCGAACACACTGAAAACGGCGTCAGCTGGCAAAACGGCGAGGAAACCGTCTTTTCGTACGCGGAGGCGGACGGCACGCAGGTTGTTTCGCTGCATTTGCCTGATTTGGTGGACTTTTCCGCGACGCTCCGCCGGGATGCGCTGCTCTTCACAGGTGCGCTCTCCCTGCAATCGGACGTGCTGGATGCGCAGGTTTCGTTCTCGCTGCCTGTAAGCTATCCCGTCACGCTGCCGTTCTACGCGCAAATCGACGCGGATGGCATGATTGCGGGCGACGACGGCATCCACCTTGCCTTTGAGGGCGAGGCGCAGGGCGACACCGTCATCATCCGCTGGATTCAGCCTGACCATAGCGCCACGATGATGACGCTGACGGTCAAGGTGATTCAGGTGGCGGAGGGCACGGTGAAGTATGCGCCGGAGGATGTGCAGGGCACGAATGTGCTGTCGCTGGATGGCCCGGCATTGGCGGAGCTGATGGGGAGGATTGGAAAGCCGATGGTGCGGAAGGTGACGCAGTGGCTTGCGGCACTTCCGGCGGAACTTGTGCAGGGCGCAATGGACGCGATGGAGGATAGTGGCTTGCTGGGAACGCTGACAGATGCGATTCTCAACGGCGAAGCAGGGGAGTATTAGGGCACCACCGCACAATTCGGCGGCGCGTCTGGCGATGCCTTTTCCGCCATCTGCGGCATGCAAATTCCTCGATTTACCTCCAGTAAACCTTCGAAATTTGCATTTGCATCTGACGAAAAATCCATTCGCCAGCCGACCACCTCATTTGCGCGGTGTTACCTTAGAATCTGCACAGAATTTGTTGAGGTGCTTTATGAAACTATTGTTTATCATTGGCGATGCAGCTGTTGGGAAAATGACAGTTGGTCAGGAATTGATGAAAATAACGGATTTAAGGCTCTTTCACAATCACATGACCATCGAACCAGTGATAGAGATTTTCGGTCGATACGAGGGCAAGACAATCGCAGAAATCCGCGACGTTATTTTCAAGAACTATGCAGCTTCCGATAATGATGGGATGATTTTTACAATGATGATGGATTTCAATCTGCCATCAGAATGGGCGTATCTGGAGCATGTCAAAGGCATCTTTGAACCATACGGGACTGACTTCTATTATGTTGAACTGATTGCGCCGCAGGAGATAAGACTGAAAAGGAATATTTCTGAAAACAGACTAAAAAATAAAGCGTCCAAAAGAGATATCGAGGCTTCCAATCAGCGCTTAATCAATGACGACAAAAACCATCGGTGTGTTAGTTATGAAGGCGAGATTCCTTTTGATAACTACCTGAGGATTGATAATTCTGATATAGAACCTGATGAAGTCGCAAAATTGATTAAGAAGACTTTCAATCTGTAAATTTTAGGTTGCTGTACTTAACATTAGATCGTTGACTGGTCGCAGTGTGCGAAAAGTTGACGGTCTTTTTGGTGCAGAAGGATTCGTATGCTCTCCCGCCAGCCAATCCGCAGACAAACGAAAAGCCCCTTCTGACTTTCACCAGAAGGGGCAGGGGAGGCAGAATTATTCCGCGTTCGCCGCGTTAATCATTTCCATCAGATTCGCGCGGTATTCCTTCCACTGGGGAAGGTTCTTCCAGTAGTCCGGCAAGCAGTTGCCGAAATCATCGACCGGATTGCGCCAAGTGATCTTGTTGTTGATGGACAGGTACGCCATCTGCGCGCCGCCCAAATCATCCGCAATGCTCACAACGCTGCCGCAGGCAAGGCCGTTCGAGATATCCACCAGTTCCGCCTTGGAAATCTGGTCGAGGCTCGTGAACCACTTGATGCACTGGCTCTTTTCAAACACATAGAAGCCGTTGTACTCGCAGGTGACGGTTACAGAGCCGTTGTTCACCGCGACATACGCCGTGCCAACCTGCTTGAAGTTCGCCGCCAGCAGCGGGAAAGTCTGCCAGCCGGTCTTGCTCAGGTCAACGGGAACGATGGCGTGCCAGTCGTCGGCAATGCCCAGATCCTTCAGCGTCAGACCCGCCAGAGAAGCCGTGTTGTTCGGGAACCAGACGGGGTCGCTGCTGGTGTCCTTCGCGGGCGCCTTGCCGGCGGTGCTGGTGATGAAGAAGTCTACGTCGATGGTCATGCCATTCTTGATGTCATCGGGATTGATAGCGGAAACATTGTCGGTCACATTGCCGTTCCAGTCCTTGTGATTCCACGGGGCGGAGTTGTTTTCCACCATCCAGTCGTCATAAATGATAGAGTAATCGTCCGTCGCCTGGATGTACTGGTCGCCGTAGTGCGCGCCGAAGCCGACGTCGGTGAAGTTAATGGACTTGCCGTTGACGCGGATGTCGGTAATCTTGAGGTAGCTGTTCGGAAGCTTCTTCGTGCCGTCAGAGACGACCAGCAGCAGCTTTTTCGCGCCGTTCACAGGAGACGACCAGCCATCGCGGTCAAAGGACAGGCTGGCGGTATAATACCCGTCGCCGGTAATCTTTGCCGTTGTGCTGCTGGCATGACCTGCGCTGTCGCCTTCGGGCTTCGTGTTGGCAGGCCACCAGCTGCCGGACTGATAGAACAGCCACGCTTCCGCGCCGTCCTCCAGCACCGGCGGCGGCGCAACCAGAGAGGTCAGCTTACCGGGCTTTTCGCCGATGTCTTCCGGCATTTCGCCCGCGCTCGCCGCAACGATGAAGTCTACCTCAATCGTGTCGCCCGCAACGATGTCGTCGGGGTTGATGATTTCGTAGGTCGCTTCGTCCGCACTGTCAAAGGCGCGCAGACCGTCCGGACCGGTGGAATCCGGGGAGAAATTCTTGTCCCAGTAGTTGTTGTAAATCGGCGCAAAGCCTGCGTTCGGGTCGTCGTGGAAGGTGCCGTAGAGGTTCGGCTTGTGGTCGATGGACTTGCCGTTGACGCGGATGTCTGTAATCTTCACATAGTAGCCGGGGAAGAGGCTCTCCGCGTTGTCCAGCACGAGGTTGAACTGAATCGCGCCCTCCGCTTTCTGCCAGTTGAATTTGAGTCCGACCGTGTACATGCCGGGACCGGTAACTTCGGCGTTCGTGGCTTCCACGCCCGTTTCGGACGAGGGCTGGTCAGCAGACTTATGCTGCGGCCACCACGGGAATTTCGAGGAATCGGTTTCGTGGTTCGACGCAAAGTACAGCAGCCACGCGGTGGCGGACTGCTTTTCTTCCGCGTGCGCAATGCTGACCAGACTCAGCAGCATGGCAAGCGTGAGCAGCAGCGCGGCCAGATGGGAAAGACGCTTCATGGGAAAACTCCTCCTTTGTTTTGCGAGAATTTTGTGCGTGTTTCCAGCAGACATTACGCACTCTTGCTATAATTATAACGTTTTCGTACCAAAAAGTCAATGGAAAAGGAAATGGATTCCTAACGAAAATTGTCGAAAATTACGAAAATGTCAGTGAAACAGCATTCAAAGTTGCTATAAGTGCGCAGAAAATACACGCGCGGGACTTTACACGCGCCGGGAAACACGGTACAATACTTTTGAATCGAAATTTTTCGCGCGGACGGTTGACTTGCCCGCGCATCAGGAGGAACGAAATGAAACTCTGGGGAGGACGCTTCAGCAAGGCAACCGACGGGCTGGTGGACGATTTCCATTCCAGCATTTCTTTTGACCAGCGGCTGGCGGAGCAGGATATTACCGGCTCGATTGCCCACGCGACGATGCTGGGCGAACAGGGCATTATCCCGCAGGAAGACGCGGACAAGATTGTCGAAGGCCTGCGCGGGATTTTGATGGACGTGAAGGCGGGCAAAGTCCACTGGATGGTGGACGCGGAGGACATCCACATGAACGTGGAAGCGCTGCTGACGGAACGCATCGGCGAAGCGGGCAAGCGCCTGCATACCGGGCGCAGCCGCAACGATCAGGTGGCGCTGGATTGCCGCATGTACGCCAAACTTGCCTGTCAGGAGACGCAGGAGATGCTCCGCGAGCTGCTCAGCGTCCTGCTGGACATTGCGCAGGACAACCTGCACACCATCATGCCCGGCTACACCCACCTGCAGAAGGCGCAGCCCATCACCTTGGCGCACCACATGATGGCGTATTTCCAGATGTTCCGGCGCGACCTCGACCGCTTCGCCCACGCCTATGACGCGGCGGACGTGATGCCGCTGGGCAGCGGTGCGCTGGCGGGCACGACCTATCCGCTCAATCGTGAGCGCGTGGCGGAACTGCTGGGTTTCTCCCGCATCAGCATGAACAGCCTCGATGGCGTGTCCGACCGTGATTTCCTATTAGAATACCTTTCGGCGGCGTCAATCTGCATGATGCACCTCTCGCGCTTCTGCGAGGAGCTGATTTTGTGGAACACGAACGAGTTCCGCTTTGTTGAGATGGATGACGCCTTTGCGACCGGGTCGTCCATCATGCCGCAGAAGAAGAACCCCGACGTCGCGGAGCTGATTCGCGGCAAGACCGGGCGCGTCTATGGCGATTTAATGGGGCTGCTGACGACGATGAAGGGGCTGCCGCTGGCGTACAACAAGGATATGCAGGAGGATAAGGAAGCGTTTTTTGACGCGCGCGACACGCTTGTGAAGGGACTGACCGTGTTCACCGCGATGCTGCGCACCGTCACCTTCCGCAAGGACGTGATGGAGAAGGGCGCGTCCGGCGGCTTCACGAACGCGACGGACTGTGCGGATTATTTGGTCAAGCGCGGCGTGCCGTTCCGGGATGCGCACGCGGTCGTTGGGCGGCTGGTGGCGCATTGCCTGAATGAGAACAAGGCGCTGCTGGATTTGTCGCTGGAGGAACTCAAACAGTTCCATCCGGCGTTTGAGGCGGATGTGTTTGACGACCTGTCGATGCTCTCCTGCGTCGAGAAGCGGCGGATTCCGGGTGCGCCCGCGCCGGACATGGTGCAGGCGGCGATTGACGAGGGGCGCAAGTCCTTGGAGGAAAACACATGAGCATCGCCGTGTATTCCGCGCAGCAGACGCAGCAGCTCTTCGACCTCTTTTCTGCCATGACCGACTATTACGCGGGTGACCCGGCGCGCATCAACCACTTCGTGAAGGTGCACGCCTATGCGCGGCAAATCGGGCTTGCGGAGCAGCTGGACGCGGACACGCTGTTCCTGCTGGAAGCAGCTGCCCTGACGCACGACATTGGCATCCGCGAAGCAGAGCGCCTGTACGGGCAGTGCGGCGGCAAGCTGCAAGAGCGCCTCGGCCCGCCCGAAGCGAAGAAGATGCTGGATTCGCTCGGCTTCGCGCCGGATGTGACGGAACGGGTATGCTTCCTGATTGCGCACCACCACACGCTTGACGGCGTGGATGCGCTGGACTGGCGGATTCTGCTGGAAGCGGACTTCCTCGTCAACATGATTGAAGAGGGGATGAAGGCGGAGGCGATTCAGTGCGGACGGGAGAAGATTTTCCGGACGGAGATGGGGTTGAGGCTGATGAAGAGGCTGATGCCGAAGGGCTAATGCCAAGCATAAAGCTTGTTGCCAACGATGGTGTCAGTATTGGAAGCATGGAAAACTTTTGTGTCACACGCTGAAAGGGTACAAAGTCCGTGGAAAACACAAACAAGAAAGCTTTTGATCATAAAAAATACAAGATGCAATGGGATAGACAAAATACCAAGAATATTGGTCTTAAGCTAAATTATCACACCGATGCGGACATTCTTGCGCATCTTGCAGATATCAAGAATGTGCAGGGCTATGTAAAACAACTCATTCGCGACGACATTGCACGCCAAACGCAGGAAACATAAGAAAAGTGACTATATAAAAAAGCACAAAAAATGGAGTCGGACATCACTCGTCCGGCTCCCTTTTTCTCAGTGGCTCTTATGGAACAGCAAGTGCTCATACCGCTCCGTGTCAATCGTGCGCACCATAATCTCCAATTCTTCGTCGCCCATGACCGTGTTGCGGCCCTGCGCGTACAGTTCGGCGACCAAGTCGCGCAGCGTCGTGACCAGCGGGTCGGTCTTCGGAATGACCTCGTCGCCCTTCAGGCGGAAGTAGCTGTTCAGCCAGTGCGCCACGCCCGCCGTGCCGGAGGTTGCATCCACCGCGACAAGCGCCGGGCGGTTCAGAATCTTTGCCGTGTCGAAAATGTTGTAGATTTCTTCGTCCTTCAGCAGACCGTCGGCGTGGATGCCCGCGCGGGTGACGTTGAAGTGGCGGCCGACAAACGGCTGACGCGGGCTGATTTCGATGCCGATTTCGCGCTCCATGTACTCGGCGATTTCGGTCACGGCGGTCAAGTCCATGCCGTCGAGCGTGCCGCGCAGGGAGGCGTACTCAATCGCCATGGCTTCCAGCGGGCAGTTGCCCGTGCGTTCGCCGATGCCCAGCAGCGAGCAGTTGACCGACGAGCAGCCGTACATCCACGCCGTACCCGCGTTGCTGACGACCTTGTAGAAGTCGTTGTGGCCGTGCCATTCCAGCTGTTCCGACGGTACGCGCGCATAGTGGTGCAGACCGTAGATGATGCCGGGGACGGAGCGCGGCAGGGCAGCGCCATAGTAATGCACGCCGTAGCCCATCGTGTCGCAGGCGCGAATCTTAATCGGCAGCCCGGATTCCTCGGACAGGTACATCAATTCTTCGGCGAAGGGAAGGACGAAGCCGTAGAAGTCAGCACGGGTGATGTCCTCGAAGTGGCAGCGCGGGCGGATGCCGCGGTCAAGTGCAGCCTTGACGATGCCCAGATACTTGTCCATCGCCTGTTTGCGTGTCAGGTGCATCTTCTTGAAGATGTGGTAATCCGAGCAGGAGACAAGGATGCCTGTCTCCTTCACGCCTGCCTGCTTGACCAGCTCGAAGTCCTTCTCGTTGGCGCGAATCCACGTCGTGATTTCGGGAAAATCGTAGCCGAGATCCTGGCAGGCATGGAGCGCTTTCTTGTCCTTATCGGTGTACAGGAAGAATTCGGACTGGCGAATCAGTCCCTTCGGGCCACCCAGACGGTGCATCAGCGAATACAGGTGGACAATCTGCTCGACCGTGAACGGGCTGACAGACTGCTGACCGTCACGGAAGGTGGTATCGGTCATCCAGATTTCGTCCGGCATGTTTTCCGGCACATGGCGCATGTTGAAAGCGACCTTCGGGATGGATTCATAGTCGTACAGTTCGCGATAAAGGTTCGGCTCTGCGACATCTTGCAGGCTGTACTGATAGCGGTTGGTCATCAGCAGGTTTGATTTCTTGTCAAATTCGAGCATGGAAATGCGCCTCCTTCTTCATAAATGCAATAGGTAATAGCAAAGAAAGGCAGTACGCGAACGTATTGCCTTTCGGTTTACTGTCGCGTCGTTGCGGCATGGATTATTTCAATTCGCTGACAAACTCCTCGATGCGGCGCAGACCCTCCATGCAGCTTTCCATTGCCACAGCGTAGCTCAAACGGCAGAAGCCCTCCGCCTCAAAGGCGTTGCCCGGCACGACGGCGACGTGCTTGTCCGCCAGCAGCAGCTCCGCGAATGTCTGGCTGCTGTCAATGTTGCGCCCATTGTACGTCTTGCCCATCACGCCCGTGATGTTCAGCATGATGTAGAACGCACCCTGCGGCTTCATGCAGCTTAAGCCCGGAATGCTGTTGATTTTCTCCACCATTGCGTTGCGGCGCGCCTCAAACTGCGCCACCATGTCCGTCACGCACTGCGGATCGCCTTGCAATGCTTTCATCGCGGCGTACTGCGCGATGGAGTTCGCGTTGGATGTCGCGTGGGACTGGAAACTCGTCATGGCGCAAATCTCGACGCGCGGACCCGCGACGTAGCCGATGCGCCAGCCGGTCATGGCATATGCCTTGGACATGCCGTTGACCACGAACGTCTGGTTCTTGATAGCTTCGCCCAGTTCGGCGATAGAAACGTGCTTCTGCCCGTCGTAAATCAGCTTCTCGTAGATCTCGTCGCTGACGACGTAGAACGGGTGGCTGACGGCGAGGTCGGCAACGAATTGCAGCTGCTCCCGTGACCAGACGGAGCCGTTCGGGTTCGACGGACTGGTGAGGATAATCGCCTTGGTACGGCGGGTGACGCGCGCGGCAATATCGTGGCTGGTGGGGATGAAGTTATTGCGCTCATCCGACGGGATGAACACCGGCACGCCGCCCGCCATGCGCACCATTTCGGGATACGACACCCAGCAGGGCGTGGGAATCAGCACTTCGTCGCCGGGGTCGAGGATGCACTGGAAGATGGTGTACAGGCTGTGCTTCGCGCCGGAGGAAACGATAATGTCCGACGGCGTATAATGCAGATGGTTGTCGCGCTCCAGCTTGTCGCAAATTGCCTGACGCAGCGCAACCGTGCCGGCAGCGGGAGTATAGCGGGTCATGCCCTTGTCCAGCGCCTCTTTCGCGGCGTCGCAGATGTATGCGGGGGTCGGAAAGTCGGGTTCGCCCGCGCCGAAGCCGATGACGTCCACGCCCGCGGCCTTCATTTCCTTCGCCCGCGCGTCAATCGCCAGCGTCGGGGAGGGAGCGATATTCTGACAACGGTGAGAAATCGTAAGCGCCATAAGGATTACCTCCTGCAATAACAAGTAATATGAAATGCAATCCGCAGTGCTTTTTCATCCGTTTCCTCATTGAAAGGGATGCGGCGGATAGTGCGTGAATGCTCACAACAAGTTAATTATATCCCGTTTACATCGAAAATGCAATAGGAAAAACGAGAAAAATGCATAAAATTGCGGTTTTCCTGCAAAATGCAAAAAAATATCCCCGACACCTCGCGATGCCGGGGAAAATGACTTGCATGATGCAATTTTTATTCCGTCATTTTGCCGCTTGCGTTATCCGAAGGCGCGGCGGCGGTCAGATCGCTGACAAACGCAGCTTTAGCGGTGGTCATGTACACGCCGAGGAACAACGACAGCAGCATGGAGCAGATGTTTGCAAGCGTGTAGCCCGCCATCGTCAGCACGGCCGAATCAAGCACGGCAATCAGCAGATTCCAGCCGATAAAAGACAATTCCAGCAGGAAGAAATTCATGCGGTTGCCCTTCATGATGGTGCGGCTGGTGCGCATAATCTCCGGGACGCTCGTGTTCGGGTTGCGTGCCAGCAGATAGTCGGATGCCGCCATCAAGTAGAGGCGCATGATGGCGAGCACCAGCGTGGCAATCACCGCGATGAGGAACAGAATGGCGGTGAGCAGCATGATATCGGGCGACGACACGGTCAGCAGCACTGGAATCGCCACCACATATGCCAGCAGCATCGGCCAGAAGGCGTAGAACGTCGTACAGATCTGCAGCCAAATCGCGCGGAAGGTATAGGGGATATACGCCAGCGAATGGCGCACCAGCACGTCCTCGCTGCGGAGAATACGCTGTGCCGCGCCGATAGTGCCCAGCGTCAGCGGAATGGTCATCAGCGTAAACAGCGTATTCAGCAGCGAATAAGTGATCCCCTTGCTCGACGACATGAAGGCGCTGTAAGCCGCCACAAAAGCATCCGGGTCGCTGAGAAGCAAGTCCGTATCCATCGGCGGCGTTAGCCCGAAGGCGGTTTGGATAAACATGAAGATAAGCTGCGGAAGGCTTGCCACGAGGAAAATCAGCAGCATTATGGGCAGAACAGGCTTGATGGCAGACCAAGCGGTTTGACGATATTCTTTCGAGGTACGCATAAGCATTTCTCCTTATTGTATGGACTTTGGGGTGATGGATGCAGTGTCATCCGCCGAGGAAACGAGGTTGCCGACCCAATCATCCACAAAAGCGGCGCGCGCGGTGACCATGTACGCCCGCACGAACACCGGCAGCAGGAGGACGCAGACGACATAGGCGTTGTAGCCCACCAGCAAGAACACCGCCGCGCAGACGAGGATCATTGGCAGCCACCACCCGGCGAACGACAATTCCAGCAGGAAGAGGTTCAAACGCCTGTCCTCCATGATAGTGCGGCTTGTTTCCATGAGGTCGGACACGCGCAGGGTAGGTTTTTTCGCCATCAGGTATTTCGCCGCTGCCATCGAATACAGCCGCGTGACCCCGAAAGCAATCGCCGCAAGCGAGGCAAGGCGGAAAAGCTGGTAAACGCTGTGCGAATGGAAGATAAGCAGCAAGACGAGTGTGACGGCCGCGAGAGCCAGCAGCGGCCAGAAAGCGTAGAGCACGATACGGATTTCCAGCCCAATCGCGCGGAGCGAATAGGGGACATACGTCAGCGAATGGCGCGCCTGCACATCTTCCCCGCGCAGAAGCCGCTGTGCCGCGCCAATCAGCCCCAGCGTCAGCGGTACGGACAGACAGTTGAACAGCACGTTCAAGAGCAGATTCGGCGCGAGCGTCTGCACGACGAACGCATCGTAGGCTGCCAGAAAGCGGCTGGGGTCGCTGAACCAAAACTGCATGTCTATCGGCGGAATCAGCCCGAAGAGCAATTGCAGGAAGAACTCGATGAGCTGCGGCAGAACCGCAGCGAGGGAAATCAGCAGCATGGCGCGCCAGTGTGGGCGGATGGCGTTCCACGCGATTCGGCGGTATTCCTTGGCAGTACGCATGGTGTGTATCTCCTTTCGTGGTGTCGGGTCGCGCCAATGGGCGCGACAATATGCAAGTGGTGGGTAGAGCGAGCTGGGGGCGCGTCTGCGGACGCGCGAAGTTTGTGTACTGCGCTGAAAGCGCTTCGCTGTTCAGCGCGTGGGTGGCATACTTGACTTTTCTCACGCAGTTGATTACACGTCCGGCAGTCGGAGCGTTGCCCCAAGCCCCACAAGGGACGCTGTCCCTTGACCCTGCAAGGGGCATTGCCCCTTGACCCGTTTTTGGCAGCCCGGCTTGAGCGCACTTCCCTTACTGGTTTATTCTGCGGCCCTTTTTGCCGCGCAAAGTCCTAAAATCGCATAGAACATCGGCGATGTCAAGCAAATACTAAACGTAAACATCCCCTGCATCAAGAACCCAACCGCCATCATCGCCAGCGGCAGTGTCTCCCGCTTCCTTAGCGCGCCCGCAATCGCCGCGGCGCACGTCAGCATCAGCAGCAGCGCCGCTGGAATCCCGCTATTCACCATCGTTTGCAGGAAAAAATTATGCGGATTATCGAAGTTTTGCAGAATCGTCTGCCCGGTTGCATCAAGATAATCGCGGAAAGCGGCGTAGAAAGCATCCGGCGAAAGCCCGAACCACGGCGACTGCGCGGTCATTTCCAGCGTCATCCGCCAAACGCCGATTCGCTCCGAGCCGAATGCGTCCTGCGCGCGGCCGTTCAGCAATTCATGCATCTCCCAGAGCGCACCGCCCTCCGGCATGGGGAGAAAGGCGACGAGTATTACCACCACGAGCAGCCCGGCGCACACGAGCGTCAGCAGTCCCTTTCGCGGCAGGGGGCGCGGCGGATGACACATCAGCAGCGGCGCGAGGGCAACCAGTACAACGCCGAGGAGCGTGCAGACTGCGCTGACCTGCCCCGGCGCGAATTCGATATCCGCCGAGCCATCAAGCCACGGCAGGACGAGCGCTTGGCGCAGCGCAAAGAGCAGCAGCGTCAAGCCCAGCGTCAGCAGCAGGCGCGCCAAACATTCCGGCTGACGGAGCGCAAGGCAAATGAGCGCAAGGAGCGTCAGCGCCAGCACAATCAGCCCGCTCTGCACGTCCATCAGCAGCGTCAGCAGGATGGCGCACAGCCCGCCCGGCAGATGCAGCCAATGATGTTTTTGCCCCAAGACGAAGCTGCCCAGCAGCCCCGGCATCAGCAGGCAGACCCATGCGCTGACAAGGTCGATATTGCCGATAGTGCCCTGAAATTCGTAGTTTGTGCGGATGCTCCTGCCCATCGGAAAGAGCGACAGGGGATTGAACCCCGCGTATTGCAGCAGCACGAGGACGAGATAGCCTGTTACAGCAGCGCTGCAAACCGTCAGCAGCGCGGGGACATTCGCGTCCATGCGGCGCAGACATAGGAAAATCAGCCCGTAGCACGCGATGGTCACGAAGCCCTCATACCGCCCCGAACCCCACAATACGGTCGGCACGCCCCAAGCATTCATTTCTCCTGCGTGACTGCCGAAGAAGCAGGACAATCCTGTCCAGAGCAGGAAGAGCAGCATCAGCATCAGCGGCAGTTTTCGACGCTTTTCTCGGCGGAAGAGGGGCGGAATCGTCAGCAGGAGGGTCAGCATGGTGAAAATCAGCATTCCGTCCCACTTCGCACGGGTGATGTTGCTGTAATCCTGCATCGTCAGGCGGGTGAGGGCGTCCCACAGCGGAACTTCGCCCGACACCAGCGCGTTCAGCGGCGTACTTTCGCCCAGCAGCCAGAACGGGAAGACGGCGACCCAGAGAATCGCCGCCAGCGTTCCGACGATGATATTCTTTGGCGGGTGGAAGCAGTATTGCTTCATGCTTCACCTCCGGATTTTCATTTACCGCGGCATGGACAGCGCAGCGCGTCCCTTGCCGTGCAGCGTCAGCATAGGCGCGGCGTGCGGGATGTATGCGCTTTCGCCCTTGCGCATGGTTAGCTGACCGCCCGCAAAACGCATGGTCAAGTCGCCGTCGAGCGCCGTCAAAAGCCCGAATGCCGTCACGGCGGGCAGCACCGCTTCGCCCTGCACATTCACCAAGTCCAGCGTGAAGTATTTTTCGTCCAGCACGCGCGCAACGGGCTTATTGGGCGCGGGAATCGGGTCGAGGGAGAAGGTCAGGTCGGTCACGTCCAACGCCTTTTGCAGGTGCAGCTCGCGGCGGTTGCCATTCTTGTCCACGCGATCCCAGTCGTAGAAGCGGTAGGTGATGTCGGACGACTGCTGGATTTCGTAGAGCGTGATGCCCGCGCCGATGGCGTGGACGCAGCCCGCCGGAATGAAACAAACGTCGCCCGGATGCACCGTCACGCGGCGCAGGAGCGGCTCGACTGCCGCGCCCTGTTCGCACGCGGCGCGCAGGGTGTCAAGCGTTGTGCCGGGCTTGATGCCGTAGACGAGCTGACTGCCTTCCGGCGCGTCCAGAATCAGCCATGCCTCGGTCTTGCCGAGCTTGCCGTTCTCCACGCGTGCGGCGTAATCGTCGTTCGGGTGTACCTGCACGGACAGCGGTTCGGCGGCATCAATCAGCTTCAGCAGCAGCGGGAAGGGCTTTTTGGCGTACTCGCCCGCGAATGCTTCGCCATAAGCGGCAATCAGGTCAGGCAGCTTTATGCCCGCGTCGTCGGTGGATTCCAGCCCCGGAATGCACGAAACCTCCAGACTTTCGCCCGTCGGCACTTCGCGGATGTCCTTGCCGTACACCGTGCGCAGCTTCTCGCCGCCCCACGGGGTCAGCTTGCCGCCGCGGAACGCCGGGTGCATTTTCAGCGGCAGCAGCGGGCAGTCGTTCGTCAGACGCATTTCCAGTGCGGCGAACCGCAGGTCGGGCAGGGACGAATAACGGATATGCCCAGCGATGCGCATCCCGATTTTCTGGTAGAGGGCGAGGGCGGCACTGTTGTTCACCAGCGTGTCGCAGCGCAGCGTGGTGTAGCCCTGAGAACGCAGAATGGCGAGCATTTCACCCATCATGCCGCGCCCCAGCCCTTGCCGCTGCTTCTCCGGTGCGATGCACAGGCGGTGGAACGTGCCGGGTTTGCCGCCGAAGAGCCAGTTGACAGCGTCGTAAGCGGGTTCAAAGGTCGAATCAAGGGTGACGGCGGCGACGACGGTGTTCCCTTCGCGCACGACGTAGAGCGTCCCGGCGTCGATACTCTTGTGAATCTGGTCAGCGTTGGGGTACGTTCCCCAGTTCCACTGGGCAATGCCCTTTTCGTGCATGGCACTGGTGACGCGCGCGTACAGGGCGCAGACGGAATCGAAATCGGACGTAAGACCACGGGTAAGCAGCATAATAGTGCTCCTCCTTAAAATGGGATAGTAGAATGAAATTGCTTTGACAAGAGATAACGGCTGAAAACCGCTTTTCCTTGCCCATACTATTCCTGCATTCGCCTGTGCCATCTGCTTGCGCCTTTTCCGCGCTGGCGTTCGGTCGTTCCATTTAGCGTAGCGCTGCTACGCTGCATTTCACTCCCGTTAGCCAGCGCGAAAAATTCGCGGCGCATCTTGGCACATTCTCATTTGGAATAGTATCGCTTGTCAAAAAATTATCGGTCGCTGGTGTACATGGCGAACAGATGCGCATACAGCCCGCCTTTTGCAATCAGATCCGTGTGGCTGCCCTGCTCTTCTACGCCTTTCTCCGTCAGCACCCAGATGCAGTCGGCACCCTTGATGGTCGTCAGGCGGTGCGCAATGGTGAACACGGTGCGCCCCTTCGCCAGCTTTTCGAGCGACTGCTGGACGATGTGCTCGCTCTCGTTGTCCAGCGCGGAGGTCGCTTCGTCCAGAATCAGAATCGGCGGATTTTTCAGGAACACGCGCGCGATGGAAATGCGCTGCTTCTGTCCGCCGGAAAGCCGAACGCCGCGTTCGCCGACATAAGTGTCATAGCCGTGGGGCAGGGCGGAGATGAACTCGTGCGCGCCGGCCAGTTTTGCGGCTTCTTCGACTTCCGCGCGGGATGCGCCGGGCTTGCCGTATGCGATATTCTCCAGCACCGACCCGGCGAACAGGTAGACCTCCTGCTGCACCATGCCGATGGCTTCGCGCAGGCTCTTCTGCGTCAGCGTGCGGATGTCCTGCCCGTCGATGCGGATGCAGCCGCCCGTTACGTCGTAGAAGCGCGGAATCAGGTTGCACAGCGTGGTTTTGCCTGCGCCGGACGGCCCGACCAAGGCAATCGACTGCCCCGGACGGACGGTCATGTTCAGGTTGTGGATGACATCGGCGTCATCGTCCTGATAGTGGAAGGAAACGTGGTCGAACGCGACTTCGCCCCGGACATCCGTCAGCACCTTCGCGTTCGGCGCGTCCACAATCTCCGCCGGGGCGTCCATGATTTCAAGGAAACGGTCGATGCCGGTCATGCCGCGCTGGAACTGCTCGGTGAATTCAACGATGCGGCGGATGGAATTCAGCAGCACGTTCGCATACAGCAGATACGCCATGAAGTCCGCCGCGCTGAGCCGCCCTGCCTTGATGAACAGTGCCCCGCCGACGACGATCACGATGTACATCAGCCCGTCAAAAATGCGGTTCGACGTGCCGAACTGCGCCATCACGCGGTACGACTGCGCCTTGAGGTCAAGGAACTTCGCGTTGCCGTCGGCGAACTTCTTTTCCTCAATTTCCTCATTCGCGAACGACTTCACCACGCGGATGCCCAGCAGCGAATCTTCCACCTGCGCGTTGATTTCACCCACCTGCTTGTTGCGCTCCTTGAAAATCTGCCGCATCTTGGTGTTGAAGTGCTTGGCGAAGTAGAGCATGAACGGCAGCACAGCGAACATCATCAGCGTCATGGGAATATTCATTGTGCAGAGGATGATGAAGGACACGAGAATCTTCACGCCCGCAATCAGAAATTCCTCCGGGCAGTGGTGCGCAAATTCGGTGATTTCAAACAGGTCGGACGTGATGCGCGCCATGATCTGCCCGACTTTCGTGTCCGAGTAGTAGCCGAAGGACAGCTCCTGCAGGTGGTGGAAGATGTCGTGGCGCATATCCGTTTCCAGCTGGCTGCCCATGATATGCCCGATGGACTGCATGTAGTAATTCGCCGCCGCGTCGATGACGCGCAGCAGCATGTAGACGCCGCCCATCATCAGCACGAACGGCACCGTCAGCGACGCGACGTCGTAGGTCGCGCGGGTCGTAATGGTGCGGACAATCAGCGGCAGCACCAGCTCGCAGACGGTCGTCAGCGCTGCGCAGCACAGGTCGAACGCCATGGTCTTGCGGTACTTGCGGAAGTAGGGGAGGAAGCGCCGGACAAGGACGCTGGTACTGAGGGTATTGCGGTTCTCCTGCTTTGCCATACAAAAAAACTCCTGTTCGTAGATTCAAAGCCATTGTACCACGAACAGAAGCCTGTTTCAAGCGGTTTTATTCCGGAAGGCATCTGCGCACATCCTCCACAAATTTGCGCATATTTGGCAAAATAACGATTTCTTGCCGAAAACGATTGACGAAGCTGGCAAGTCGTTATATAATTAGCATGATTTGCAGACAACGATGTCCGCAGGAAAGAAGGAAAGCACATGAAGAACACGAAACGGGTGCTGGCGTTCCTCGTCGGCGCGGCGATGATGATGCCGATGGTTTCCGCCGAGAGCGCGAACGAGTATGAAGCGACGGCGCAGGGCTTTGGCGGTCCCGTGACGGTCAAGATCACGGTGGACGGCGGCAAGGTGACGGCGACAACCATCACTGGCGAAAAGGAAACGCCCGCCATTGGCGGCGCCGCCATCAAGACGCTGACCGAAAAGCTGATTGGCGTGTCCTCTGCCGATGAGGTGGACGCGGTGGCGAGCGCGACGGTGACGTCGAATGCGGTCAAGACGGCGCTGGCGGACTGCCTCCGTCAGGCGGCAGGCGAAGAGAAGACGGAAACTGCCCTTGTGGATGGCGTGTATACCGGCGAGGGACGCGGTTTCAACCTGACGCAGAAGGTGCAGGTGACGGTCGAAATCAAGGACGGCAAAATCGTGTCCGTGACCGTGGGCGACAATGGCGAAACGATGGGCATGATCGCCGCGGTGGAGGAGAAGTGGATTCCACGCGTGGTGGAGAATCAGAGCCTTGCGGTAGACGCCATCTGCGGCGCGACGGCGAGCTCCAATGGCGTCCGCGCGGCGGTCGTCAATGCGCTGGAGAGCGCGGGCATGGATGTGTCTGGAATGTACAAGGCGATTCCGAAAGTCAACGCGGCAGAAGAATATAATGTTGATATCGTGGTCGTCGGCATGGGTTCGTCCGGCACGACGGCGGCGCTGGCAGCGGCGGAATCCGGCGCGAACGTGCTGGCCATCGACAAGGCTGGCAAGTGGGGCGGCACGGGTGTAACGACTTCCGGCCCTGCGAACGTCAACGCGCCCAGTCAGGTCGCGAGCGAAATTGTGGATTGGAAAGACCCGATTAATGGCGTTCACACCAAGGCGGCTGGCGAGCAGCTGGTGGATGCGGATGCTCTCTATGCGACGTGGACGGACTACACGACGGTGGACGGCGCGCAGGGCGCGAAGCCGGAGCTGATTGCCAAGGTCATCTATGAAAGCGGCGAGACCTGCGACTGGCTGCAAAGCTATGGCTTCGAGTTCACCCCGGCGGTCGGCTTCGTCGGCGGCAAGTGGGCGATTTTCTCCTCTTATGTCGGTCAGAAGCAGCTGACGGAGAGCTTCTTCGCCAAGGCGTATGACCGCTACACTGAGATGGGTGGCAAGTACCTTCTGGAGACGGAAGCGACCGAGCTGATCATGAAAGACGGCAAGGCGGTCGGCGTTCGCGCGACTAAGGCGGATGGCACCAGCGTGACCATCAACGCCAAGGCAGTCATCCTCTGCACGGGCGGCTTCGCTGGCAGCGACGAAATGCAGGAGAAGTACATCGGTCAGGCGTACAAGCTCTTCGGCATGTCCACCAACGACGGCAAGATGATTGAGTCTGCCATCGAAAACGGTGCGGCGACCCGCGCCATCGGCATGTACCCGGTGTCCCACTTCGTCGCGCCGACGGTCATTACGACTAAGTTCTCTGCGGCGGACAACGACATTCCCTATGGGTTGGTCTGCACGGCGGAGGGAATGGCGGTCAACATGAAGGGCGAGCGCTTCATCAACGAATCGTCCATCGCCATGAACGCTTTCTATCAGGGAAATCACTTCTACTATGTGTACAGCAAGGAGCAGATTGACATCCTGCGTGCGCAGGGCTTGAGCGCGAAGGCGTCTGGCCGTTACCTGACGCAGGGCGGTATCAAGGCGGATACACCCCTGACCAACATTGACACCGTGATTGAAGCGGGTATAGAGGCGGGCTTCATCTACAAGGCGTCTTCCTTGGACGAGCTGGCAGCGCAGATTGGCGGAGACTTCTCTGCTGATGCGCTGAAAGCGTCTGTCGCGGGCTACAACCCGGAGAACGACGCATTCGGCAAGGATGCGAGCAAGTTCGAGCGTCTGGGCACGGTCGCGGCGGATTCGGAATACTACGTCGCCTTCACTGGCGCGCCGTACATTTACAGCACCTGCGGCGGTCTGGACGTGAACGAGAACCTGCAGGTTCTGGACACGAATGGCAACGTGATTCCGGGTCTGTTCGCCTGCGGCACGGACAGCATGGGCGTGCTGTTCAATGAGAACAAGGCGTATACCAACTATGGCGGCTGCGCGCAGTCCTACTGCTTCGTCTCCGGTCGTGACGCTGGCGCTTACGCGGCGGCGCATCTGGAAGACTAATCCTATCATCAAGGCAGGGCGTTCTCGAAAGGGGACGTCCTGTTTTGCTGCGCTCTTATCGCGCCCGCAGGCGCGATACCCCCTGTAACATGAAAAATCAAGAAACATGGGAGTGCAATGCGAAGGAGTCCAGAGGGCGACCGCAAAGCCCTCTGGTCGCCTCCGCAGAGGCGAAATCTCCATGCAACAAAAAAGACCAGCACCGAGAAACGACTTCTCCCGATGCTGGTCGGTCGCGCCCATCTGGCGCGACAATGTGCAAGTGGCTGATAAAGCGGCTTGGGGGCGCTTCTGCGGAAGCGCGAAGTTACTGGCAGGGACGCTTCGCTGCCTGCGCTTTTGTTGACTTCTTCCTTTGAATTGGTCGCCCGCGGAACAGTTGGGGCGTTGCCCCAAACCCCACAAGGGACGCTGTCCCTTGACC
>OGYJ01000608.1_pt1 | contig 34086 bp, 30 predicted proteins | sample 1576531 | NCBI WGS metagenome assembly OGYJ01 (sample SAMEA3541574, study PRJEB24748) | human gut metagenome | biome: human gut; feature: human-associated habitat; material: faeces | place: China | collected 2012 | reverse complement strand
CACCAAACCCATATGCAATCTTACTGATCAGCGGTACTTTTCCATTTTTGTTTTCCATACGAACTCCTTACTTTTCACTGACGTTGATAATTACTTTCATCGTTGTCTCGCGGTTATCATCAATATACTTGTATGCCTTCAGATAATCTTTAAAAGCAAATGTCTTTGAGATGAGCGGTTTCAAATGAACTTTTCCCTCATTTACCAGTCTGATTCCATCTATGTAATCATCATGGCGGTACATCATCGTGCTCTTAATGTCAAGTTCGTGATCATTTGCCACTGCAAGATCTACTTCAGCCATTCCTGCAAAAACAGCCACCAGTACAATCGTGCTTCCTTTTCTTGCATATTTAATTGCCTGTCCCATTGTGATATTGTTTCCGGCACAGTCGTAGATCACATCCGCCTTATCCGGTCCAAATGCTTCGATCATTGCCTCACCAAAGTCTTTATTTAGGGTATTCACACACACATCAATTCCACATTCTTTTGCCTTTGCCAGTCTAAGATCGCTGATATCTGTGATCATCACTTTCGCTGCCCCCATTCCTTTTGCTGCCTGTGCCACGAGATTTCCAATCGGTCCTGCTCCAAGGACTGCAATATTCATGCCAGCCACATCGCCCATCTGTTTTACACCATGAACTGCCACAGCGAGAGGTTCGATCATAGCTCCTTCTTCATAGGACATATCTTCTGGAATAGGTGTTACTTTAGATGCATCCACTGCAAAATACTCAGATGCTGTTCCTGTCGTCTGAAATCCCATTACTTTTAATTCCTCACAGAGATTATACTTTCCATGACGACATGGATAGCAATGTCCACAATATACCTGAGGCTCTATCGTCACCTTCTGTCCCACATGAAACTCTGTGACATTTTTTCCAAGTTCTGTAATCTCACCTGAAACCTCATGTCCTTGTGTTACCGGATATTTTGTAAACGGATGTTTTCCATGATAAACATGAATATCTGATCCACAGACACCAATATTCATAATCTTTACCAACACCTGATTTTCCTTCACCTCCGGAACCGGAACCTCTCTGAAAATAATTTCTCCTGGATTTGTCATTACCTGCTGTAACATAATTGTTTCCTCCTTTTTATATTGTTTTATATTATGTTTTATAAAATGTTTTATTAAAGTAATTACATTATTGTTCCAACAAGTTAATTTGTCAATGCTTTTTTATCGATTTTACGCTTTGCACAATTTTTCGATTTACAATTTATGCAAATATCACATAGGAGAGTTTTTCAAGTCATCACGACAATCGCCAAAGTTTCATATTGACACCTAGACACATTGCTTTGCACCAATAAAAAAGCCCTCCCTACCGACAATCCGGTAAGAAGAGCTTCTATCGTTTTCTATTCCGTTTTATTACAAGTTCATCACATATTCATAAAAGAATTGCTTTGCAACGCCTGCTGCCGACGCCTCCTTCTCGTAAGTACAATTCTTCAGATACGATACATCGTGCTCGAACTTATTATACTCCATCACTTTTTCGCCAAGAGGGATCCTGTATTCCGGCAAAACGCCACCAACATCTCCACCTAAAATGATGTCCATATCATATGCCATCCGCAGGTTCGAAATCAGTATCGCAAGATAATCCAGATACTTATCCCATTTACGAACAGCCGCCTCTTCTCCATTTCGAAGCTGCTTTACAAAATCCTCAAGCGAGATCTCATTGTCATTCGTCAGAACACTTGCCGCACAATACGCATCCGCGCATCCATCCTTTCCACAGTAGCAGGTTCTTCCGCCAGGTACAAGGATCATGTGTCCAAACTCACCCGCTTTCTGGTTCCTGCCTCGAAACAGTTTTCCGTCAATGCAGAACGCGCCGCCAAGCGTATGGTTTAAGGACAGATAGATTGCATCCTTATATTTCTGCGGATTCTCTGCAAGCATTGCAGCATTAGCATCATTTTCAAAATATACTGGAATTTCCAGAGCCTGCTCTAAAAAGCGCAGACTATAATTTTCTATACCTAAAGCATGGGATTTTAAAACGATCCGTTCTTTCTGATCAATAATTCCCGGAATCGCCACTCCAATCCCAAGCAGCGTATCCTTCGCTAATTCGCCTTCAAGAAAAGTTTTGACCTTTTGTGCCACCTCTGTACAATAGGATAATTCTGCCGTAAATTTTAAACGGATGCGATCTTTTTTTATAATCTCATCTCCAAGATTTACTAATACCATTTCTATATGATTCGCTGTAATCAAAATTCCCATTGCATGACAGTATGACTTATTAATCCCTATACTTTTCGCCTTCCGTCCACCGGTCGAAGCATATTCCCCAGTTTCTTCCAACACCTTTTTTTCTAACAAGTCATTCACATTTGCTAACACAGTCGGCATACTCAAGTTTAACTCTTTTGCGATTCCCGCCTTGGATGTAACATGATTGTTTAGAACATAATTAATTATTTTTTTTCTTGTTATATTTCTTTTATCTTTATTTTCCGTTTTCTTATCCTCTTTTATTAAATATTTTATAAAAGAATTATATGCTTTTTTATTCTTCTTGTAAAGTAATGTTTGCTATTGTCCTCTGGCAGATGGCAGCCATTGCTGTCACAACACATTCCCTGATATTCTTTCATGACCTATTTTTCTCCTCGTACATATATGGGCTTCTTACTTCGCCCTGAAATTGCATTACTTTGTAATCCAGTGCATTTTTCTTTGGCATGGCACGTTTGGCAGTCATATCATTTACAATAATTTTCATGCACTGTGTCATATGTACGAATTTGGGATTAAATTTTACTGATACCGGATGATAATGGTTCATTAAAAGTGTCAATGCTTTTTCCTTTTCTTCTTCCAGTACGATCTCTACACGTCCTGTACCAACAACACTTTCATAGCAATGGAGAATGAAGAACAAAATGATTTTCGTCTGGAAGGAACCGGATTTGCCTATACACTATCGCTGATCAATGGCAAATATAAAATGCCAATTCTGTATTGCCTTTCCAAACGTGAAGTCGTCCGATATAACGAAATGAAAAGATATCTTGGGAAAGTAACCTTTAAGACATTAACGGATTCGCTAAAAGCATTAGAAGAAGATGGATTAGTGAACCGTAAAGAGTACCCTCAAGTGCCCCCGAAAGTAGAATATAGTCTTACTGAAAAAGGAAGATCTCTGATACCTATGCTTACGGCTTTGTGTACATGGGGAGAAGAACATAGGAATTAAAATTTATTGTAGTTCGCATAAACATACAAGCAGGAGCACTCTCTATAAGTTATCCTGCTTGTATTTTATCTAATAATATCCTCTTGTTTCCCGCCAGCCTTTCACATACCATCTTATCCCGACATATATTACCTGTACCAATAACAAGAAGAATAGGAGATTAAAAGGCAAAACTGTCTTTATCCAGTCCCCGAAATAGATTGCTATCGCCATGCTTATAAATGTTACCAGTATGGTAATTATGTCCCAACAGTATTTCTTATATAGCCCTGCAATCTTTATTCCGATGAATGCTACAAGTATTCCCGCACCCACCATACATCCACCACAAACCAGTATTCTTATCAGCCAGTATATAATTCCGGCAATGACTGGATTGGATATTCCATCACTAATCTGTGCCATGTTCTTTCCTGTCAGTACAACCCAGCCAGCAATGGTCTGTGTAAAAGTTGCGATTGTAGCAAAGAATACCACGCAATCAGAAATAAATATTTTTGACCGTATCATCTGAAAAAGAGTAGTTGATACGGAATACCATATCAGCAGAAACATCAATGCTTCATACATGGCAGTTTTTGTTTTATATCTGCCTGCCAGTTTTTTTCTCTGTGTATCATACCTTTCCTTAGCTTTCAGATAAGCTGTCTGTTTACAATTCCCGCACTTTTGATAGAGCACCGGCTTTTCAACCGGTATCTCTACTTTTTTCTGATGGGAGAGTGCATAATCCCGTTCCTGTTCTGCCTGTCTCTGCTTATCTCGACATTCCTCTATCATGGCTTGAACGGTGTGCGTTTTCTCTTTCTCGCTCTGCAATAATTCTTTTGTTTTCCTCAAGTCGTTCTTTAAGGCTTGAATGTTCTCTGTTTTGTTCTCGCTGTTTAACTTCTCGTTCAAGGTCAGCGATTCGTCGAGCTGCACTTTCAGTTCCCGGATAGTCCGGTCTTTCTGGTCGAGTTCTTCCTGCATCTGCTCCGTCAGCAGTAGCAATTCTTCCAGTTGATCGTCGCTCTTTGAGTTTCTTAATTCGTTCATCAATCAACCTTCCTTTCTCTAATTGCTGTTCAAGTTCAGTAATTCGCTGTTCTGTTTCTGCAATAATCGATTCTCGTTGTTTAACTTCTGTGCTAATTCCTGCCATTGCTGATTTTCTGTCGTGAGTTTCCCTATCCTGTCTGCCTGTTTCTCCAACAGTGTCAGCAGTTCTTCTGTATCCGGCAAGATTTGAAGAAGCTCTGACAATCCGCTCTCTAATTGCTGCAATCGTTCTTCCTGCTCCTGAAAGCACATCAGCTTCTCGTCCTTTTCCTGTATCTCCTGAAGCATCTCTGCCATGATATTCTGCTGTTCCTCTATCCGTGTAATCATTGCTTCCATCATGGGAATTACTTCTTTGCTTTCTTCTAATGTCATTCAACCACTCCCTCCACATCGACAATGCACCGGATACCTTACCAAAGGTTGCAATTACCTTTTGCAGTAGTGCATTTTGTTTTTTAATCATCTGATTTTCTCCGACCTTCCATGAACCTTTCCTTATCTGTCCGGTGAGATATTTTTCCTCAATCATTCTTGCGTCTGCACCCTCATGGATAGTAGGGACTTTTAATTTGCCCTGTCTTTCATAAGAGCGGTGGTCAATCTGATTGTCTATGGATAAATGCCGGTTACACGTCTTTGCCCATTCGCTTCGCCATAACTCACAATTCTTTGGATTGTTCCAGCCGGTAGCGTCGGTCAGAACCCGTTTCCATTGTTTTCTGTTTCTTGCCCCAACTTTCTGTACTCCGTTTTCATCAAGTACTGGAATACGGATTCCATGACGGTCAGGATTTTTCTTATCCTGCCACCAGTCCGGGTGGGTTTCATCAACTACGATATTTCCGTCAGTATCTCTGACAAAATCCCAGTCCTTGACTTCTTTGTTGCCCCATGAGTGATCCAGATTGAATGGTCGCATGGTTACAAGTAAATGCACATGTGGGTTTCCATCACCCTTATCGTGTATGCTCCAGTCAGCACACATTCCCTTGTCCACGAAAGTTTTTTGAATATATTCGGTTGTATAATCAATCTGTTCCTGTCTGCTCCATTCTTTCGGCAGGGAAAATTCAAATGAGCGTCCAAGCTGTGCATCTGCATTTTTTTCTATCTTCAATACCTCATTCCATAGCCGCTGTTTCTGAAATGTGATTTTAAACTTTTCCAGTGCGGCTTCTTTATCATCCGCTTTTTTATAACGGATAGACTGTTGAAACCTTTTTATATTTTCTTCCGGTACATGCAGCCATTCAGGAGGTGCATTTTCGCACATCATCAGACTGGTGTAGACGACTTCCTTTTTGGAAGTATAGTAGCTGATTCTGCCTGTTTGCTCATTCTTCATCACATCTCCATTAAGATATGCCGATGCGGATATGACAGATTTTCCTTTACTGCGTCCGACAATCTTTACTGTAAAATGAAATATAGCCATGATACGATTCCCCCTTTCTGCCGTATCCGGCATTGATTTCCGACAGTGTCTTCTTCTGATTTAGCAGGAGTAGAACTGTCGGAACGCCCTCTGCGCAAGAGTGCCCCTGCGGCATGAGCAGGTCTGCATGAAATGCCCGCCGACGGAACGAGCCCGGCAAGCGTAAGCGCAGACCGGTTGCCACTTGTGGCAAACTTATAAGGACGACCTCTGGTTGTCCATAAGTGCGCCCTTCATTCAAAGGCAATGAAGGGAATGGAAAACCCACTCCCTCCGCCATTACACTTCCTCCATGTCTGTAACTGGTTCTTTCTGCATCGCTTTTGAGAAAAACTTCCCGTTTGTTTCCTGCCTTTTTAAGAAGCCGATCAGTTTTGGTAAATCTTCCTCCTCAATCGGACAGCCAAGAACCGATTCCACCGCACCGCCAATCTGACAGAGCCTATGGGTTCGTTTTTTACTTTCCTCGGCTTTCTTTCGTTTTTCCAGTTCCTTTCGCTGTGCAATGAGCTTTTTGGTAGCTTCGATGCTTTCCTGTTCCTTTTTCTCTAATGCAAGTATTCTTTCTTCATAAGTCTTTGTTGATTTCGCCATATCGTCTTCATCCTCTCTTTTTTCTGATAAACATTAGTTCCCGGTTGCATATCAGGAGAAGCACATGGTATAATCCTCTTGCGTGTAGGTATATCATGGCTTCGGTCTGATAGAACCTTTGGCGGTTTCGCAAGAAGCCGCCTTTTTTAAATTGTCACATTTCTTGTGACAGCTTTTACATTCCCTTTATCCCTCAGGTCACACCCCTCGTTGGCTTCCATGAACATTTCCAGAATGTCAGTTTTAATAAGGACTTTTCTTCCAACCTTTAATACCGGAAGTTTCTTCCATTCAACCAGCTTTCTCAAAGTGTTTCTGCCAATCCCTGTATAGTCGGCTGCTTCCTCGATGGATAATGCAATCTTTCTTTCCGTCATCTCGTCACCTCCTTGCAAATTGCATTATGCAATTTTATTGTGCTGTTAGTATAACGGTTTTATGTCGTGTTGTCAAGCATTATGAAATTTTAAAAATAATTATTATGTTGCATATTGCAATTATGTAAGGTACATGCTATAATTCATACATACCGAAAAAGGAGGCAATCAGCATGAAAGATAAAGAACTACGCAAGCTGATAGGCAGCAGGGCAAAACAGCGTCGTCTGGAATTAAATCTGACACAGCCTTATGTTGCAGAGAAGATGGGAGTTACCGCTTCCACAATCCTGCGTTATGAGAATGGTTCGATTGACAATACCAAAAAGATGGTGCTGGAAGGTCTTTCGGAAGCACTTCATGTATCTATTGAATGGCTCAGAGGGGAAACCGATGAATACGAAACCGATATTACGGATAAGAAAGAATTACAGATTCGTGATGCAATGGGCGATATTCTCAAACAGTTACCTCTCGACCTTAGTAAAAAGGAAGATGCTTTTTCCAAAGATTTACTGCTGTTGATGTTAAAGCAATATAACCTGTTTCTGGAATCATTCCAGTTTGCCTGCAAGAATTACAAGGGCAACACGAATGAAGCTGATATTGCAAAAGTAATGGGGTTTGAATCGAATGATGAATATAATGAAATTATGTTTCTCCGGGAGATCACCCATACTGTTAATGCCTTTAATGACATGGCAGATATTGTAAGGCTCTATTCCAAGAAACCAGAAATGGCAGAACAAAGGCTTGCAAATCTTTTATCAGAAGTTTTGTATGAGGATTCTGAATCGGTATAGTAAGATAATCGGAGTTATGATATACTTACACGCAAGAAGCATTTCATCAGTTCCGATTGTCCGATGTCGAAAGGAGACATACAATTATGGCAAAAGGATCTGTAAGAAAAAAAGGAAAGAAATGGTACTACCGCTTCTATGTAGAAGATGCAAGCGGCAATCTGGTTCAGAAAGAATACGCTGGAACAGAAAGTAAAAGTGAAACGGAAAAAATGCTCCGTCAGGCAATGGATGATTACGAAAGCAAGAAATTTGTCGCAAAGACAGATAATCTTACTGTAGGAGAACTTCTTGATATGTGGGCGGAAGAAGAACTGAAAGTCGGAACACTCAGCAATGGTACAGTGGAAAATTATCTTGGTGCAATCCGTTGTATCCAGAAACATCCGATTGCAGAACGCAAATTAAAAACCGTTACTGCTGAACATTTACAGACATTTCTCGATCTGCTTACATTCGGTGGGGAATTTCCAGATGGAAAAGTGAGAAAAGGATACAGTAAAGATTACATCCATTCCTTTTCAGCAGTATTACAGCAGGCTTTCCGGTTTGCAGTATTTCCAAAACAGTTGATTACTTTTAATCCTATGCAGTATATTAAGCTGAAAAAACAGGCAGAGGATGTGGATTTATTCTCAGATGATGAGGTAGAAGAAGGCATACAGCCTATTTCCCATGAAGATTATGAGAGACTGATAGAATACCTCAAAGTAAAGAATCCACCTGCAATCCTGCCAATCCAGATCGCATACTATGCGGGACTTCGTATCGGTGAAGTTTGCGGATTGACATGGCAGGACATCAATCTTGAAGAACAATGCCTGACCATTAAAAGAAGTATCCGCTATGATGGCACAAAACATAAAAACATCATCGGACCAACCAAGCGAAAGAAAGTAAGGATTGTTGATTTTGGCAATACTCTGACCGAAATACTGAAAACCGCCAGAAAAGAACAGCTTAAAAGCCGGATGCAGTATGGTGAACTTTACCACCGCAATTTCTACAAGGAAGTACAGGACAAAAACAGAGTGTATTATGAATATTATCATCTGGACGGAACCGAAGAAATCCCGGTAGATTACAAGGAAATCTCCTTTGTCTGCCTGAGACCGGACGGATGTCTGGAACTGCCAAGCACACTCAGCATTGCCTGCCGATCAGTTGCAAAAAGGCTGGACGGATTTGAGAATTTCCATTTCCACCAGTTGCGACACACCTACACAAGCAACCTCCTCTCAAACGGAGCTGCCCCAAAAGATGTGCAGGAACTGTTAGGGCACTCTGATGTCAGTACCACAATGAATGTCTACGCCCACTCTACAAGAAAGGCAAAGCGGAACTCCGCCAGACTTCTTGATAAAGTGGCAGGCAACGACTAAATAAAAAATTCCCTTATTTCCCTTGCTGATTCCGCATAAGGTCAAAAATAAGGGAAAATACATATCATTTCACTATTTAAGGGGCTGGAAAGCCCGTAAAATAAGGAAAGTTCAAGAAATCTCTCCACAAATTTCGATTTTTCGTTCTCTGCGCCTTCCCAATAAACTGGAATTTTTCTATTTTTTCTTCTCCTTTTTTAAAAAATAAACAGCAATAGCTCCAACTAATAGTGGAAAGATAACCCTCCCATAATTTACACCACCTATTCCTCTTGCACTAATACCTGAAATCAAATAACTAATACCATTCAATAACCCTGTAATTGCTAAAATCAAAATTACTATACATACTATCTTTTTCATACAATCACTCCTTTATCAAATTCTAATTTAGTTATCTTTCTTAAAATACTCAATTGCCATTAAAACAATCCCTAAAACCACCATTGCAATAGAAACACCAAATCACACGGTAAGGTTTGATTCTGTTATCTGCATCAAAAGTTTTCCAGGTGGAGTTGACCACCCGTCGATAGGATAATTGTTTGCAGATATAATAACAGCCAATGTCCAAATGCTTCCGATTAGCGAAATAAACCCGCCAATAATTGCTCGCTTCAAGAATATCACCTCCAATATTAAATGTTTCTTTTCAGTCTGACAATTCAAAGTTTCTGTTCCTTACAAACTTCGATTTGTTAAGCTATCTATATAATATACAATATCATCTCTCTCTGATTATTACAATACCGACCGCCCTCGTTAGTTTTCAGGTCTAACGAAAGTGGTCGGTACATAAAAAAGCATTATTATTTTATTCCACTGCTTCCATAAAGTAAATTCGGGAGGAAAAATCCGGGAACAGTCGGGTGTCGGAATTATATCCGGTACCGGCGAAAGCGGGTTTCAGGGCAATTCCCGCACGCATCAGGGTATCTCCATAAGCAGTCAGGTCTTCTTTTTCCCCATCCATATTTACAAATCGCGAAAGAATCTCCTGCAATGCAGATCCCTGCTTGATATGAATCGGAGAAACGGTGTTCACAAGGTCTCCGAAGTCTTTCAGATTGTATTTGATATTCCTACCGTAGAAATGATATTTCACATCCGGAAGTAACCCCACCGGGCGATACCAGTCATGGGATTGGTTCGGAACTGTCAGGCGCCGGAAGAACAGCCCCACTGCTCTTCTGCCATCCGGGGACACGCAGGTCCAGGATAAGGTTTCCGAGTCGGAAGCTTCGTTTTCTGCTCCACGATAAAAGGATCCAAACTGGAAAACATCCCGCCATTTTTTATAAAGTGCAATCTGCTCCCGGATTGCGTTGAGATCACTTCCGGACAGATCCTTTAAATTACATTCATATCCTAAGACACCGAAGGAAGCCACCTGAAAACGGGTCTCAAGGGGCGTGATCCTTAAGGTCTGATGATTTGGACAAGATGACACATGTGCTGTAAATACCGATAAGGGATATCCATAGCTGTAACTGTTCTGAATCCCGGTACGGCACAGTGCGTCAGTATTATCGCTCGCCCAGATCTGCGGGAAATAACTTAATATTCCCAGATCAAAACGATTTCCACCTGAACTGCAGCCTTCAAACAAAATTTCAGGGAAACGTGTGGTCAGCTCATTCATAATGTGATACAGCCCCAGTACATAACGATGTGCTGTCTCTCCCTGTTTCGCAGCCGGCAGATAAGGGGAATAAATATCACTGAAATTACGGTTCATATCCCACTTCACATAACGGATGTCTCCGGAGGAAAATACCTTCGTCATGGAATCTATTACATATTGTTGTACTTCGGGATTGGACAGATCCAAGAGGCGTTGATTACGTCCCTCGGAGTGGGGATGTCCCGGAATCATCATTGCCCAGTCGGGATGCTCTTGATAGAGACGGCTGTTTTCACTGATCATCTCCGGCTCTACCCAGAGACCGAAATCCACCCCCAGGGCTTTGATTTTTTTACTGAGGGAAGCAATTCCTCCGGGCAGCTTCTTCGGATCCGGTTTCCAGTCTCCCAGGGAGGAAGTATCGTCATTCCGCCCGGAAAACCACCCGTCATCCATGACAAACAGTTCGATGCCGACATCTGCTCCCGCTTTTGCCAGCTGCAACAGCTTCCTTTCATCAATCTTAAAATAGCATGCTTCCCAGCTGTTTAACAGAACCGGACGAGGTCTTCTCTTCCACACTCCCCGAACAATATGCTCTCTGATAAAGGAATGTAACTGTTGGCTGAGCCCACCGTAACCCTTCGAAGAATAGCTGAAAACAGCCTCTGGTGTATCAAAATGCGTTTCCGGAGTCAACTCCATGGAAAAGCTCTGTGGATTGATCCCACTTACAAAGCGCAGTTTCCCATAAGAGTCTTTCTCAAGGGCTTCATAATGATTTCCACTGTAGATCAGATTGCAGCCGATACAGGAGCCAAAAGTCTCACAGGTGTTCTTATGTCCCAGGATCATAAAAGGATTCGAGCGGTTCGAAGAGTTTCCCGTATAAGACGCATTTATAAATTTGCCGGAACGTAAGGAAATCTGTTCTCTGTGCATCTCTCTTGCCCAGGCACCGCTGAAATGAGTGATCACAGAATAATCCTCTGTCAGATCTAACTGTGCACTGAGGCATCGATTCAAGGTGACAGATGCGTCACTATGATTGATCAGCCGTGCACTCCTGGTAATGACATCACATTCTTCGAATACGGTATAAAACAGTTGCAACTCCAAATGATTCGTAACATCCTGCAAAATAATCTGAAGGCATTCCGCGGAATCAGTTTCCGCTTCTGAATAACTGTGAGGGAGTCCGGAATCCTGCAGGCACTGTTCTCTTTCCTTTAAAGTAATAACTTCATAGGAATCAAAAGTAAAGTTAGAGGTGACGCTTCCGTCAGTAAATCGGACTTCCAGAAAAGGTTCCCGGATATCTCCCTTTCCCAACGTACCAACCTCCAGACAGACATCCTCCATGGATATATGCGGGTGTTCTTTGTCATAGGTACAGGTATTTCCCGGAGCAAATCCTCTCTGTATGACCAGAGGTGCGCAGGAGGCGGGATCCTGTGAATCCACAGTGATCCGCTCCCCGTAATACAGATGTTCTAAATGTCCGGTCTCCATGACCCACATTCCGTAAGTTGTGTGGGCTGTCTGTAAAAAGAACCATGGTCTTGTATCGGAATCTTTTACAATCTGAATCATGCTTTAAGCCTCCTGAATCTCTTTTAATCGTTCCTCGGTCAGCTGATACTTCTTATGAAAGAAAATGACACCGATGACAAGGAGCAGAATGGGGAACAGTGTCATCGTCATACGAAGTCCCACCACAGAGCTTCCGGAAGCTCCTGCAGCTGCCACAGCATCGCTGGTATCAGAGCTTAAGTTGCAGAGGTTCAGGCACAGAGAAGCCACTAACGCAGCAACACCGGAAGCCAGTTTTACCACGAAGGTCTGCATGGAGAAAATGACACTCTCGTCTCTGCGATGATTTTTCCATTGACCGTAATCTACGGTATTGGCTAAAAATACGGTGGTCAGTACGGTCAGCATGCCATTGGCGGCAAAGATTAAGAAGCCGGGAATGAATAGTAAAAATACATTACTCATATTCGTAAAACATAAAAGAAGCAATACAGCATATCCGGCAATTGCCATCAGGAAGCTGACGTAGAAGATCCGGATGGTACTCATAAACTTACGAAATAACGGGAACAGAAGCATCATGGCGAGAATCTGTACCGCTCCACCGAAGGTGTTGAATAGTGTATAGGAATTATACCAGGTATCTCCGCCAAAATCGTATTTGAAGAAATAAATTACCAGGTTGGAGGTGGTATAGACCGCGCAGTTGATCAGTACAATGGTAATTACCACTGCCATCGCCTGATCGTTCTGAATTAACGCCTTGAACATCTGGCCGATGGAAGGTGCGTCCACATCTACCGTAGATTTTTCCTTGATATTAATACAGGTAATGGCAATAAATATCACGAACAGCACAGCAATGATCAGGGTGAACCGGGAAAATCCGACACGCTCTTCTCCTCCGCCCAGGGCATTGACACAAAGCATGGTGATCACGGTGATGATGGCAGAGCCGACACCGGCGCAGGAACGTCCCAGCGTAGACAATCCTTCACGTTCTTTTCCGCTGTGAGTAAATGCCGGTATCATGGACCAGAAGGGAATATCCATCATGGTATAGGTCACGCCCCAGAGAATGTAAGTGACTGCCGCATAAGCTACCAGTCCATTGCCATCCAGTGCAGGTGGTGCCGAGAACATCAGATACAGAACAACGGCATTGGTCACTGTGCCGATCATCAGCCAGGGGCGGAACTTCCCCCATCTGGTCCTGGTCTTTGCCACGATGACACCCATGAAGGGATCGTTAAATGCATCGAATACTCTTGCAACCAGCAGAATGATACCCATGGCTACGGCGTTCACGCCTAAAATATCCTGATAATAATACAAAATATAGCTGGCAGACAGCATGTATACCATATCCTTGCCTACCGCACCCAGTCCATAAGAAAATTTTTCTTTTCCACTTAAACCCATAATGTAACCCTGATCCTTTCTTATGCAATCTTTTGAAATCCTTTGAAATCTTTCTCTCAAATGAAACCATTAAATCGTTATATCATAAGCTCACGAATTCGTGCTATCGCACTCTGCATCCTGCTTCGCAGGATATTCGTTCGCTAATGAGCCCAGAAAAGCAAATGTCTGCTTTGCAGCCACTTGTTTTTCCTTGAGGCTCATTAAATCTTAATCTGAAAAGGTATCCGTATTTCCCCTGCCGTCTTTGACTGCAACAGCAAAGCTCCCCGACCGGATCTTCCCGTACTCTTAACATAAGTTCCACCCATGCCTCCCTGTAAAGCAATGGTGTCAGGTCCGATGATGGAGATGTCACCTTCCGTAATCAGACGAACCGGCTCCTGATAAAAGGGAAGCACATTTCCATGGTCATCCACTGCACGGATCCGCACCAGTGCCACATCATAGCTGTGCTGTTCCGTCAGAATGGTATGATCTGCTTCTGCTTCCAGCCGGATTTCGCGAACCGGTTCTTTGGTGACGGATTTTACGACTTTGCCGTCTTTGATAGCGTCAAACCGGTATATGGTAGCCGTACCGCCCCAGTCACCGATGTACTTCGTATACAGTCTGGTCACTTCCGCAAAATCGATATGATAGATCAGAAGCAGTTTTAAAGCCGTAAGATATAATCTCTTTGGAATGTGGTTCAGGCTTCCTCGCGCTACGAGATTCATGGCATCCGTGATCTCCTTGGCATGTTTCGGACGGAATCTTTCGTTCTGTGCAAGAGAATCTCCGATAAAATCATCGATCAGGATGGGACCGTGCTTTAAGTGCTTATAAGGTGACATTTCTGGCAGATATTCCTTGATAAAACGGTCGTTTTTGTACATCTTCACGCTGTCTGCATTGGACAGAATGTAGATGTTGCCGCGGTTACAGCCGGGATGCTCTCCGATATCCATGGAGGAAGTGATCTCCAATACAGGAGTCTGTTCCTGCTCACAGGCATAGATATTTGCTGCCAGCTTCGGATTCCGGAACATATCCATGACACCATGATAACAGATCCTGTCACCGCTTCCGAAGTCTTTGTGGGTGTTGTAGTCGAACATGCACCAGCCGAAGCTTCCGGCGATATCGGACTGACCTGCCACAGCATCCAGTACATTGGCGTGGCGGATGGCATGCTCACTGCGGCGCTCTTCGTTGTCGAAGGCCTTTGTGGGATACATATGCCCGTTGTACTCACTGATCAGATAAGGCTTCTCCATATCGGATGTGACTTTTTTCTTCGGATCACAGCCGGGCATCTCACCGTCGTGCAGAAAATCATTATACGTATAGACATCTTCTAACAGATGACTTTTTTTCATGGCACGGACACCACCGGTAGGTCTTGATGGATCCAGCTTATGTGCCACGGCATTGGTCTTTTCGTAAAAAGCATCGTCATCCGGTGACTCATTGATGCGTATTCCCCATAAAATGATGGAGGGATGATTACGGTACTGTCGGATCATGTCTTCGGCATTTTCAACCGCCTGTGCTTTCCAGGAATCATCTCCGATATGCTGCCAGCCGGGGAATTCTGTGAATACTAAAAGTCCAAGCTCATCACAGCGCTCCAGAAAATAATGGCTCTGGGGATAATGGGAAGTCCTTACGGCATTTAAACCCAACTCCTTTTTCAGAAGATCCGCATCCAGCCGTTGCATGCTCTTAGGCATGGCATATCCCACATAAGGGAAGCTCTGGTGGCGGTTTAAGCCGCAGATCCGCAACTTCCTGCCATTAAGATAAAAGCCGTCCTTTTTAAATACTGCTTCCCGGATACCAAACGTGGTCTCTGTCTCATCCAGGATCGTATTGTCCTGATATAGCTGTGTCTTTAAAATATAGAGATTAGCTTCTTCGGTGTCCCATAACAGAGGAGCGGTAATGGTTGCCGTGAGGGAGAACTCCTTGTCGCAGGAAACATCCGTAGAAACAGTCTGCTCGCACAAAAGCCTCCAGGATTCCTGCGCGGCTGCGGTACTTTTGGGCATGTAGTACTGTCGGATGGTCATGTTCTCAGCACTTTCGGTAAGCGTGATCTCAGAGGTGATCTGCGCTGTCACGGGAGACAATCTGAAATCTATCGCTGTATGGACGAAAATATCCGAAAGGGAGACATTTTCCTTCACTTCCAGCCGGACATCCCGGTAGATACCGCCATAGGTCATATAATCGATCACATAGCCAAAGGGCGGAACGTTTAAATTCTCTCTGCTGTCTAAGCGGACACAGAGCAGATTATCCTGTCCATAGAGGACACTATCCGTTAAATCTACGGTAAATGCAGTGTAACCGCAGTGATGCTCTCCCACCTTTTTTCCGTTACAAAATACAGTACTGTCATGGGCAGCTCCCTCAAAAGTAAGCAGGATCTGTTTCCCTTGCCAGTCCTTTGGAATCAGGAGATGGCGCCTGTATCCGCTGACCATCTGGTAGAGGGATTCATCAAAATAATGAAATGGGGTCTCTTTACAGGTATGCGGCAGACGTACCGGCTGCAGCGTGTTTTCCGGGTATTCCGGTGCCGCTAAACTGTCCTCAAACTGTTCAGTGAACAGCCAGTCGTCGTTTAAGTAAAATCTATGTGTCATAAGTTATTCTCCTTTTTTGCCTGTGTATTTACTGCCTCTGTGTGATTCCGTACATGAGAATAGTTACGACCTCGTTTAAGGCGTCCACATAAGTCAGACGGTTCTGCACGAGGATATCTCTTTGGAAAAACTGCTCAATGGAGGCTTCCAGCATCATTTTCACCAGGCAGATGGGAACCGGGCGGATACTGCCCTCTGCCATGCCTGTCTTGATCAGCTGGATCGTAGGCTCCCAGCCGGTCTCTAAGCGAAGCTCCACTTTATGGTAGATCTTAGGATATTTGTCCCGTAGGGAATAGAGCTTTCTGAGGTCAATATTCTGATAGCCTTCCGGCAGGACACCTAAGATGCGATGCAGCTTTTCGATGGTTCCCAGCGCAGGATCCGTCAGGATCATCTGCTCGCTTTCCTTGATGGAGTCAAAAATATAATCTACCATGGCAAGGAACAGAGCTTCTTTGTCGTCATAGACCGTATAGATGGTCTTTTTACTGATGGAAAGTTCCTTTGCCAGGTCATCCATCGTGAACTTCAGCCCTTTCCGATCGAAGACACGAAGGGTGGCATCCAAAATATTTTTTTGCAGAGCATCTGTGGTATCCATAGGTGTTCCTCCGTCTTTAGATGAGAATTATCATATATTTCCTTGGAAACGCAAATACAAAAATTAGTTTCCTTTGATACAAGTGTAGCATTTTGCAGGGGAATATTCAAGAAACGTTTTTACTAAAAAGAGTTTCCTGAAATTGTGAAATATAACAAAAAACCAGCCAAACGAGTGTTGACTGGTTTATAAGCAGGTTCTTATATTTTTTTCCATTGTTCTGCCAGGGTGGGATGGGACTTTTTACGGGTGATCTCCACCAGACCAAGTGGTGTCATATCCACGATCCGAGGATGCTGAGGATCCTGTGCGGTCAGCGTTTTCAGGTATTTCAGCAGTTCCTGACGATTTTCCTTTTCTGCTATATTGATGAAGTCTACAATAATGATACCGGACAGATTCCGCAGACGCAACTGTCTTGCAACCTCTTCTGCCGCTTCGGCATTGACCTGATAATAGGTCTCTTCTCCCATCTTCTTAGATTCATTTTTGCCGGAATTGACATCGATGACAGTCATGGCTTCCGTGGGCTCAATGACCAGATATCCGCCGCATTTCAGCCAGACTCTCGTATCCAGTCCCTCATCCATCCCCTTTTCGAGAGAATATAAAAGACGCAGGGAAATGGCAGGATCATCATACAACCGGAGGTTCTTCTGCTGTAAAAGCGGATGACTACTTTCAGAAAGCTTGTGGAAGATCTCAGGGTCGTCCGTAAGGACTTCACTGTATTCCGATGGATCTGCCAACTGTTCCAATGCCTCGTAGATGGCTTCAGAAGGCGCAAGAAGACAGGTAAGGCATACTTTATGGATTGCCTGATTTAAAAGGCTCTGAAGGGCTTCAGATGCGCTCTCAGGGGTGACTCCGTTTTTAACAAGCTGTTGCTTCATCCGGGAAGAATCTGTGGTAACGGAAGCGCGTTTCGTCTTCTGGGCATCTCTGGTGACCATGACTACCAGTTCATCTCCGGCTTTTAAGCTTCCGTCCGGCTGTCTGTTGGTTAGATGTGCCGTACCTGCTTCCCGTAATGGCAGAAAGCACAGTTCCCCGGGCGCAATCTCCACGAAGCAGGCATCGATGTTTTTCGCCACATTCTGTATTTTTCCAAGGTAGATTCCGCCAAGCTTACTGGCATTCGAACGAAGCACCCGCACAGCGGCAATTCCGCCGGAGTTCACAAGTAATGCCACATTTTTATCCCGAAGCTTCGTAAAGATCAGTTTCCCGGTAGTACAGTCAGTGCTCTTACGGATCTCGTTTATTTCTTTTTCTCTTGCCGGTCTGCCGCCGGTGAGACTGCGGCTCATTCGGTATCTCCGGAAGCCGCTTTGTAAGCTTCTTCGCTGTCATAACCGATGGCGTCTAAGGGAAGCAGTTCTCCGGCATCGCTTCTTAAATAGGTCTCTTCTCTGTTGACCATAAGGGCATTCTCAGGGAGGGGGTCTCCATTTTCCGCAAATAATGCCTCCACTACCTGAATGGGCTTGATATTGCCGGCGCTGGATGCATCTACCAACAGATACAGGCTGTTACCATCCAAGGCTTTCAGTTCATAGATGCCTTCTTTTAAATTGATTTCCCGGCTGCCTTTTTTGGTCTCCTTGGTGATCAGGATCTCGTCCTTTTTAAGGAAGCGTTCCACAGCAGCTGCCAGATCAAAATGAGGACCTCTGCCCTCCCGGAAGGTTACGGTATATCCGGCGGCAGCCACACTTGCCATGGCATTTCCCGCCTTATCCGGCAGGATCTTCACGGAAGTGATCTCAATGCCGGGTACAGATGCGGCATTGAGCCGTGTTTTCACATCCTCACAGGAAGTCAGGGAATGTACTTCCAGATCCATATATTCTCCGTTGCTGGTCAGTCCCACGCCTAAGGGTGCGGCAAAGGACATGATCTGATGCGGGCTGAAGCCTCCGGTGTATGCTACATCCAGCTCCGCTCTGCGGTTGGCTTTCTGGAAAAAGCGCATCACATCCAGATGGCCGATAAAACGTACCGGTCCGTATTTTTTGAATTTAATTCTTAATTTCATAATTTCTGTCAGATTTCTATGCGGTCTTTCTTGAAAGACCTGCAATTCCCTTTCTTCTTATTCTTCAACATTCAATAACGTGCCATAAGGGTGTGTCTCGTACGATCAGTCTCTGGGTTCTATGCAGATACCGCAGCCGAATCTGGCGGCACCGCAGCCCTGACATGCCTGTTTGCAGTTCGGGGAGATCGTCTCGTTTTTCGCCTTCTGCCATTCTCTCTCCAGGAAAGAACGGGAGACACCGCAGTCCAGGAAATCCCAGGGCAGGATCTCGTCCAAGGGTCGTTCTCTGTGGGAATAGAAATCCGGATCCAGACCGCAGGCAGCGAAGGCTTCCATCCAGACATCATTGTGGAAGTATTCGCTCCAGGCATCGTAGAAGCAGCCCTTGTTATAAACATATAAAAGCACCTGGGACAATCTCCTGTCGCCTCTTGCCAGCACACCTTCTAAGACGCTGACATCCGCTTCGTGCCAGTTGTACTTGATACTCTTCTGGTTCAACTGCTCGGAGATGGCTTTTCTGGTCAGATATGCCTTTTCCACGAATTCTTCCTTGGTACACTGGGGTGCCCACTGGAATGGAGTAAAGGGCTTCGGTACGAAGAAGGAGGTACTGGTAACGATCTGTACTCTGCCGTTGACACGTTTCTCCTTCGGGACCGTATCGAAGAAAGTGGCTGCGATCTTATTGGACAGCTCGGCGATGCCGCGGATATCCTCCTCGGTCTCGGTGGGATGTCCCAGCATGAAATACAGCTTGACCCTGGTCCAGCCGCCCTCGAAAGCCAGTGCGGAACCATGCAGGATCACTTCTTCCGTCAATCCTTTATTGATGACATCCCGCAGTCTCTGGCTGCCGGCCTCCGGAGCAAAGGTCAGACTGGATTTTTTCACATCCTGCACCTTACTCATGACATCCAGGGAAAAGGCATCGATACGTAAGGACGGCAGGGAGATATTGATATGTCTCTTGTTGCATTCTTCCATCAGGAAATCAATCAGTTCCGGTAGTTTGCTGTAATCACTGGAGCTTAAGGAACTTAAGGAGATCTCCTCGTGACCGGTATTTTTCAGCATTTCCATGGCGTATTTTTTCAATACTTCCACATCGCGCTCTCTGACCGGACGGTACAGCTGCCCAGCCTGGCAGAAACGGCATCCGCGGATACAGCCTCTCTGAATCTCTAAGACCACTCTGTCCTGCGTGACCTTAATATAAGGTACCACGGGCTTCATAGGATAAAAACTGTCCGTCATATCCGTCACCAATTCCTTGCGGATCGTAGCGGAAATCCCCTCTTCGGTCGGTCGGAAGGAAGCGATGGTGCCGTCCTCATGATAAGTAGTTTCATAGAATCTTGGCACATACATGCCGGGCAGCTTCGCAGCACGGCGTAAGAATTCTTCTCTTCCCACCTTCTCTTCTCTGCACTTTTTATACAGATCGATCAGTGGACGATACTGGGTCTCGCCTTCACCGATATAGAAGATATCAAAAAAGTCTGCAATGGGTTCCGGATTATAGGTGCAGGGACCGCCACCGATGACAATGGGACAATCATCCCCCCGTTCCTTTGCAAGCAGCGGGATCTGTGCCAGATCCAGGACCTGTAAAATATTCGTATAACACATCTCGTACTGGATGGTGATCCCTAAGAAATCAAAGCCCTTCACCGGATCCTGGCTCTCCAGGGCAAACAGAGGGATGTTTTCCTTACGCATGATAGCATCTAAATCCACCCAGGGAGAATATACTCTCTCACACCAGACATCGTCCCAGGAGTTGAGCATGCCATACAGGATCTGGATGCCCAGATGGGACATGCCGATCTCGTAGACATCGGGGAAGCACATACAAAAACGGACATCTATATTATTTAAGTCCTTCACCACCGCGTTCACTTCGTTGCCGATGTAACGGGCAGGTTTTTCAATCTTCATCAGAATATCATCGCTTAATGCTAATTTTTCGTTCATAACTACCTCAAATGATTATTATAATGATCTCTCTCAAATTGCTAATAACTATTCAATACATCATTATACCTTAAAAAAAACAGTTCTGCCAGTACCAAAAGGTACATAAATATAAACTGCAAAGCATGGTCATGTAGGGAGGGATATTTTTGGAAACATTGGATGATAAGAATACAGCACAACTGCTGCAGCAAATGCGCAGACAGACAGAAATAAGGCCGGAGCAGGAAGAATCCAGTGGTTCCGGTTGTTCTCATACCGGGACTTTCAGAATCCGTCTTGCTCTGGCCGGAGTATTACTGCTTACAGTGATATTGCTGGACCGGGAAAATAAAAGCTTTGCCGGTCTGTCCATGGATCAGGTGCTGTCTTACGTTACGGAGGTAGATTACGGAACATATATCGAGACCTGGATGGAAAATGCGGTTAACGATTTGCAAGTTCTGTGGTGATCTCTTCCCAGGTGACATCTTTTTCTGCCATCAGGACCATCATATGATACAGGAAATCACTGATCTCATATTTGACCTCATTGGGGTTAGGATTTTTGGCGGCGATCACAATCTCAGTCGCCTCCTCGCCCAGTTTCTTGAGAATCTTGTCAATGCCCTTGTCGAACAGGTAATTGGTATAGGAACCCTCCTTGGGGTGGACCTTGCGATCCTTGATCACATCGAATACTTCCTCGAATACCTGTAAGGGGTTGCTGCTTTCTTCGTAATCCTTTTTTGTGATCTCGTTAAAGAAACAGCTCTTGCTGCCGGTATGACAGGCAGCACCGATCTGTGATACCTTAGCAAGGATTGTGTCCATATCACAGTCAGCCACCAGTTCCTTCACATACTGGTAATGTCCGCTGGTGAGACCCTTCAGCCACAATTCCTGACGGCTTCTGCTGTAGTAAGTCATTTTACCAAGCTTCAGAGTCTGTTCATAAGCTTCCTCATTCATGTAAGCCATCATCAGAACTTCCTGGGTACGGTAATCCTGCACGATAACAGGTACCATGCCGTCACTATATTTCTTGAAATCTTCCCAGTCAGAAGGCAGCTTCCAGGCAGCTTCTGTGCCGGTCTTTAAGATCTGAAGAATATCACCTGTAAAACGGACTCTCTTCATTTGCCGGTTGTACTCATATACACCAATGTGCATATCCGTCTTTCCAAGCACATATGTCATTTTCCTGTCATTGACTAACAGGCTCTGGAGCATTTCATTAATATAACGGCTCAGTTCAAAAAATTCCCTGCTGCTGTGGACATCAATCTTGACGTTTAAGTCACCCATGGTTATCTTATGCAACTTTCCGTTTACTTCCCCGATCTTCTGGACTACCTCCCGGTCCAGATACCGGGTCACTGCCTTAAACAATGCCAGCGCAATGAGTACAAGACATACCGCCAGATACAGCATATTTAACGGTATGCGTTCATAAAGTGCCTTACTGGTCACTGCCACACCGATATAATTATCTGCTACCTTCTTAAATACGATATAGGAACGTTTTCCATTGATCATACCGGAAAAACCTTTTGTACTATGGATCTTTTCCGTATTTAAACCAATTTCCTTCATGTCCATTCCCACTAATTCTGTGTCCGTAGCACCTACGATCTTTTCTGTTTCTGCATTTACCGCAAAGTAGCTGATATCCGGGTTGACACAAAGCTGGGAAAAAATATAAGGCAGTTCATTTTTTTCTGTTACTTTGGATACATTTACCGGTTCAATTCCCGCTTCCACGATAAATTCCCCGGTGCTGTTCCACATAGCTGAATACTGCATCAGCTTATGCTCTGCTGTATTCGGCTCTATATCCTGAACCATTTTCAGGGATTTGTCCTTAAGCATAGGCTTAAAATAATTCATCTGCTCCCCGGAGTCAAAGCTATAACCATAATACTGGGGATGGGTTCCGGAAACGATCTCGCCTGCAGCATCAATAATGTGGATCTCATCTACTTCCATAAATTCCGCGATCTTACGCAGTTCATACAGATCATTTCTTGCCCCGGTGTTCTTCTCCAGAATATAGGCAATGGCCTCTGTATTATGAAGACATTTCGCAGCATATTCCTGGCGCAGCCTGGTAAGTTCCTTCTGATTCTCCTCCAGCATCTTATCCATCTGCTCAAAGATCTTATCCGCCGTCCCCTGCGCCCGGCTCTGCTCATTTGCTATATTCAATGCCGTAATGCTAATAAGGATCACACTTACCAACGCAAATGTGACCTTATACATATAACTCCATATGGATTTCTTTAAAGTACGCACGACTTCTCCTTACTTGCTATATGCACACCTACGCCGTGTACATATACTTGCATCTTCCCCGCTTTTGAGAAAGATTATCACGCCTTCGGTTACAAGAATTATAGCAACTTTAGAGAAGTTAGGCAAGTTTTCATCGGTTTTAATTGGCTGAATTTTCAATCTGGCTTATGATTTATCCCGTCATTTTCTTTAAATACTCCAACATTATCCCCGACACCACGGAATTGGCTGTCTTTGAAAATGCCAGTCCCAGGGTCCGGTGTGAAGCTGGTTCTAAGGGCCTGGATTCTACATCGTCTCTGGCAAAGGCTTTTAGTACCATTTTCTGGGAAATGGTGACGCCTAATCCGCTTTTTACAAAGGCCATGATCAGTGTATCGTCCCGGAAGCTGTAGGTGATCTTCGGCTTTACGGAACATTTTGCTAATAAATGCTGGATATCATTGTCGCAGCCAGGTGTTTCTATAATTAAGGGATACGAAAACAGTTCTGACACTGTGACCCGTTCTTTTTCTGTAAGTGGATGCCCCTTAGGCATCACTGCACACAGCGGATCATCCATCAGTGGATAAAATTTCAGGTCGTCTGCCACAATAGATGACAGGAAACCGCAGTCCACCTGTCCGTGGATGATCCAGTCACGGATCTCATCGTAATTGCCGTCAAAGATCTCTACCTGCACCTTTGGATAATGTTCTTTGAAGAAATGGATCACTCCCGGCATCCACAACGCTGTAATACTGGAAAAGCTTCCTACCCGCAGCTTTCCTTCGATCTTATGATTAATATTAAAGGCCGCCTGGCGCAGCTTTGCCTTCTGGTTTACCATTTCCTGAATATAAGGAATCAGTCTGGCTCCGTTGTCTGTAAGTATGACTCCCTTTTTTACTCTGGCAAACAGCCGGACTTCCAGTTCTTCTTCCAGTCCAGCCATCATCTGGCTGATGCCGGACTGTGTGTAATTTAATGCCTCTGCCGCCCCGGAAAAGCTGCCGGTCTCGCACACCTTTAAAAATATCTCATATCTGTCTTTCTGTTCTTTCATAAATTTATCTATAGCCCCATATCCATTACAAAAAATTATATATAGTCATAAAAACATTTGTTTTACTGATATTATAACATGTGCTATTCTGGTATGACAAGCAAGTTCAGCTATAGATAATTTTAGGGGGATTCTTTTTCATGAATAAGAAGAAAAGTAATTTTTCCGGCCAGTTAGGTTTTGTTTTAGCTGCTGCCGGCAGTGCCGTAGGCGTGGGAAACCTGTGGCGTTTTCCGTATCTGGCGGCAAAGGACGGCGGAGGACTGTTCTTAGTCATCTATCTGGCACTGGTCTTAACATTTGGATTCACACTGCTGGCATCTGACATTGCCATTGGCCGCAGAACAAAAGAAAGCGCTATCGGGGCTTATACCCAGATGTCGCCTAAATGGAAATTTCTAGGAATTTTAACCTTTCTTGTTCCAGTCCTGATCATGACCTACTATGCTGTTATCGGCGGCTGGGTCACAAAATACGCAGTTGTCTATCTCACCGGACAGACTGCCGCTGCAGCCCAGGACAATTATTTTACCTCATTTATCACTTCACCTGTATCACCTGTCCTGTTTGCCCTTTTATTTATGGGCGTAACAGCGTTTATTGTATACAATGGTGTGGAAGGCGGTATTGAACGTGTTTCCCGTTGCATGATGCCCATACTTCTGGTTCTGGTGGTTGTGATCGCAGGCTATTCCCTGACACTGCACCATGTTGACGAAAGCGGACAGATGCGTACCGGTATGGACGGCCTTCTTTATTATATAACCCCTCATTTTGAGGGACTGACCTTTAGCCGCTTCCTTCAGATCTTACTTGATGCCATGAGCCAGCTGTTCTTTTCCTTAAGTGTTTCCATGGGTATCATGATCACCTATGGCTCTTATGTGAAACCGGAAGTTAACTTAAATAAAGCTGTTAATCAGATTGAGATCTTCGACACAGGCGTTGCCCTTTTAGCAGGCGCCATGATCATCCCGGCAGTTTTTGTTTTCTCCGGCACCGACGGAATGAGCGCAGGTCCAAGTTTAATGTTCATTTCCCTTCCTAAGGTATTTGCCGCCATGGGAAAAGCAGGTACCTTTGTTGGTCTTTTGTTCTTTGTAACAACTATTTTCGCTACTCTTACGTCCTGTATCTCTGTGCTGGAATCTATCACTGCCAACTGCATGGAGATCTTCCACACAGGCCGCAAGAAAACAGTCCTTGTGCTGACTGTGATCTACCTGGCTGCCTCTGCTGTTATTGCCCTTGGCTACAGTATCTTCTATATTGAAGTAAAACTGCCAAACGGCTCTGTGGGACAGTTATTAGACATCATGGACTATATCAGCAACAGCGTTATGATGCCGTTTATCGCACTGCTCTCTGCCTTTCTGATCGGCTGGATCAAAACACCGGACTATGTGATCGAAGAAATGGAAAGCACCGGCGATACTTTCCGCCGTAAAAAGCTGTACCGCGTCATGATCCGCTATGTGGTCCCGGTTATGATGTTTGTACTGTTTTTACAGTCTACAGGAATACTCTGACAACCGCCTGCGTCAGCAGGCAGTGGATCACAAGTTTACAAAGCAAACGGACGCGTCAGCCGGCGCGTCCATTTTTTGTTCTCTGTTTTATTTTACAGCACCCATTCCTCCAGGAAATGAGCTGCCCCGTCCTCTTCATTATGCCCGGCCACAAATTTCGCAGCCTGTTTTACATCATCTTCTGCGTTTTCCATTGCTACGGAGATGCCTGCAGCCTGAAGCATGGAAATATCGTTTTCGTTATCCCCAATAGCCAGAACATTTTCCATACTTATCCCCAATTTTTTACAAAGTGTACACAGTGCATTTCCCTTTGAGGCATCCACAGAGTTTAATTCTATGATCCCATCTCCGGTGCGCAAAAATACGATACCCGGTATAGGGCTTCCTTTTTCCAGAAGTTCCTGTGCCAGTCCATCTTTTAAGACAAAAGCACCCATTTTCATCACTTTTACTCCGCTGGTCCTTAAAAACGCTCCCAGATCTTTTACATTTCCTTCGCTGAACCTGATATAAGGATATTTCTCAGAAAGCCCTGTTTTCTCCCAGCCCTCTGCCCGGAAAGTACCTTTGTCTGTATGGGCATATACAGCCACTGGGAATTGTTCCAGATACGCAATGGCTTCCACTGCTTTTTCTGTGGGGATCCCTGTTTCACAGATACTTTTTTCCTCCGGTACATCCATAAGCATGGCACCATTGGAGCAGATAGCATACTGAATGCCGTCTACATTATTTAATACTGCTTCTTTCATTCCTCCGATGGGTCTTCCGGAGGCAGGTACCAGGATCACGCCTTTTTTTACGATCCTTCTTAAAACATCTAATGTATAATCTGATATGCTCTTGTCATCATGAAGAAGAGTTCCGTCCATATCTACGGCTGCCAGCCGGATAGTTGTTTTTTCACTATGCATATTGATTCCTCCTATAAATAATGTTCTCCCAAAATCTTTCTGTGCCTGATCTTGATCCTGACATCTGATTTTAAGTATAGCACATATTTCCCCCATAAAAGTGTCAATCCTAGTGTCGAACCCTATTCCCCCGCTCTGGACATCTCCCCATTTTTCTCCCCGCTACTGCCGAAACCCTTTTCAAACTGGCGAAATCATTCAAAACATCTTTCTTTTCAGACTATTTTTTGTATAATTACACTTGTTATCAGGTAGACATAAAACACGCGCGAAAAGAATTCAAGTTAAATCAACAAACAGGAGAATCATGTACATGCTCAGCACAAAAGAAGAACTCTATCTTTACCTGGAAAAAATAAGCCGGGGCTATGCCCTGAAAGATCTGAAATATTTTACGGCGAACCATATCAGCGAATCACTGAATATTTCCCGTAATCTGGCCAGTCAGTATCTGAATGAGCTGGTAAAAGAAGAGCGGGCCATTAAGGTCAACTCCCGTCCCGTTTATTTCTTCCATAAAAAAAATGTTGAACGCGAAGCCCAGGTCGCCCTGGAAACCTGCGTATTCTCCGGTATGGACGATTTTCAGCGGAAATGCCGAAGCGATGAAAATAAAAGAGATTTTCAGAAAGCTATCGGTTATTACCTGAGTTTAAGTTCCTGCATTGAGCAGTGTAAGGCAGCTGTTAAATACCCGCCAAATGGTCTTCCGGCCTTGTTTAACGGAGCCGGCGGAACAGGAAAGTCTTTTCTTTCCAGGCTGATGTATGAATATGCTGTAAATGAACGGGTAATTGGAACTGCAGGCGCAGCTTCTCTCCCGCCTTACATCACAGTAGACTGCTCCGAATATGCCCAGAATGAAGAAAAATTTGCTATTTCCCTTTGCGGCAGCGAAGATGGAAAAGGCTGGCTTGCAAAGGCAAACGGCGGCATCCTTTTCTTTGATGAAATTGACAGGCTTCCATTTTCAGGACAGGAACTGATCTATTCCTACTTAATTTCGGGACAATACAAAGGATATCATGATGACGAACATGTTTTTGAGTCCAATGCAAGACTGATATTTTCCACCACAAAAGTACCGGCGGAAACACTTTATAAGCCACTTGCAAGGATGATTCCCATTGTGATCCCGGTCCCAACATTACATGAACGCACAGCCGATGAAAAAGAGGAAATGTTAGTCTCCTTCTTAAAAGCAGAAGGACGGCGCATGGGCGTAGATGTAAGCATCAGTCAGAATGCCTTCCACTGTATGCTGGAATTTTCCTACGAAAACAACATCGACGAATTAAAAACCTGCGTTACCAGCAGCTGTGCCGGAGCTTATCTGGAAAAAACCAGCGATGGTATCGCTATCCACAGTTATCACCTTCCGGAATATATGCTCTCCTCCTTAAAACTGGAGGTTGAGGACAAAGACAAACGGATGATCCACTTAAACAGTTACAGCCGTGACACCTCTTTGGGGCAGACGGTACAGTATTTCCAGATCATGTTAGATGTCTTTGAAGATTACCGTCAGGATATGCTCAGTTTTGACGGCCTGATGATGGAATTCCGGAAACAATTAAATGATTATTACGACTATCTGATCTACGGACAGAAGCTTGTAAACATCAAGATCTCCACTTACGAACAGCTGATCAATCAGATTTTTGAAAATGTAGGTGAAATGTATGGCATCAGCCTTTCCAAAAAATACAGCCACTTACTTGCCCGCCGCTTATATATACAGCTTCAGGGCGACCATCTGATCGACAACTGGATGAAACAAAACCATGACGAGATTGAAGAAATGTTTCAGGCTGTAAGCGCTGTTCTTGAAAAAGAATCAGTCATCTGTTCTAGGATCGTAAACCTGATCAAACTGAATCTGGACATTGAAGCAGACAGTTTAAACCAGCTGTTTTTGCTTTTAGATATAAAAAACCAGAACCAGAAGATCCAGGGACTTTCCGCAGCCGGTATTATCTTAAGCCACGGCTATGCAACAGCTTCCAGTATTGCAGATGCCGCAAACCAGATCATCGGGCGAAAGGTATTTGATGCCATTGATATGCCTCTTGACATGCAGATGAGTGACATCACCGGGCTGCTGGAAAAACACATTGAACGATTTATCACCTGTCAGGACGTAGTACTTCTGGTGGATATGGGTTCTTTAGAGCAGATCCACAGCCAGATGGGCGGCCTGCGAAACTTAAACATCGGCATCATCAACAATATTTCCACTGCCTTAGCTGTTGATATCGGCCTTGGCATCTGTGGGAACCAGAAGCTGGAAGACATCCTGAAACGGGCCAGCGAAAGCAATGTCTGCACCTACCGTATCATCCACAATGTACAGAAGGAAGACGCCGTGATCTTCAGCGGAGAAAACGGCATTGACACAACGGAAAAGCTAAAAGAGCTGATCTTAAAGACTTCCGCCACTTCCATTCCTGTAAAATTTGTGGCTTACGATTATTACCGGCTGATGAAAAACGGCAGCCATGATGAGATTTTCCAGCAATACCATGTAAAATGCATCATCGGACTTTTCAATCCGGAGATCGAGGGAATTCCTTTTATCTCACTGGAGGACATTATTTCCATGAATTCCGCAGAAAAGCTGACAAACATTTTCTCAGAGTACCTGGATGAAGAACAAATGGAAATATTTAACCAGAACCTGGTAAAGAATTTCTCCCTGCAGAATGTAGTTGAATCTATTACCATTTTAAATCCTGACAAGCTTTTAGATGAAGTAGAACAGGCAGTGGGACGGCTTCAGAAGATCACAGGAAGAAAGATCGCAGGACGTATCATGATCGGGCTTTATGTCCACCTGTGTTGTCTGGTGGAACGACTGGTCACAAAAACACCTATTGATAATTATCAGGATCTGGAAGAATTTGAACAAAAACATGCCGACTTTATCAGGCAGGTAAGGGACAGCTTTCAGGATATCTCCCGGCATTACCGGGTGGCTCTGCCTGTAAGTGAGATTGCTTACATTTATGATTACATGCATTTGAATTCAAAAAATAAGCTTTCCGGGCAGGCAGAAAGCCCGGCCGTCCGTGAGGACGAATAGGAGGTAAATATGGGTATTGTACTTGCAAGAATTGATAACCGTCTTCTTCATGGTATCGTGGCTACACAGTGGGCCGGACGTTCCGGTGCACAGCGTATCATGATCATTGATGACACTGTTGCCAATAATGAACTGACCAAAGCCAGCATGAAGCTTGCCAGACCTACCGGAATGGCTATTTCCATCATTACCGAGGAAACAGCTTTAAATAACTTCAAAGCCGGAAAATACAATGACCACACTGTATTTGTACTGGTTAAGAAGCCGGAAACACTGGTTAAGCTGTCTGAGATCGGCGTAAAGATCCCGGAACTGGTCATTGGCGGAACTGTAAAGCCTGCTGAAGGCGAAGAAGCTGTAAAGCTTTCCCAGAGAGCTTACGCAAAGCCGGATGACATTGAGGCTTACAAGAAATTAAAGGCTGCGGGAACCAAGCTCTATGCACAGTATGTACCTGCAGACGCAGAAGTTTCTATTGACGAATTTCTGAAATAACCAAAGGGGGAAATTGTTATGCAATTAAGTGCTTTACAAATTGTACTGCTTGTCCTGGTGGCTGCTGAGATCAACGTTGACCGCCGCGGATTATCACTGACACATGCAAGACCTGTTATCGTAGGTTTCCTGTGCGGACTGATCTTAGGCGACATGAACAGCGGTCTTTACATCGGCGGTACTTTCACACTGATGTCCTTAGGTGTTGCCGCTCTTGGCGGTTCTTCTGTACCTGATTACGGCGTTGCAACCATTATTGCATGCGCATTTGCAAAAACAACCGGACAGGGACCGGAAGTTGGTATGACCATTGGTCTTCCTGTTGGTATGCTGGGCGTACAGATGGACGTTTTATATAAGATCTGCAACTCCTTCATTGCTCAGAAATCCCAGAAATATGCCAATGAAAAACAGTTTGGCAAAATGTATGCTATCCTTTACCTTTGCCCTGTTATGGTAGCTGTATTCATGGCATTCCCAACCGCTGTTGCATTAACAGCAGGCGCTCCTTTAGTTCAGGCTATCCTGGATGTGCTTCCTTCCTGGGTAACAGGCGGTCTGTCTGTAGCAGGAAAGCTTCTTCCTGGTCTTGGTATTGCCATGCTGCTCCACTACATGCCGGCAAAGAAGTACTTCAACTACATTCTGATCGGCTTTGTACTCAGCGCATACATGGGCGTACCGATCCTCGGTATCGCATTCCTTGGTGTAGCTTTAGCTTACAAGTTCTATATGGATGAAGAAGCAAAGGAAAATGTAGGATTTGCAGGAGGTCTTGAAGATGAATAATGAGAATGAAGTAATGGAAAAAGCTCCCGTTTTAACAAAAAAAGACTGTGTGAAAGGTGCCATCCGCTGGTCCTTAATGGCAGTAACAACCTTTAACTACGATACCCAGCTTGCTCCAGCCGTTGTTTTCGGTATTGGACCTCTGCTGCGTAAGATCTATAAAGATGATGACGAATACGTTGAAGCATTAAACAACCATTATAAATACTTCAACACCATGCCATGGCTGGCAAATATCGTTCTTGGTGCTACTCTGGCTCTGGAAGACAAAGAGGGAATCACTTCCCTGGATGCTCTACAGAATATCAAGGTCAGCTTAATGGGACCTTTAGCTGGTATCGGTGATACCTTATTCTGGACACTGCTTCCTACTATCATGGGCTCCATCGCAGGATATATGGCTCTGGAAGGCAACCCTATCGGTGTTATCCTGTGGCTCATTGTAAACCTTATCTTCATCTGCATCCGTACCCAGTTAATGTGGATTGGATACCGTGAAGGTACCAAACTGATCACCAAAGTGGGCAGTAAGCTTGCCCGCATCACAGATGCTGCTTCTGTTCTGGGTCTTACTGTTGTAGGTGCTCTGTCCGCAACTGTTGTAACTGCAAAAACACCTCTGGCATTCCAGATGGGTGAAGTTAATCTGGCAGTTGCAGATCTGTTAGACAAGATCATGCCTTCTATGATCTCTGTAGCTACTGTCCTGGTACTGTATAAGCTCCTTGGAAAGAAGGGCATGAAGATCACTACCCTGATCCTCATTGTTATCATCTTCTCCATGATCTGCTCTGCACTGGGAATCCTGGCTTGATCATTTATAACTAACATAAGTAAACGGACATGTCGCCTGATGGTGACATCACCATAATGACGGTTCTGCCTGTCTTATTTGGCAGGCAGAGCCCTTTTTTATTCAACTAAGGGGAGATTATCATATGGTTGAAGTAAGCGCAGCAAAACGTAATATCACACCTCCATTTCCTATGTACATGCGCGGTTATGCCATGAGAACAGGAAAATCTATTGGTGTTTTAGATGAACTTTACTGCAGGACTTTAGTCCTGCGCATTGACGGGGAGATTTTTATATGGTCCACCCTGGATCTGTGCCGGTTAGAAGAACCGATCTCTGATTATGCCCGCACAGTCCTTGCCGGAAAATATTCTGTTCCAAAGGAAAATATCATTATCGGAACCATTCATACACACTCTGGCCCTGATATCAGCTTTGAAGATGAAGGGGAAGACAGAAATCATCGCAAGGCAGTTTACAGGGAGCTGGTAATGAAACAGCTTTTTGACGCTGTAGACGAATGCTTTGACCGTGGTTTCTTAGAAGTAACACCTTATATGGTAAAGGGAACCATAGAAGGTGTATACGGAAACCGCAATTATATTGACAAACCAAGCGATAAAGATATCAACATGATCCTGTTCCGCAATGAAAACCATGTAGTTGCAGGTATGTTCCAGTTTACCTGCCATCCAACTGTCCTTGGCATCCACAACATGAAGATCAGCTCTGATCTTTTAGGAAATGTGGGAAAGGCCCTGGATGAAAAATACAATACCATTTTCATTACCATGCAGGGAGCCTGCGGTGATATGGGCAACCGCCAGTACCGTCAGGGAAATGACGAAAACGAGCTGTGGCGCGTACGTGATGAAGTAATGAAGCAGGTAAATGTTTTCGCAGAAGCAGAAACTCCTATGGAGTTAAAAGCTGGCTCTGTAAAAACTGCAGAATACACCATCCACCAGACTTATGATCTGGATGCTATGAAGGCACAGTTAGCTGAAGATGAAAAGAAGCTGGCTGCTGCTGTTACAGAGGATGATAAAAAGCTTCTCTGGTCCGGTGTCCGCCATATGAGAAGAAAGATCCAGTCAGGCGGCATCAATGTTACTCTCCGCTCTGTTATCTTCCATTTAGGTGACCTGGAGATGATCACCATCCCCGGAGAACTGTTCTCCACCTTCGGAATGGAGATCAAAAAGAACTTTAATGCTCCTATGCGCATCGTATGGGGCTATGCAAACTACAGTGCAGGTTATATAGTAGAGAAGGATGAATTTGGAAAAGGCTACGAAAGTATGCAGACTCCATTCCCACAGGGAGAGGCAGAACTTTACGTAGATCATCTGATCAAATCCCTGTAGTATCTGATCCCCGCCACACTATTATAAATATAACTATAACTATAAAACTATAAGGAGAAGCGTTATGAGAAGATATATTATCGCCTCCCATCATTTACTGGCCCACGGCCTGAAAGACACATTAAATTTTCTTACTTCCATGGACGGCATCATTGATATCAGTGCCTATATGGATGACACCGATCTTCCTACCCAGATCAAAGAATTATTTGATTCCTTTGACCCGGAGGATGAAGTAGTCATGATGACTGATATGTTAGGTGGCAGTGTAAACCAGCAGTTCTGCCCATATGTAAACGATCATCGTCACCTGATCTGCGGTATTAATCTTCCATGTGCCTTAAGCCTGGTATTACAGCCTCAGGATATGCCTCTTACTGCAGAGACCATCCGGACTATTGTAGAAGAGTCCAGAAGCCATCTGATCTATGTAAATGAGTATAATGATGGGGCTAATGAGGATGACGAGTAAAAAATCGTGAAAATCCACTTCATTGAACAGACATAAAAGAAGCAGCTGACTGGTTTTTTCCAACAGCTGCTTTTTTCGTAGAAAAAGCAGGAATATATAAAGTCAGAAGTGTGAAAAACGCAAATTGATTTTATTTGAAAAAAATGATAAAACAGGGAATGAAAGAAGGGATATACATGAAACAAAAAACCGGCCTGCAAATGTCCAGTTCGCTGCCTGTTATGATACTTTTAAATCTGTCCGGCGGAACGCAGGATGCCTGTTCCTATTTTTTACGTGATCACGTCTTTGCCAATGCACAGACAGGAAATATTGTTTTAATGGGATGCTACCTGATCTCCGAGGATCTACGAAATTCCATCCGTTATTTCCTTCCCGTTGCTTTTTTCGCACTGGGTGTATTAATGGCCTGCCTGATCCACTCCCGGTTCCGTCACACAGGAAAGATCCACTGGCGCCATCTGGTCCTGACTCTGGAGATTATCCTACTGTTTATCGTCGGTTTTATCCCGGGACAGTTAAACTGGCTTGCAAATGGACTTACTTCCTTTGCCTGCGCTATGCAGGTTCAGTCCTTCCGTACTGTACGCGGCAGTGCTTATGCCAGCACCATGTG
>OGYJ01000572.1_pt1 | contig 35254 bp, 27 predicted proteins | sample 1576531 | NCBI WGS metagenome assembly OGYJ01 (sample SAMEA3541574, study PRJEB24748) | human gut metagenome | biome: human gut; feature: human-associated habitat; material: faeces | place: China | collected 2012 | reverse complement strand
AAAATTGTTTTGGCTTCGCAAAAACGCAAGCAAGATGTGCACAAAGCCGCTAGGCTGTAGTTGTGCGGTGTTGCCTTAAAACGATCACAATTACGAAACAAGTGGAGGATACAGGTATTGGAAGGACTTTATCAGATAAAGACCGTGAATGAGATAATGCAGCGCCACGGCTTTTCTTTTTCAAAAAAGCTGGGGCAGAATTTTCTCATAAACCCCGCCGTATGCCCGCGGATAGCCGAGATGGGCGGCGCGGAAAAGGGCGCGGGGATAATAGAGATAGGAACGGGCGTTGGCGTACTGACCCACGAACTTGCGAAGCGCGCGGACAAGGTTTGCGCGATAGAGCTTGACGAGCGGCTGATACCCGTGCTGGCGGAAACGCTGGCGGAGCACGACAACGTGAAGATAATAAACGCCGACATCATGCAGACCGACCTGAAAAAGCTCATCGACGAAGAATTTCAAGGGCTGAACGTGGCGGTGTGCGCTAATCTGCCCTACTACATCACATCGCCGATAATAATGCGCCTGCTTGAAGAGCGTCTGCCGATAAAGTCGGTAACGGTGATGGTGCAGAAAGAGGCGGGCGTGCGGCTTTGCGCCGAAACGGGCACGCGCGAAAGCGGCGCGGTAACATTCGCAGTACGGTATTTTTCCGAGCCGAAGAAGCTTTTCGACGTATCGCGCGGCAGCTTTTACCCTGCTCCGAACGTTGACAGCTGCGTTATCAGATTCGACCTGCGCGAGCACACACCCGAGGGCGTGACGGACGAAAAATTTTTCTTCAAAGTAGTCCGCGCGGCATTTCAGCAGCGGCGCAAGACGCTCTGCAACTCGGTATCGGCGACCATCGGCGCGGAGAAATCTGCGGTGATAAGCGCGGCGGAAGCGGCGGGGCTAAGCCCGACGATACGCCCCGAAGCCATGAGCATGGAGCAGATGATAGCGTTCTCCGAGCAGCTCAAAAAGATGATATGATGCAAAAAAGCCTCCCTCTTACAGACATCTGTACAGAGAGAGGCTTTATCTATATGAACGGAACAAGACCGTATATCGACATTATATTCACCGCGGGCGGGATAAGTTCGCGGCGGAATACGACATTTTCGGCACGAAGCCGCACCGAATATCATACACTGATATGAAGGGGGTGGTATAATGCCATGAATTTCGTAAATTTTGATAACTCTGCCACCACGTTCCCGAAGCCGCCGAGCGTTGCGGCGGCGGTGCAGACTGCTTTCACGCGGTACGGCGGAAACCCCGGCAGGGGCGGTCACAAGCTTTCGGTCGCGACATCTGAGCAGGTGTTCAAGACGCGCGCGGCGGCGGCTGATATGTTTGGCGCACAGCCGCAGGACGCCGTTTTTGCCGCAAACTGCACCGCCGCGCTGAATATGGCTATAAAGGGAATGATGCAGTACGGCGGGCACATCATAATCTCAGACTACGAGCACAACTCAGTTTTCCGCCCCGTATACGCGCTGTACAAGCGGCGCGGGGCGACATTTTCCGTAGCGCAGATCAGCGACAGCGACGAGGAAACGGTAGAGAATTTCCGCAGGCTGATACGCAGCGACACGAAGTGCATATGCTGCATGGCGGCTTCAAACGTAACGGGGCGGCTGATGCCGATACGCGAGCTTGCCGAGCTTTGCCGCAGCTACGGGATATGCTTTATCACCGACGCAGCGCAGGCGGCGGGGCTTATCGACCTAAAAGTCGGCGGCGGGGGGAGCTTCATATGTGCTTCGGGGCACAAAGCGCTCTACGGGCCTTCGGGCACGGGTCTGCTGATCTCGAGCGGCGAGTACGAGCTGAGCACGATAATGGAGGGCGGCACGGGCGCGACCTCAGAACAGCCCGAGCAAACGCCATTCCTGCCAGAGCGGCTGGAGAGCGGCACTGTCAACACGGCGGGCATAATAGGTCTGCGGGCTGGGCTGGAGTTTGTAAAGACGAAAACTCCGCAGCGGATATTGGCGCACGAGATCTCGCTCTGCGAGCAGTTTGAGCAGGGTATCTCGCGGATAAAGGACGTGAAACTTTACCGCATCGACCGCCGCGCGCCGATAGTTTCATTCAACATCGGCGAGAAAAATTCGCAGCGGGTATCGGCGGCGCTTTCGGAAAAAGGCTTTGCGCTGAGGGGCGGGCTGCACTGCGCTCCGCTGGCGCACCGCACGCTCGGCACGCTGGAGCAGGGCACGGTGCGCTTCTCGCCCGCCGCTTTCAACAATTCGCGGCAGGTGGATAGTTTGATACAGGCGGTGGCGAAAACGGCTAAGGAATTGTGAATAAAAAAGCGGCAGGCCGTAAAAAGCCTGCCGTTTTAGCGTATAAGTGTTTAAGCAAATATCATTCCAGCTCGAAAGCGCCTGTATAAAGCTGATAATACTTGCCCTTTTCGGCTATCAGCTTATCGTGGCTGCCGCGCTCGATTATCCTGCCCTGCTCGAGCACCATGATAACGTCGGAATTGCGCACGGTGGAAAGGCGATGGGCTATTACGAAAACCGTTCTGCCGTACATCAGTCCGTCCATGCCGCGCTGTACCAGCGCCTCGGTGCGGGTGTCGATGGAGGAAGTAGCTTCGTCCAATATCATTACGGGCGGGTCGGCTACCGCTGCGCGGGCTATCGAGATAAGCTGGCGCTGACCCTGCGAGAGGTTCGCACCGTTGCCCGTGAGCATGGTATTATAGCCATCGGGCAAACGTCTGATGAAATCGTCGGCGTTTGCAAGGCGCGCCGCGGCTATGCACTCTTCGTCACTGGCGGCGAGGTTGCCGTAGCGGATATTATCCATTACCGTGCCTGTAAAAAGGTTTACGTCCTGCAAAACTATACCGAGCGAGCGGCGCAGATCGTCTTTCTTTATCTTGTTGATATTTATGCCGTCGTAGCGTATCTTGCCGTCGGCGATGTCGTAAAAGCGGTTGATAAGGTTTGTGATAGTGGTCTTTCCTGCGCCCGTCGCGCCTACGAAAGCTACCTTTTCGCCGGGGTTCGCATAGATGGAAACATCGTGCAGAACTATCTTTTCGGGCACATAGCCGAAGTCTACGTCGTCGAACTCTACATGGCCCGTAACCTTAGTCAGCGTTACGCTGCCGTCCTCATGGGGGTGCTTCCAAGCCCAGATGTTGGTGCGCTCTTCGCACTCTACAAGCTGATCGTCAGCGCCGTACTTAGCGTTTACAAGGGTAACGTATCCCTCGTCGGTTTCGGGCTGCTCGTCGATAAGGTCGTAGATCCTCGAAGCGCCCGCCATAGCCATAGCTACCGCGTTTATCTGCTGAGAGATATTTGAAATGTTCTGGCTGAACTGGCGCACCATTCCGAGGAAAGGCACTACTACCGCTATGCTCATAGCCTGACCCGAGATCGAGAGGTTCGGCACATTCAGCGTTATCAGCACGCCGCCGATGAAAGCCGCGAGGATATAGAGTATATTGCCGATATTGCCCATGATAGGCATGAGGATATTTGCGTACTTGTTAGCGTTGTTCGCGTCGTTAAAGAGCTGCTCGTTTATCTTATCGAAATCCTGCTTCGCGTGGCTCTCGTGGCAGAAGACCTTTACTACCTTCTGACCCTCTATCATTTCTTCGATATAGCCCTCGGCTTTACCGAGCGACTTCTGCTGTTTTACGAAGTGCTTCGCGCTCTTGCCGCCGATGTTTTTAGTCACCCAAAGCATGAGCAGAACGCCCGCTACCACGATAAGCGTCATCCAAACGCTGAGGTAGAGCATTACGAAAAAGAGTACCAGCAGTGTAAGACCTGCGGTGAGCGCCTGCGGCAGTGCCTGCGAGATAAGCTGGCGCAGGGTGTCTATATCGTTGGTGTAGTGGCTCATAATATCGCCGTGGGGGTGCTGATCGAAATACTTTATCGGCAGCTTTTCCATGCGCTTGAACATCTTCTCGCGCATTTTAGCGAGGTGACCCTGCGTTACAACAGCCATGTTCAGCGTGTAAACGGTGGTCGCGAGTATTCCTATAACGTATATCGCGATCATCAGCCCGATAACTTTTGTAAGTCCCGGCTTTGCGTACTCCATAGCGGCGGCCGCACCTTCAGCGCTGTAAACTTTCAGCGCTTTCTCTATTACCGAGATAAGCTGGTTCATGAAAAGCGAGGATACGGTGCTCGCTACTGCGCTTATAATTATGCAGAAGATAACCAGCGTAAGGCGCTTTTTATAATTGCTGAAAAGGTCTTTCAGTATCCTGCCCATCTGCGGCTTCGGCGCATTAGGGGCTTTTACATACGGCTTCTTAGGCATTTGTATCCTCCTCTCCGCTGTTCTTGTTCTGCGAGGTATAAACTTCGCGGTAGATCTCGTTATTCTCAAGCAGCTCTTCGTGAGTGCCTACTCCGTTTATCTTTCCGCCTTCAAGAACTACTATCTGGTCTGCCGCCTGCACTGAGGAGATACGCTGAGCTATGATTATCTTGGTAGTATCGGGTATCTCTTCGGCGAAAGCTTTTCTTATCAGCGCGTCGGTCTTTGTATCTACCGCGCTGGTGGAGTCGTCGAGAATAAGTATCTTCGGCTTTTTGAGCAGTGCGCGGGCTATGCAAAGGCGCTGTTTCTGACCGCCCGAAACGTTAGTACCGCCCTGCTCTATATAAGTATCGTACTTTTCGGGGAACTTCTGAACGAATTCGTCAGCCTGCGCGAGTCTGCATACGCGCTCGAGCTCTTCATCGCTTGCGTTTTCATCGCCCCAGCGCAGGTTTTCTTTTATAGTGCCCGAAAAAAGAACGTTTTTTTGTAGAACTACTGCCACCTGATCGCGCAGAGTCTTTATATCGTACTCGCGTACATCTCTGCCGCCTACCTTTACCGAGCCGCCCGTAACGTCATAAAGGCGAGGTATAAGCTGTATCAGCGAGGACTTTGAGCTTCCCGTTCCGCCGATAATGCCTATCGTCTGACCCGACTTGATATGCAGGTCTATGCCCTCGAGCACGTTTTTCTCAGCGTCTGCCGAGTAAGCAAAGGTTACGTTATCGAAATCTACGCTGCCGTCTTTTACATCGGTAACGGCGTTTTCGGGATCTTTGATGGTGCTTTCATCATCGAGCACTTCGCATATACGTCTTGCGGAAGCTACCGACATAGTTACCATAACGAAGATCATCGAGATCATCATAAGGCTCATGAGTATCTGCATACTGTAAGTTATCATACTGGAGAGGTCGCCGACGTTGAAAGCCGAGCCGCCGCTGCGGATTATCATACCCGCGCCGAAGAGCGAAACGGCAGTCATGGTGACGTACATACAGAACTGCATCAGCGGAGAGTTAAAAGCGAGTATCTTCTCTACGCGGGTAAAGCTGCGTTTCAGCTCCTGCGAGGCTTCGTTGAACTTGTTTATCTCGTAATCTTCGCGAACGTAAGCTTTTACTACGCGGATACCGTTTACGTTCTCCTGAACCGATTCATTCAGCGCGTCGTACTTTTTGAAAAGGCGGTTGAATATCGGCATAGAGATCTTTATCATAAGACCCAAGCCGATCGCCAGCACAGGAACTATAAAGAGGTATGTCATAGCTAGCGAGGGGCTCATGAGCACCGACATTACCAGCGCGAATATCAGCATAAAGGGGCATCTTACCGCTATGCGGATTATCATCATGTAGGCGTTCTGCACGTTGGTAACGTCGGTGGTAAGGCGGGTAACAAGGCTGGAGGTCGAGAACTTATCAATATTCGCGAACGAAAAGCCCTGCACCTTATAGAAAAGGTCTTTGCGCAGATTTTTTGCAAAGCCGCTGGAAGCTCTGGCGCAGAAGTAGCCCGAAAGCGCTCCGCAAAGCAGCGAAAGGCAAGCCATAACGAAAACTACCAGACCGTACTTAACTATAACGCCGAGTTCGCAGCCGCGCTGTATATTATTTACCAGCAGCGCTATAACGTAAGGGATAATACATTCAAGCACTACCTCTAAGGCTACGAAAACGGGCGTTAGGATAGAATCTTTCTTATACTCCCTGATACAGGAAGCAAGCTTTTTTATCATATTCCTTTTTCCTCCGTTTCACTAAGATTTTTCACTATCATATCGCACACCTCGAAGAAATTTTCGAGCTTATCCGGCGGTATATCTTTCACCACATCGCGCTCTATCGCGTCGAAGCGCTCTATGATTTCGGCGTTCAGGCGTCTGCCCTTTTCGGTTATCACCAGCTTTTTAAGGCGTGCGTCGCTGGGAACTGACTGCCGCTCGATCAAGCCTTTCTGCACCATAAGGCAGATGGTCTTTGAAACAGTAGCGCGACGGACGTGAAATTCCTCTTCCAGATCTCGCTGAAAAACATCTCTGCCGTCGTTTTGCACCAAGTAGCCGAGTATCCAGCCGTTTGAGCCGCTGATGGCCTCGTCCTCACTATTGAGCGTGCTGTTGAAGCGGCGGCGAATGAGGTTTGAGATCATTCGCATCTCCGCGCCGATATGGCGTTTGCCGTCCTGCGGGCCTTTTACTATTGGCTCGCCGCAGTTATTGCAGTCTTCGCACATGGTATTACCCTCCTTTATTTATTTTTCTATTATCTCAGACGGCAGCCAGCCGACTGTAGAATTTTCAGTTATGACCAAAGCCATAGTTTCGTCCTCGTAAAAGACCGATACTTTCTCGCCCATTTTCACATTAGGAAAAGAGGATAAAAACTGATAAACGTGCGGCTTTTCATCAAAATAATATATCTCATGGCTGGGGATAAGCCCTTCGCCGCCTGTGTATTCATCTTTTACTTTAGTAAAATAGCCCTTTTTTTCAACGATAGATATGTCCTGCTTTTCCCAGTCGATATAAACAGGCTGACTATCGCTGTGATGATCTTTTATCACCGTTTTCTTTGGCACGTCGGTGTCCCAAATTACCTCATGAGAATATTCGTCGCCGCGCTTGTTTATCACAAGCATATTCATTTGGCAAGCCTCTTTGATAGAAAGACCGCCGTCGATACAGATCATATTCTTCCTGCTGTCGAATATCGGCAGATCTGTCACATTTGAGCGTCTGTAATTGTATGTAGGATAATGTCCGAACACAAGCTGTTTGCCCGTAGGGTTTTCTTTACGCAAAAACCACGGTACAGTTATTGCGTAAATATCATCTGTATTTCTCCAGTCAGGACGGTCTTCAACCCCTGCGTGAACGAAAACATATTTTTCCGTTTCAAGGCATATAGGAAGATCTCTGACAAAAGTCAGCAGTTCCTCATATCTCTCAACAACTTTTTCTCTTATTTCAAGCCAATTGCCCTCCCAGCAGTCAACATACCCGAGGGTATTAGCCATTTGTCTGAAAGTATTATGTTCATTTCTATAAAACTGCTGCTGAAAGCGCTTAAAATCATAGTGATAAGCCATTCTAGAGCACATTATATCGTTATTGCCCATCAAACATACAGCCTTATCGCTTTTATCACAAAGTGCCTTGACATATTCAAGGGTCTTTATATTATCGCTGCCGTGTTCCAGTATATCGCCAACGATAACAAGATAGTCGCTCTTCGGGTCATATCCCGCTTTTTTCAGCAGCTTATCCAAAAGCTGCCAATGAGTGTGGATATCGCTCACCGCAATTATCCTGCAATATTCGGGCAGCGCCAGTTTTATTATCTTATCCATATATCTCCTCATATAATTCTTATTTATTGTCAATCGTCATACAGTTTCTAGGCTGACAGTTATAGAGCTGACTGTCAACCTGCTAACAAACATTATATCAGAATTGTTAGCAGATGTCAACGTCATTCTGCACAAATTTGAGTGACAGTTTTGTGAACTTTTCTAAATCATTGGGCAAAATATGGATATTGTTAAGTTGATCTTTCACCTAAATTTTACGGTACGGTTAATAGAATGTACATATGTATGTGTTATAATTTATTTGTATATTATTCCGAAGAGGGAGAATGAAAAAATATGAAAAAAATCGAAACCGAAGGGGAAAACGGCAAGCTGCTGCCCGACGATGATTTTGAATACGAAAAAAAGCTCGCCGAGGAGGAGCGCGAAAGGCAGGCGGAAGCGCAGGCTAAAGCCGAAGAGCGGCAGAAAGAACGCATACGCCGCGAGCGCGAGGCTAAGGCGGCGCGCGACCGCAAGATAGCGCAGGACAAGCTCGACCTCATGAAAATGAAAGCGGGCGTTGCCAGCGAAGAAGAGGAGATAAAGGAGGAGCACGAGGAAAAGCGAGTGCTCAGCGGCAAGGAAAAGCTCGCAAACTTCTGGTACCACGACAAGATGTGGATATGCTTCGGCATCTTTCTCGTGGCGGTGGCGGCGTTCCTCGTGGTGGACATCGTTACCCGCGAAAAGCCGGACATCACTGTAATGGTAATCGCGGACGACGGAATAGGTCAGCACAGCGATGAACTGAAAAAGCTTTTTGAGAAGTACACGCCCGATGTGAATGGCGACGGCGAGGTGCACGTTTCCATAATGAACATACCGCTGAACGATTATTCAAACGACCCGACTTACAGCACCAACAGCACGAAATTTTACGCAAATCTGCAAGAGGGCGACGTAATAATGGTCATCACCGACTCGAACACCGACCCCGGCTTGCAGGCGCTGATGAAGGATGACCTGACGAAAGACCTGCCCGACAACAAGTACATCGACAACGACGGACTTTCGCTGAACTTCGGCTTCCTCGCTAAAGAGCTGAATTTTGACGATATGCCGAACGACCTGCATTTATGTCTGCGCCGACCTGTTGCTACGCTGGGCGACTCGCTGGAGAAAATGCAGGAAAGCTACGACATTTACTACGAAATTTTCGAGAAAATGGCGAACGACCTTGCCGAGCAGGCGGAGGAGCTTGACGACAAGGGTCTTACCACCGAACCTATCGACCTAAAGACGAAATACCCCGCGGCTTTTACGGAAGCTGAGTCGAAGTCGGAAAGCGAAGGCTCTGACGAAAAGAGCGGCGCTGAATAAATTTACGCAAACAAAAACGCAGGAGCGGCAAAACTCCTGCGTTATTTTTATGCTGTTTTGATTTTTAACCTGCGAAATTCTTTGCAATAACTTCGGCAACGAGGTTTTCGGGGAGGCGGTCGTAACGCGCCTGCTCTAGGGTGAAAGTGCCCTGACCCTGAGTCATTTGGCGGAGGGTGAGAGTGAAATCGCTCATCTCAGCCATCGGCACTTCTGCGGTGACCTCAGTCATGCCCTTTTCCTCAGAGGGGATCATGCCCATAACTCTGCCGCGGCGCTTATTCAGCTCGCCGATAACGTCGCCTGTTTTATCATCGGGAACTGTAACGGTGAGGTTGCCGACCGGCTCGAGCAGCATAGGCTCGGCCTGCGGGATACCCTCTTTGAAAGCGAGAGCCGCCGCCGTCTTGAACGACATTTCGGAGGAGTCAACGGGGTGGTAAGAGCCATCGACCAGAATCGCTTTTACGCCGACCACGGGGAAGCCAGCCAGCACGCCGTGCTTCACGCACTCCTGCAAGCCTTTTTCTACCGCGGGGAAATAGTTTTTGGGAACAGCGCCGCCGAAAACGCGCTCTTCAAATATCAGCTCATCTGAAATGCAAGGCTCAAACTCTATCCAAACATCGCCGAACTGACCGTGACCGCCCGACTGCTTCTTGTATCTGCCCTGCGCCTTGACCTTCTTGCGGATAGTTTCCTTATAGGCGACCTTGGGCACGGAGGTGGTGACGTCAACGCCGAAATCGCGCTTTAATCTGCCGACGGTGGAGTCGAGGTGCAGACCGCCGAGAGTGGTGAGTATCATTTCGAGGGTATCGGGCTCCTGCTCATATTTCAGCGACATATCCTCTTCCAGCAGGCGGGATATTGCCGAGCTTATCTTGCTTTCATCGCTCTGCGAAACTGCCTTTAGCGCTACGCGGTAGGTCGGCGCGGGGAATTTCGGTACAGCGTATGAGATAACGCGGGCGGGGTCGCAGAGAGTATCGCCCGTATGCGCCGAAAGTTTCACGGCGGCGCAAATATCGCCGCAGCCTACTTCCGCAGTTTCGATCTGCTTCTTGCCCTCTAGGAAGAAGAGTTTTCCGACCTTTTCGCTTACGCCGGTAGCGGCGTTCACGACCTCGGTATTGCTCTTGAGAGTGCCCGACTGAACGCGGATATACGAAAGCTTGCCGACGAACGGATCGGCCACTGTCTTGAAAACTATCGCGCTGAGCGGTGCGGCGCTTTCGCAGATGATACTGCAAGGCGTGCCGTCTGCGGAAATTGCGGGCTTATCCTCTTTTTCAGCGGGGGCAGGCAGGAGGAGAGTTATCTCTTTCATCAGCATATCCACGCCCGCCATAGTAGCCGCGGAAACGCAGGTCACGGGGAGAATTATGCCCTCGTTCACGCCCTTATGTATGCCGTCGATAAGCTCTTTCTGCGTGAAAGCCTCGCCCGAGAAGAACTTTTCAAAGAGCGCCTCGTCAGTTTCGGCAACGGCCTCGGAAACGGCCTCGATAAGACCGTCGATACGGTAGCCCATCTTTTCGCTGACCTCGGCGGTAGGCATATCTGTTTCAACAGCCTTGCCGTCAACGTATTTATAAGCTTTCATCTCGATAAGATTTACGAACGAAACTATCTTTCTGTCGGCGATAACGGGGACTACAACGGGGCACACGGCGGGGCCGAACTCGGTCTTTAGCTGCGTGAGCACATTATTGAAGTTGGCGTTTTCATCGTCGAGCTTGGTAACTACGAACATCGCGGGCTTGCCCATTTTCTTGGCGTAATTGTAAGCCTTATGCGTGCCGACCTTTACGCCCGACTTGCCCGATACAGTTATCATGCAGCAGCCACAGGCGGAAATACCCTCTACCATCGACTGTTCGCAGTCGAAAAGGCCGGGGGTGTCGAGCAGGTTTACCTTAAAGCCGTCGCGCTCATAGAACGAAAGCGAGGTGTAGACCGAGCCTTTGCGCTTTATCTCTTCGGCGGTATAGTCAGAAACGGTAGTGCCGTCGGCGACCTTGCCCAAACGGTCGGTAACGCCCGCCGCGTAAAGCAGCGTTTCGGTAAGAGTAGTCTTGCCCGAACCTGCGTGGCCCGCTATCGCAATATTTTTGATCTGTGTATTATCGTAGTTTTTCAAAGTGATTCGCTCCCTCATTATATGGATTACACGGCTAAAGGGCGGCATAGTTATGTGCATAATAGCCTAAAGTTTTCAACCGTATGTATACATTATATATCATATAACCATATTTGTCAATAGGGATTTTTGTAATTTTAGTGAAAACTACGCAAAAAAGCAGACCTCTCATGCTCTGAGCAAGAAAGGTCTGCCAATATGTACCTAATATTATTAGTCAGCGTTAGGTGCGCCGACGGGACATACGCCTGCGCAAGAGCCACAGTCGATGCAGGTATCTGCGTCGATAACGTACTTTCCGTCTCCTTCAGAAATAGCGCTAACGGGGCACTGGTCTGCACAAGCGCCGCAAGCGATGCAATCGTCACTGATCTTATAAGCCATAGTGATTAGCCTCCTTTATAATATTTCCGAGAGGTACTTCTCTCTACTTTATATTATAACACATTCCGGGCGGATTTCAAGACCCGCGGGCAATTTCTCACACAAATTTAATCTTTTATACACATTGCATCAACATCATGAAAGAGCAGGTTCGCCGCATAAGCGGATAGTTTCCGCAGCTTTTCCCTCGCTCTCAAAAATCACGATAGTGTTTCTGCCCTTTTTGAGAAGCGGTGCGGGAAGATACAGCCGCCGCTGCGGGCCTATCTCCCAAAATCTGCCCAGGTTAAAGCCGTTTACAAACGCCGCGCCCTTGCCAAAGCCATCGGTATCCAAAAAAGTATCCGCAGGCTCTTCAATATCAAGCTCGAATTTGTAAAATGCCGGCACACCCTTTGTATAGCCGCTTTCAAAATCAATATTGGCGATCTGCTTTTCATCGAGCGGCAGAGGGAACATCTCAAAGCCAAAATACCTATGACCGTTTATCACTGCCCCGCCGAGTATGCCCTTTCGCTGATTTTCAAGACCTGTGCCGAAGTTTTCCCTGCCGATATTCTCAACAAGCAGCTCTACACTTCCGCCGCTGCTTTTTTCGGGAAATTCAAACTGCTCGCCAATATTTTCAGCAAAAGCAGTAAAAGCGTATCTGCCGTTTCTGAAAGCCTGAACTCTGTCCGCCGCGTTTTCACATCTGGCATTTTCAGCCAGCTCATTTTCGCGCAGCTTAATGCGGTAAAGCACATAGCCGTAATAGCAGTCAAGCTCCTCAAAGCTCAGCGGATACGGCGAAACAACAGGCTCTGCCAGCTTTAAAAGCGTGCTGAAAAGATCTGTCTTGGCGCAGCACCTTATTTTTCCGAAGTCCGCACGCTTGATATTTGACGAAAGCGGGATCTCTTTCACATCAGTATACTTTGCGATGACCTCTTTGCAGAGAGCGTATTTTTCTGTGAGCCTGCCGTCCTCGGTGAGCGGAGCGTCATATTCGTAAGAGGTAACGTCGGCTGTCCTGCTTCCGCAGTTTCTGCCTGCCATAAATCCAAAATTCGTACCGCCCTCAAACATATAGAAATTCGCGCTGCCCCTTTTCAGCAGCTCGTCAAGCTCGTGCGCCGCCTTTTCGGGCTCGGTAGTATGGTGCTCTCCGCCCCATGCGTCAAACCAGCCGTTCCAAAATTCCATGCACATAAGCGGACGTTTCTCGCCGATAAAGCGCTTCATTTCTCCGAACTGCCACTCCGCCGCAGAACCGAAGTTGCCTGTCGGCAGAGCGCCGTCTGTCATGCCGGACTTAAATACCGCCTCGCTCCACGGACCGTCAGAGGTAACTAACGGCACGGTAATATCTAGCTCACGCATAGTATCTCGCAAGAAATCGAGATAGGCTGTATCGTTGCCGTAATACCCGTATTCATTTTCTATCTGCATGAGAATGATATTTCCGCCTCGGTCGCACTGATACGGCGCAAGCTTTGGCATAAGCACCTTGTAGTAATCCCTAACTGCGTCGAGATACGGCTGATACGAGCAGCGCAGGCGCATTTTCGGGTCTTTGAGCAGCCATGCCGGCAGCCCGCCGAACTCCCATTCTGAGCATATATACGGCGAGGGTCTTATTATGATATAAAGCCCCAGCTGCTGCGCCGTTTCTATAAAGCGGCAAACATCGTGCATACCCTCCCAGTGATACTCGCCCTTTTTAGGCTCTTGAAAATTCCAAGGGATATACGTTTCCACAGTGTTGCAGCCGATATTGACGAGCTTTTCTAGCCTATCGCGCCAATATTCCGGAACGGTACGGAAGTAATGCACCGCGCCGGATATTATTTTAAACGGCTTCCCGTCTAAATAAAAATCATCTTTGATCTCAAACATAATCATGCACCTCGCTGTATTTGTCGGTATTTCAAACGCCTATACAATTATATAACAAATAAGCTGCCTTGTCAATAAAAAAACACACATGAGCCGTATGACCCATGTGTGTTATGTTTACAAGCTGATATTCAAGCAATAATTACTTGAGCTCAACAGTAGCGCCGGCAGCCTCGAGCTGTGCCTTAAGATCCTCAGCCTCTGCCTTGGAAACGCCTTCCTTGATAGCCTTAGGAGCCTCTTCAACGAGAGCCTTAGCCTCTTTCAGGCCCAGACCGGTGATGGTCTTAACAGCCTTGATAACGCCCATCTTAGCGTCGCCGAAGGAAGCGAGGATAACGTCGAACTCAGTCTTCTCTGCCTCAGCAGGAGCAGCACCGCCGGCAGCAGGGCCAGCAGCGATAGCAGCGGTAACACCGAACTCTTCCTGGATAGCGTCTACAAGCTCAGAAAGCTCGAGAACGGACATAGTCTTGATCTCTTCAATCATGTTAGTAATTTTTTCAGATGCCATGATAATTTTCTCCTTTAACATTTAATTTAAGTTATTTACGCGGCTGTATCATGCCGCAGACTTGGGCTGAAAGCTATTAAGCAGCTTCTTCGGACTTCTTGTCCGCAACAGCCTTGAGCGTAGCAGCGAGCTTGGTGAGAGGTCCCTGGAGGGAGCCGACCAGCTGTGCCAGCAGAGTTTCCTTGGAAGGAATCTTGGAAAGAGCGGTAACGCCTGCCTTATCGTATACGGTAGTACCGATGAAGCCTGCCTTCAGCTCGAACTTAGCGTCGCCGAAGTCGTCAGCGAACTTGCCCAGGATTCTTGCAGGAGCGGTCTCGTCGTCGTTAGAGATCGCGATAGCGGTAGCGCCGTTGAGCACGTCGTCAAGACCTTCGATGCCTGCCTCCTTGAATGCAAGGCGGAGCATGGTGTTCTTTTCTACGAAGTACTGCACGTTGTTCTCGCGCATTTCGCGGCGGAGCTTGGTGTCCTCCTCTACGGTGATACCCTCGTAATCTACGAGAGCGCCCGAGCAGGAGTTCTTCAGCAGCTCAGCGAGAGCGGCTACTTTTTCCTTCTTGGAAGCCAGAATCTTTTCACTTGCCATTATGATTTCACCTCACGAAATTAAAAATAGCAAACGCAATAAAGAAAATCCTCTTTCTGATCGCAGACCAAAAAGAGGAACAAGTTAGCAAAATAAATATCATTGCCACAATCCTCGGTCGGGCTTACCTTTATGCCGACTGTCTTTAGATCACGAATGCTTATATATTATACCACCATACCCGCCCATTGTCAAGGGCGCTTTTGACGCAAAATGTAAATTTTTTATGAACATTCACTTTTCAGTATAGGTTTCTTGTGTTTCTTCTGCTCGTAAAGCAACGCGTCGGCGTGGCTGAGCAGTTCGGTTATCTCCACCGTGCCTGTGCAGACGAATGAATAAACGCCTACGCTGATATGCACGATATACGGCTTATCGGCGGCGTGCAGGGCGTTATAGCGTTCGGAAACGCTCTCGATATAGTCGCGCAGACGTGGTATATCTACCATTCCGTGTAGGAAAGCGCACACGGCAAACTCATCGCCGCCTATCCTTCCGACTATCTCGTTATCGCCGAAAGATTCTTTGAGTATCTCGGCGGCGGAGCGTATAGCGAAATCGCCCTCTTCGTGACCGAACCGGTCGTTGATGGTTTTTAGGCAGTCGAGGTCGGCGAATACCATTATAGCCTCTGCGCCGTCGTTCGCGTCATCGCTGAGGCGTTTTCTAAGCTCTTCAAAGAAACCGCGGCGGTTGAAGCAGCCGGTAAGCTCATCCTGACGGGAAAGGTCGCTGAGAAGCTGGTTATACTCCTTGATCTCGATAAGGCTCTTTTGCAGATTTTTCCTCGTTACCGCCTGCTGTTTCATCAGCATGATTATTTTCAGCGCGGCGCAGAGCTGTACTGTTACAGACTGTATATAGTGAAAATACTCGTGTTTCAGTTCGCACATCAGCACGCCGTAATGCTCTTCGTTTGAGAAAAGCGGCGATACCACCATCGAGAAGCGGCGGTCTTGCGGGAGAAATATGTTTGAGAATATCTGGTCTGAGGGGATATCCTGCTCTTCGGGCGGGAGGATTATAGCTTCCGCACCGTTGTGGTAAGATTTCAGCTTTATGGTCTTCGGCGGCGTCCACTTATCTGTTTTGAGGTTTATAACGGCGGAATCGTAGCTGAAAAGGTAGCTGGAGTCCATATGAAGGCGGGTAAGCTTATCCACCACCGACTCGTAGGCGCGGTCATCGTAAGCTTCAAAAACGAGCATATCGCGGGTTATCGAGTTGGTCTGCCATGTGAGAAAATAGTTATCCTCAAGCTTTGCCTTGCAGTAAGCAGAGTTTCGCTCTGAGATTATTTTGTAGAGCTGCAAAAACAGTCTGTTTAGCCGCATATGGTCAGCAGGGTCGCTGAGCTTTTTGATGAATATCTGATTCACATATTCCAGCACGGCGAAAAGCGTATCAGAGTTTATAAAGTTGAAAAACTTTTCGTCTGAGAGCGAGTCTGAGCTTTCAAGAACTTTTTCGCGCATAGATTCATCACAGATATTCTCGGCATTACAGTAACCGCGCAGAGCGTGCAGCCAAGCGGAAAAGCCGCGGCGCAGCACCGCGGTATCCTCGCTGGTGCGGTATTTATCAAAAAGCAGAGCGCTTATCCGTTTGTCAAAGTCTTCGGAATCTTCCGATATATCGCCAAGCGTAAGAGAGCGCAAGCGCGGATTTCCCTGACAGCCGCAGGAATTGCGGCATACCATTGAGGAAGGCACCATTTCATTTTCCATAGCGCCGTTTACAATGTACTTCACCGCTTCGATAACGGCGTTATAGCCAAGCTCGGCCGGGTCGGCTTTAACGGTGGTGAGGTGGGGTATCAGCTCTTCGGCGACGGGGTCATCGTCGAAGCCTGTAACGAAAACATCCTTGCCGGGTCGTATCCCGCGCTGTTCCATAGCTTTATAGCCTGCTGCCGCCATCTGGTCGTTCGCAAAAACGAGTGCTTCGATGTCAGGATTATTATCAAGCAGCTCGCCCACTTCGTTTACAACGTACTTTGAAAAATTGCCATATCCCACACGCTTATCATCATAGAGAATACCGTGTTTTTCCAGCACTTCTTTATAAACGTTAAGGCGCTCCTGCGCGTCCTGGCTTGTCTTAGGGCCGCTCATAAAGCCTATCCTGCGGCAGCCGTGCACCGTTATAAGGTGCTCTATCACGTCAGCAAGACCTGTGCGGTTATCCAGCATGACGCATGGGTAGCCGTCAACGCGCGCGGTGATGGTTATTACGGGAGTGCTGCCGAATTTTTTCAGAAACTCGGCTTTTCTATCCTTATCAAGATGGCTGCCGAGAGTGCCTATCAGCACAAGCAAAACATCGAATTTATTCTGCGCCGCCATATCAAAGAGGGTGTTATATTGATATTCATATTCTGTACGCAGCTTATCGGCATACACTCCGTCAACGTATCTGCCGGGGAATATAACAAGGTTAACGTCTGCCTGCTCAGCACCTATCATAGCGCCCTCGCAGACCTGATCGTCAAAGTCCTCTTCCAGATGGCTGACGAGCAGACCGACCTTTATTCTTCTGCGTTTTACCGATTTATTGTTATCCATGAACCGAGCCTCCTGACTGATATGTGCTCATTCGTTTATACTGATATACTGTACGCCGCCATCGTAGATAAGGCTGCCGTTTTTGCTGCCTGCGCCGAAGCCGTTGTCAGTATGGAAAGTGATATTCAGTTCGCTGTTTCTGATGGCAACGTCGCCGCTGCCCTCTGCGTCGCCTATGCCCGTGGTTATGCCGCCCTCGCAGTACAGCCGAAAAACTGAGTCGTCGGCATCGATCTTCATATCGCCGCTGCGAGTACCGATACAGGCGAGGTTTCTGCCGCGCAGCACCATATTCATTCTGCCGGCGCAGATGTCTACGCTGCCCTTTCCCTCGCTCTCTACGCCTATTCCCGTCTGCATATTGCCTGCGAAATTGGCTTCAAGGCTGTAATTTTTGAGCGACACGTCAGCCGAGCCGTTTACCGAGCCGATGCCGACCGAATGTACGGCGGACATTTTGAAATTAAGATTACAATCGCTCAGCTCAATATCGGCGTGCTCATTAAAGCAGCCTACGCCCAGACAAACATCGCCCGTGCAGGCTATGCTTACAGCACCTGAAATAATGCGTATCTTGGTATTCTTTGAATTTTTGCCGCCGCCTATCGCCACACATTCATCGCCGTTAGCGCAAACTTCCAGTTTGCCCGTCATCTCTACCGTGATATTGCCCGCACTGTGCTGGCAGTCGTTGCCGATAGCGTAGCAGCTGCGCGCCTCAGCAAGTATTTTCAAATCGCCCGAACCTTTTATAAGTAAGGAAGAGCTTGATGGCACATATATGCCGCGATGTTCAAAGCAGTTATTTCCTGTACAAATAAACTCGACTTCAGAATTATTTCCGATCTGTACCAGCGGTTCTGAATTACTGGCTATAAGGTTTACAGACTTTATAACTATAGTGCTTTTTTTGCCGTCTTTTACTATTATAGAAACAGCAGCAGGCTTTTCAAGTCCGAAACCATCTATCACTGCATTTGAAACAGCTATGAAAATATGCGTATAATTTTTTGATACCAGCTTTGCGAGGTCAACTATTTCGTTTTCTGAAACATGGTAGATCTTGCGCGTGCCATTGCCAGTTTCCTGACTGAATTTCACGATCTCATTCTTTATGTTGGAAGAGATCTCGCGGAGCAGCACGGGTTTTGGGCGGGAAACGTAGTAGCCCTGTATGTAATCCGCGCCGAAAGCTATCATAGTGTGCAGCTCTTCGCGCGTTTCTACGCCCTCTGCCAAAGCCAGATAGCCGCTGGCGTGCAGAAAGTCGATGATGCCCGAAACTATCTGCTGCATTTTTAAATTCGAGTCGATATTTGTTATGAGCGAGCGGTCTATCTTTACTATATCGGGGTCGTACCGCAGCAGGTTCGAGGTATTGGAATAGCCGGTGCCATAATCGTCGATGGCGAGGTGCATATGGTTGTCCTTCATCCTTCTGTGTATGCGCTCAAGGCTCTCATCGGTGATCTCGGTCTGCTCGGTAAGCTCTATTACCACCTTTTCCATAAGCTCGCCGTAATCAGCCGTTATAGCCGCGAAATCATCGTCCTTGAGCATATGCGCAGTAATGGAGTTCACATAAAGCGACCTGCCCTCAAATTCCGACTGGTGCTCGCTGAGATATTTCATCGTATTAGATATGGTAGCCCTTTCAATATCGTAAAGTCTGCCGTAGCGCTCGGCGTAATCGAGTATCTGAAAAGGATTCAAGCCTATCTCCTGCGGGGTACGCATGAGGGCTTCGTAAGCGAGAATATCGCCGGTAGAAGCGCTTACTATCGGCTGGAAGTGGTATGTAAAAAGGTTATCGTCCAGCAGTTCGGAGAAAGCGCGGATATTTACAAATTCATTTTTCTGATGCTCGTACTTTTCGGGCGTGAAGATGCAGTAGCTTCCCGCGCCCTTCGCCTGCGCCTCATAAAGCGCACAGCCCGCGGCGTGCATGAACATCGAGGCTTTTTCAAAGCCCACGCCGTAGCCCATGGTCACGGTCACCGACTGGCGCTGGAAAGAGCTGCCGTCGATGTGCATAGCGGCTATACCGCTGCGCACGGTGTCTTTGAACTCGCGCGCGAATTTATCAGCGTCGCCATGGAAATCTTTGATATATATCCAATATTTATTGCCCGAGTAAACAGATATGCCCGTCTTATCTTTATATTCGCCGAGCGCCTGATATATTACCGAAGAAACGCGCACGTCGCCGCGGTATCTGTTCTCTACGCCGTCGATATTGATGAGCGCTAAGAGTATGCTGCCGATATTATCATTTATAATGTCGATAAGCTCGTTCTGTGAAACTGACGGCAGCAGGCCCGAAGGCTTTATTCTGGTATTTTCGCTCTCGATATACACCACGCCCGCTTTAACGCCCTCGGGGGCTTCTACGGGTCTTATCCGCAGCGGAGAGATAGTGGTAACGTCAGAGAAATACGCCTGTAAAGTTTCAATAAGCTGCGTGCCCGTAGCGTCTGCATCAAGCCCCAAAATACGCCTTGCGTTGGAATCGATAAGGAAATTCTCACCTTCTACAAGAAAAGCTCCTATATCTGTAACGGCGGAGGTTATTGCCGTCCAAGCCGTGCCGAAAATTTCATCCCAGAGCTTTTTACAGCTTTCATTTGTCATTATCATAATTCACCCCTGTATGTTCTGCCGTATGTTTCCCGCAAAAGATCCGTGCGGCAAAAGTCAACTATACATATAGTATATCACATATTTTCAATCAAAGCAATATTTTTTCGCAAAATTTATGCAATTATCACAAATACGCAAAAAAGCCCCGCAGCCGAGCGAAGCTTTTTTCTTTTTTTGTTATTTTTTGTAGTTTGTTCTTTCTCTTATTCCAATCATTTCTATTTATAGTTTTATTTTACTCCGTGTTTTTCGCCGAGCTGCTGCCCATATATCTTTTGGGCATATATACTTTAGTTATCTGCCAATCGCTGCCGCTTTGGGCTATCGCGAAGGAGTATGCGTTTTCCAGCATATCGGGTGTAACATCAAAGAACGAATCGTACTCATAGTAAACGTCTGTATAGCCGCCATCGTCGTTATCATAAGCGGACTCGCAGACCAGCGAGGTATTTTCCGCCGCGCCGCTGTTTATCTCAAAGAACGTCAGCCACGAAGCAGCGCCGTCGGGCACGCGGTAGCAGAACGCGGGGCGGTCTTCCTCATAAGTCACCATATTCATAGCGGGAGGGGTGCCGTAGTGATAATGTATATCGTATATCGGGAAGCCGTCGTCAAGCTGATAGATATGCCCGAGGTCGCCTTCGCTGTTGCAGGGGTTCAGCAGAGAGATAGTTTTTATCGCGCTTTCGCAGTTCTCGCCGTTATCGCCGTCGCGCAGGAAAACTGCCGCAACACCTACGTCGGGCTTATCGCTTTGAGTGCGGGTATCGAACGAAAAGGTTATCGAAACGCTTTTCTCTTTGCCCGCCGTATAGCTGACAGGCGAAGAGCTTGTGTATATCGTCCTGCCCTCGCAGACGGCGAAAATGTACAGCCTGCCGTAATCGGTATAGCCGTCTTTATGCGGAAAATATACATTCATATCAAGCAGATAGTTGCCCGTATCGGGGTAGCCGTCGGCGGTGGTGCTGTAACGCGTTTTCAGCGAGGTTATACCGCTTGCCTCTTCGTCCGAGACATCGGCAGAGCACGTTTGAACAGCCGCCGCAGGCTCGTGACGAAAATCGTAGCCGTACTCGCTGAACATCTGCAAAGCGCCGAGTGAAACGGCGAGCACTGCCGCGCAGACCGCCGGAAGTACAAAACTCAGCGAACTGCGCCTGACATGAGCGCCGCTTTCGTAAGCCGACTCAGCTATCTCCTGCCAATCGCCCGCTTCCGCCGCCGCGGAGCGAATATCCGACCTCAGCGCCGCTTTTATCTTCTCTTCTTCGGCGCTTGTGACCAATTTCCTTTCTTTAGTTCCTTTCATAGTTTTACCTCCTTTCATTATAATATGTGTGAGCGGCAGCAGCTTTAGGAGTACCGTCAGGCTCGAGCCGCGCGGCAAGCATGGCGAGCGCGCGTTTATACCGCGACTTCAGCGTACTTTCGGGTATACGCAAAAGCGCCGATATTTCCTTGAAGGTAAGCTCGCTGTAAATTTTCAGTGTGAGCACGGTGCGGAATTTCTTCGGCAGCTCGCGCACAGCTTCCAGCACACCGCTCTGCGAAGCAGCGCTGAGAGGGGTATTTACCTCTATATCAGCCGCGCCCGCACGAAATCGCATTTCGCTGCGGTAAAGCTCGCGCGAAACGTTTTTGGCTATGCCGAGAATAAACGCCGCTTCGGAACAGCTGTTTCTGTAACCGCTTGCCGCGGCGGGCAGGCGAATGAAAGTTTCCTGCACACAGTCCTCCGCAATGGTACGGTTGTTGAAAAGGCTGAGGCTGAATGCGTAAACGTCTGCCTTATACTTTATATACAGCTGCTCCAGCGCGGCGCTCTCCTCAGCGCAGCGTACAAGGCGGCTTTCCTCAGCGGTCGGGATTTCGGCAGCCGCCGCAAAAAGCCCCTCGGCGTAACTGCTTAGACCGGTCATATCAGTCATATCATCATCTCCCCCGGGGGTATCTTTATAATTTTTATTTTTTATGGGTATCACTTTTATATAAAACTCTTTCATAAAAAAATTACTTTTACTTAATAATGACAAAACAAGGCGAAAAAGACGAGTGCTTTTGATTAACTTTTCGTTAAGTTTATATTAATGCCGATATTTCAAAAAGAGAAATATCATTTAATTCTCACACTCCTGCACTTGCAATTGTGCTGACGTTGTGATATAATTAGAGATGATGAATTTTTAGGGCGAGATTTGCAAAAATGAATCGTCTAAATGACTGAAAGGCAGTGTTTGTTTATGTCGAACTACGAGCAGAGGATAAACCTTATCGACCTTAACGATTACCCCGTTTCATGGTGGAATCAGCTTTTGGCGCTGGCGCATGAGATACGCGAGGATCCCGAAGCCTACGCAAAGGTATGCGACGGAAAGATAATGGGTACTCTTTTTTACGAACCTTCCACCAGAACGCAGATGTCGTTCCAGACGGCTATGTTGCGGCTGGGCGGCACTATAATAGGCTTTGACAACCCCGCGACCTCCTCGGTAGCGAAGGGCGAGAACATAAAGGACACTACTAAGATAGTTTCGGGCTACGCAGACATAATGGTAATGCGCCACCCTACCGAAGGCTCGGTAAAGGCGGCGGCGCTGACGGCCGACTGCCCCGTTATCAACGCGGGCGACGGCGGACACCTGCACCCCACCCAGACGCTCACCGATCTCTTTACGCTAAAAGAAGAGAAAGGCTCGCTGGAGGGGCTGACGATAGGCTTCTGCGGCGACCTCAAAAACGGCAGGACAGTACACTCGCTGATAAAGGCCATGACCTGCTACAAGGGCAGCAAATTCGTGCTGATCTCTACCCCCGACCTCGCGCTTCCCGCCTACATAAAGGACATACTCGCGGCAGGCGGATTTGAATACAGCGAGGTAAGCTCACTTGATGAAGCCATCGGCGGACTGGACGTTCTCTACATGACGCGCATACAGCAGGAGCGCTTCGCGAGCCATGAGGAATACCTAAAGCAAAAGGGCAACTACATTCTCGACAAGGATAAAATGAGCCGTGCTAAGGAAAGCATGATAGTGCTGCACCCGCTGCCGAGAGTAGACGAGATAGCGATAGAAGTAGACGACGATCCGCGCGCTATGTACTTCAAGCAGGCTAAGTACGGAATGTACATACGCATGGCGCTGATACTGACTATACTGCGCGGGAACGGCACGCCTGCGCCGCTGATAAGGGGCAGAGAGCACAAGCACGTTGAATGCTCTAATCCGGGCTGCATAACCCACCGCGAAACATATCTGCCGCACTACTTCGCCGGCTCGGGCGACATACTCACCTGCGAATACTGCGACAACCGCACGCTTATCTGAAAGGAGCAGACTTTAACCAAATGGCTGAAAGACAGACGGCTGAGCAGATAGCTGAACACCGCGTAGTTTCTGTGCAATGGCAAGGCAGGACAAAGTACACATATTACGACGACGGGATAGTAAAAATAACGCGCTACAAAAAGCGAAAGATATACTGGGGCAGGATATTCGCCGCGCTGGTGATATTCGTACTGCTGGCAGCGGGCATAGTGCAGCTTATAAAGGCGGCGCTGACGGCTTTTGCCAACGACAAGACCGAAATACAGGTAAATTCATCGCTGGCGGCTACATATTCCGCCGAGGAGAGCGCTGCCGAGCCTGCCGTTACTGATGAAAGCTCGGCGGCGGACAGCACATCGAGCACGGCGGACAGCGCGGCTGAGCCTGCGTACAGCAACATGAATTTCACCGTATGCATAGACCCCGGCCACGGCGACTACGACAAGGGCGCTGTCACGAGCGACGAAAAGTACGAATCAGACCAAGACCTAGAGATAGGTTTGAAAGTCAAAGAGTATCTCGAGAGCTGCGGAGTTTCGGTGATAATGACCCGCTCTGAGGACGTGCAGGTATCGCTTTCAGAGCGGTGCGCCATTGCAAATCAGGGCAGTGCGGACTTTTTCGTATCTCTGCACCGAAACAGCGTTTCGGACAACGCGAGCGAATCGGGCGTTGAGATATGGGTGAACAGCAATCAGCCGCAGTACGACACGGCGCTGGCGCAAAACATACTTACAGCACTCGGCACGGCGGGCATCTCGCAGGACAGGGGCGTAAAGTACGGTTACAGCGGCTGGAGCGACCAGAATTATCAGGTGAACATGGACACGGTCATGCCGAGCTGCCTGATAGAACTGGGGTTTATGACCAACGACACCGACAACGAGCTTTTTGAAACGAAGCAGACCGAGTACGCAAAAGCCATCGGCGACGGAATAATCAAAACAGCGATAGATTTAGGCGTTTGCGCCGAGGACGGCACGAGAAAACTAAGCGAGCAGCTGCTGTCAGACAGCAAGGCGAACGTAACGCAGCAATATTAACGTCAAAATATACGGACTGAGCGGCTGAGATATGCCGCTTTTTTCGGCATTATGTAAACGTTTAACTGCGTGGCATATTGACGATTTGAACATTTTCGGGTTACGAGAGGGTTACAATTTCAGCAATATTTTAAAATCAGCTTGACAAATATGAATTTTTATTGTAAAATTAAATATAGATATTTATTCGCAATATAATAAAAGGGGTTAGATGATATGATTTTTAAAAGAGTGCTTTCTGCATTCGCAGCCGCAGCTGCTGTGCTGACATTTTCGGCAGGTACGGTTTTTGCCGACGACGCCAAAGATGAAAAGCCTGTTATAAAATTCGAGGCTGACGGAACTATGCTTTCGGCTGACAACGTTCCGGCCATTTCTTTCGACACTGAGAAATACAAAGACTATGTACACCTAACGCGCGACGCCGACAAGGCGGGCATAAAGCTGGCTCAGGACAAGGACACCTATTATCAGGGCGCTTCGATGAAAGTTTCGGCATCTACCGACGGCGTAGACGGCTACTTCAACTGCTCTGGCATGGCGCGCGACGACGACAACAACCTGCTTTTCCCCGACGCTCCCGAAACGGAAGACACGAGCAGCGTCAGCATAATCGGTTTTGAGCTTGAAGCGAAAGATTTTGGGCTGACCTGTTTCGACGGCTGCATGGTAACATTTGCTTACCGCCTTACCGACGCGGACGAAAAGGCACTGATGGGCAAATCGGCTTGGGTATACCCTGCTGACGAGGACAATGTGCGCGTTTCCGACATGGCAACGCAGCTAAAGGTAAACACCACCACGCAGAACAACATCTCGCAGTACCAGAAAGCATTCGTTACCGTAGGCGAAGAGCGCAGCGCTACCAAGATAATATTCGACATACCGACCTCCGGTGCTGTTAAAGGCACGGTTTTCTACATCGACAACATCACGATACAGCTTCCGGACAATATAGGCGACAAGAAATACATCAAGAACCTCGACGGCTACAACGAAAACGCTGAGCCGCGCGAGATAATCGAAGAGCTTCAGGTAACCAAGAAGGGCAACACCATCTCTACCGAGTCTGAGGCTGAAAAGTCGAGCAGCAAGACCAGCCCGCTGATATTCGTAATAATCGGCGTTGCGGTGGTAGTAGTTGCAGGCGCGGTATTCTTCATAATAAAGAAACTCCGCAACAGATTCTATTGATAACTTAACAAAAACAGCTTCCCGCTGTGCTGAAAAATGCACGGCGGGAATTTTTATCGCAAATCCACAAAAAGTGCTTTACAATGTGAGAATAATATGTTATAATAGTGATAACAAGCTGATACATTCGGCAGATAAGGGAGGAAATCAAAAAATGGCTGTAATAAAAAAAGCACGCGGAGCGGCGGCGGCGCTGCTGGCGGCGGCTGTACTGGCTGCCGGCGGAGCGGGCGGACTGGCGCAGAGCTTCACACCGATAAGCGCTTCGGCTAACGGATACTACCGCGTTGCGGGAAAATCGCTGAGCGGCTGCAAGGCTAAGCTCGGAGCGACGAAATTTAAATACACGGGCAAGGCGATAAGGCCGACGATAACCGTTACGGACGGCGCGAAAAAGCTGACCTACGGCACCGACTACACGCTCACCTACTCGAACAACGTGAAAGTCGGCACGGGAAAAGTTACCGTAAAGGGCAAGGGCAGCTACAGCGGCAGCAAAACGCTGAGCTTCACCATAATACCGAAATCGGTAAAGAACCTGAGCGCATCGGCGGGCGAAACGAGCATAAAGCTGAGCTGGAAAAAAGTGCACACCAGCAGCGGCTACAAGATCTACCGCCTAGACCCCGCGACCAAAAAGTACAAGGGAATCAAAAACATAAGCTCGCGCACGACCGTCAGCTACACCAACACGGGGCTGACCTCGAACAAAGAGTACACCTACCGCGTAAAGGCTTACATGAACGTAGGCGGCAGGGTGATCTTAGGAAACTCGGAGCAGGTGACGGCTAAGACGAAAAAGGCTACCACCCCCCTCGCGGCGAACGGCAAGCTGAAAGTCAGCGGCGCGAACATCGTCAACAGATCGGGCAAGAAATTTCAGATACGCGGAATGAGCACGCACGGCATAATGTGGGAAGATTTTTCCGACATACTCAACACGGCTTCGCTCAAAACCCTGCGTGACGACTGGGGCGTGAACACGATACGCATTGCGATGTATACAGAGGAGTACGGCGGCTACACCACCGGCTCGACATTTGCGGCGCAGGCTAAGGCGAAGGTGAACACGGGCGTGAAAAACGCGACCGACCTCGGAATGTACGTCATCATCGACTGGCACGTTCTGCACGACCAGAACCCGCAGAACCACCAAAGCGAGGCGGTATCCTTCTTCACCGAAATGGCAAAGAAATACAAGAATTACGACAACGTGATCTACGAGATCTGCAACGAGCCGAACGGCAATGTAAACTGGAACTCGAACATAAAGCCATACGCCGAGGCGGTAACTAAGGCGATACGCAAGTACGACAGCGACGCGATAATAATCGTCGGCACGGGCACATGGAGCCAGGACATCGACCAAGCGGCGAACAACAGGCTTTCGGACAAAAACACCGTTTACGCGCTGCATTTCTACGCTGGCACGCACGGCGACTGGCTGCGCAACAGATTCAGCAACTGCTATGCTAAGGGGCTGCCTATACTGGTTTCGGAATTCGGCACATGCGACGCTTCGGGCAACGGCGGATTCAACGCGGCGGCTACAAAAACATGGCTCCAACTGCTCGACAGCAAAAACGTCGGCTACATTAACTGGTCGGCTTGCGGCAAGAGCGAAACGGCTTCGGCATTCAAGTCGGGCACGAACCTCAAGGCTATCAAGAGAGGCACTTCGCAGCTTACAAAAAGCGGCAAACTGATACGCTCGTACTACCGCACACGCGCGGGCAAATAAAAAACCAACGGCAGTTCAAAGCGAGCTGCCGTTTTTTTACATCATATAACATTTTTCACCGTGAGCACGCCGCCGCTGACGGTGAATTTTATTTCCAGACCAGCGAAAGTGAAGCCGTAGACGCGCTCGGGGTCGTGCTGATAGGCGGGGCGGGGGTCTTGCGCGAGAACGGCTTTCAGCGCCGCGAGTTTTTCAGACGGCACACGGTCGGCTAGGTGCGGTGGTATTTCGACCGCCAGCGAGTGGCCCTCATGCTCTTTTGCGAAACCGCCGAGCGCTTCGGGGCGGCAGTCGGCGATGGGCAGGTAGGGCTTTACGTCGAGTATCGGCGTGCCGTTCATGAGGTCAGCGCCCGCAACATTCAGCACCATGCCGTGCGGCGTTTTTTCGACCGAAACGAGCCGCACGCAGGAAAGCCCTATCGCGTTCGGGCGAAATGGCGAGCGGGTCGCGAAAACGCCCATGCGCTTGTTTCCGCCCAGCCGCGGCGGGCGAACAGTCGGCGACCAGCCCTCGCGCTCGGCTTCGGAAAACAGCCATATCAGCCAAAGGTGCGAGAAGCCCTCTATGCCGCGAAGCGCTTCGGGGTCGCGGTACTGCGGCTCGAAAACCACCCTGCCGCGCAGCTCGTCAACCAGCCCGCTTTGGCGCGGTATACCGAATTTTGCGGGAAAATCGGTTTCGATATGCGCTATTATTTTTGCGGAATATGTTTCCAATTCTTTCATTTCAGACCTCCTGCGGGGCGTAAGTTTCGGCTATCTGCCGCGCGACGCGCATTCCGTCCGCCGCCGCAGACATTATCCCGCCAGCGTAGCCCGCGCCCTCGCCGCAGGGGTAGAGGTTGGCAGCCTCAGCAGTTGCAGAATTTTCCAAACGTGGTATGCGTATCGGCGAGCTTGTGCGCGTTTCGGGAGCGGTCAGTACTGCGCCCATATCGCCGTAGCAGTGCATTTTGCCTGCAAAATTGCGCAGACCGACCTCGAGCATATCAGTCACGAACCTCGGAAAAAGGTCGCGCAGTTCGCAGGCGGCAAGCCCGCGCTGGTAAGTCGGCGTGACGGAAGCGCCTTTCAGCGTCGGCTTGCCAGAGAGAAAACCGCCGATGGTGGTGGCAGGTGCGGCGTAACCGCCGGTCATCTCAAAAGCGCGCCGCTCGATCGATCGGGCGAAATCGCAGCCCGCAAACACGCCGCTGCCGAAATCTGACGGAGATACCGACACCGCGATCGCCGCGTTTGCATTTTCGCCGTTTCGCGCAAACTCGCTCATGCCATTTGTTACCACGCCGCCGTGCTCGCTCGCCGCCGCTACCACCGTTCCGCCGGGGCACATACAAAATGTGTAAACTCCCCTGCCCTCGGCGTTGCGGTGTGAGAGCTGATATTCGCCGACGGGCAGCAGCGGATTGCCCGCGTGAACGCCGTAAAGCGACTCGTTGACGGCGGTCTGCCTATGCTCTATTCGCACGCCGACCGAAAAAGGCTTCGGCTGCAATATTATGCCGCTGTTATCCAGCAAATGGAACGTTTCGCGAGCCGAATGTCCGCAGGCAACCACAAGCGCGGCGCAGCGCTCCTCACCGCGCGCGCTTTTCACCGACCATATCTCGCCGCCGCGCATGGTAATACCTGTCAGCGGGGTTTCAAAGCATATCTCGCCGCCGAGCTCGACTATCTCGCGGCGTATATTTTTCACGACCGTTTTGAGCACGTCTGTGCCGATGTGCGGCTTGGCTTTCGCGAGTATCGAGCTGTCTGCGCCGAAGCGTGCGAAGTCCTGCAAAATGCTGCGGCAGAGGGGGTCTTTTATGCGCGTGGTCAGTTTGCCGTCGGAAAAAGTACCCGCGCCGCCCTCGCCGAACTGAACGTTGCTGTTTTCATCAAGCTCGCCGCCCGCCCAAAAAGCCTCGACCTTTTGCGTGCGCTTATCGACCTCCGCGCCCTTTTCAAGCACCAGCGGGCGGTAGCCGCAGCGCGCCAAAGTCAGCGCGCAGAACATTCCCGCAGGGCCGAAGCCGGCTACTACCGTTCTGCCCTCGCGCTTTTTATCGGAAAAATTCGGCTGAGCAGGCTCGTCCGCGATACGGCAAAAACCTTTTTTCGCACAAAGCCGCTGCTCTTCGGCGGGGTCGGCAAGCTCGAAATAGACCGAGTGTACGAAGTGGATATTGCTGCGTTTGCGGGCGTCGAGCGAGGTCTTGTGAATATCCGCCGACTTTATTTTATCGGGCGAAATGCCGCAAAGCCTGCGCGCTTTTTCAATCACCTCGCGCTTATCGGCGCTGACGGGAGCTGCTATCTGATTAACGGTAAAACCCATATTTTTCTCCTTTTCAAAAACACTGGGAACCGCATTTTTGCTGCGATTCCCGTGCTTAGATCAATCATTTTTCGTGCTTTCCGAGCTGTCGGAAACGTTTATAACTACCTCGTGTGTGCCGATATTCCAAATATTGTGATAGCTGCCCGAGTAGATCACGACTTCGTGCGAGATCGAGCCGTTTGCGGAAATATCGCTGAGGTCTATCTCCGCCGTGAGGTCGGAAACTTTCAGTTTTTCGATGTATTCCTTCGGACCGATCATGGTAATGTTTGTTATCTGGTCGCTCTCGGCGGCAACTTCCTTGCCTTCGGGAACGTTTTTGTACTGGATATTCTTTGTCGGTATCTGGAAAGTACGTTTATCGTAGGTGCTGGAGTCAATGCTCAGCTCTATCTGATCTACGCCCGACTGATTTATCTCGCCCGCCGAAAGCAGCGAATCTATATCGAATTTATTGCGCTGACCGGGGATAAGCTTGTAAAGCGAAACTGCTTTAAGCTTGATGTCCTCGGTGCTCGCCGCGTCCAGCTGAGGCGTTATGATGCTCAAGCTCTCGGGATTGATATTCAGCGGAAGGCTCGATGTATCAAAGCCGGGCGGAACGTCTGTATACTCTACCGAGATCTGCGCGGTTATCTTCTTATAGACAACGAAATTTATGTCCGCCTTTTTCGCCGAAAGCGTGTAATTTGAGCTGTCGAGCAGGTTATCATCGGCGTCATAGAAGAGCAGCGAGTCGGTAGAAACGGTGGTGTCCTCGTCGATAACGCGGCTCTCGGCGTAAACGGCTACAACTCTGTCGATACGCTCAAGCTCGTTCTCGGGGCCGCTGACCTCTATCTTTTCGGGCGAGGCGGTGCTCTCTTTAAGGGTGTAACCCTCGGCTGCCGAAACGTTCGGCGCGGAGATCTGGAGTCCGAAACTTGCGGAGTCGATGCGGTCGAACTTCACCTCTACCGTTTCGGGCGTTACGGAAATAACGCTGCATTTATCGGCGGAGTGTGCAGATTTTACATCTATCTCCAGCTCGTAAGTGCCCTCTTTGTTTACCGAGTCGAGGTTTACCGTCGCGATAAGGTCGCTGGCGGTGTATGTGCCTATCTCGTAGTTCATGCCCTGTATCTCGACGTCTACGGAAATATCCTTATAGCCGAGCGCGCTCAAACCCTTAGTTTCAGCGGTAGTGCCGTGCATCGAGAAATCTACGGGGACATTGGTTATCGTTTTATTTACAGTGGGGTACTGGGTTATCGAAAGTGCGAACCAAATTATTATCGCTATGATGACCGCAGTTATTTTCAGCACAAAATCCGAAAGCTCTTTGCGTGGCCCGCCGCTGCGTTTTTCGGACTTTTTCTCTTGGGTCATTTTTTCCATTTTGAGATCATCCTTCCCGCAAAGTTTGTAGGCTCGCTTTCAGACTGCGTTTCGGGGATAAGGCGGTTTTTCAGCAGCTTCGCCAAACTTTCCTTAGAAAAACCGCGGGTAAGTTCGCCATTTTCGGCAACGGAGATAGTGCCCGTTTCCTCGCTGACTACTATTACGATAGCGTCGCTGTTTTCGCTCATGCCGATAGCCGCGCGGTGGCGCGAGCCGAGCTGTTTTGCAACAAGTTCCTCTTTCTGCGGCTTTGGCAGAAAGCAGCCCGCAGCAAGTATCCTGCCGTCGCGCATTATTACTGCGCCGTCGTGCAGAGGTGTGTTCGGGTAAAATATATTGCCGAATACTGCGGCGCTGGGGGTACAGTTTAGAATAGTTCCCGTATCTATCTGCTCGCCGAGACGCGTTTTGCGCTCGCAGATTATCAGCGCGCCGGTACAGGTCGCCGAGAGGTTCTGCACCGCTTCGCAGATGGCGTTTATCGCGGGAGTCCATATCTCGTCGCTGTCGCCGCTGTCGGAAGATGGTATAAAGCTAAGGTCGGAAAGTTTAGCGCGACCTATTTTTTCTATCATTCTGCGCAGCTCGGGCTGGAAAAGTATAACAAGCGCGAGCAGCCCCCACTGGAAACAGCTTTTCAGCAAAAATCTGATAGTCTGCAAACTGAAAATTATGGAGATCACGTAGAAAATTATCAGCAGGAAAATTCCCTGTACGAGCTGAAGAGCGCGGGTCTCGCGGATCAGCTTTATAGCGTGGTATATTATGAACGAGAGTATCGCGATGTCGATAACGTCGTTTATTCCGATGGATATAAATACGCCCCAGATGGCGTTTAAAAAATCGCCGAAGCTTTTTATTGTATCAAACATAGGTACATTCGCTCCTTGCAAGTTTGGGTTTGAAAAACTAGCTGTTTAAAAATCTTATTATTCCGATTTATAAAAACAACTCTTCATAGGGCAACACCGCACAACTATTGTGTGCGTATTGCGCCGTCAGATTTTTCGTCAGATTGTGCTAAAACGACGACGGCAAGCTAGCGCTTTCCTAGGAGTTTTGGTGCAATATGACGGAAAATATGCAAGCAAAACGTGCACAAAGCCGAAGGCGGTAGTTGTGCGGTGTTGCCCTAATATATTCTACCACATTTTCGAGCCGAGTGCAAGGCATAATTGAAATTTTTTTATAAAAAATGCGCGGCTTTTTTCACCGCGCAAGTATGACTATTTTCAAATATTTGTTTGACTGCCGATATTCGTCATTTCATCGAAGCGATTATCTCGTTCGCGCGCGAATAGATGCGCTCCGCCTCTTCGCCGACGAAAAATTCGCCGTTTTCATAGAGCACTTTTCCTGCGCACATCGTCAGCTTCACGTTCTCTTTGCTGCCGCTGTAAACTATGTTGTTTGCGATGCTGTTTAGCGGCTGCATATTCGGGCGGTGCAGGTCTATCACGATAAGGTCAGCCTGCTTGCCCTCGGCGATGATGTCGCAGTCTTCAAGACCCATAGCGTGCGCCGAGCCTACCGTAGCGGCTTTCAGCACCATGCCTGCGGGGCAGGCAGCCGCGTCTTTCAGGCTGAGCTTTTGCAGCGCCGTCATGAGGAACATCTCGCGGAACATATCTAAGCAGTTGTTGCTGGAGGGGCCGTCTGTACCGATAGCCAGCTTCACGCCGTTCTCCGCCATTTTGCAGATAGGCGCTATGCCGCTCGCAAGCTTTGAGTTCGAGCCGGGGCAGGTAACGGCGTAAACTCCTTTCTCACGGAATATCTCAATATCGCGGTCGTCCATATGAACGCAGTGGAAGCCCGCTCCGCCGAAATCGTAGATGCCTAAGCTGTCAAAAAGCTGAGTAGGCGTTTTGCCGTATTTTTCTATACACTCGCGAACCTCTTTTTCCGTTTCGGAATTATGCACCGATACGGGCAGGCGGTATTTGCGCGCCATTTCGCCCAAGCCCTCCATAAGCTCAAAGTCTGCGGTGTACTCGGCGTGGAAGCCTAAGCGGTACGAGATTAGCGGATGCATACCGTTGAACTTTTTCATGTAGCCCTCCAGCCGCTCGAGGTTCGACTTATCGCCCGAGACAGAACCGCAGAGGACTGTTCTGAAACCGCTCTCGATATTCGCGCGAACGTAATGATCAGGCTCGAAATACATATCGAAAGAAGCGGTGACGCCGGTGGTGAGGTACTCGAGTATCGCGAGCTTGCTCAGCCAGTATATGTCGTCGCCGGTAAGCTTCGCCTCCATCGGGAATACCTTTTCAAAGAGCCACTCTTGCAGCGGGTAGTCATCGGCGTAGGAGCGCAGGAAGGTCATTGCCGAGTGGGTGTGCGCATTTTTGAAAGAGGGCATGAGCAGATTGCCGTTTAGGTCAAACTCTTTTTCAAACGCGGTATTTTTCAGCTTTTCATCATCGGGCGTACCGACGAAAGCTATCTTATCGCCGTCAGTCCATACCTCGCACTCGCGTATCTTCTCGCCCTCAGCCATTGTGAGAACTCTGCCGTTTTTAAATCTTATCATTTAATCAAGTCCTTATCAATAATCGTAATCGCTGTCTTCGATCTTTTTGCCCCACATCTCCCGCAGGTCGCCGTTATATCTATCAGTGAAAGTATCGGAAGAGATCATATCGGGATACTGCCCCATAAGCTTTTCATCGGGCGATTTGCGCCACTGCACCGTATAGCTGCCGTAGTAGCTGTAATCATAGTCAAGTTCGCCCTTGATGATCCTGACGTAGCCCTCGTTAAGCCCGCTTTCGTTTATCTTCTTCGCAAGCTCGGCCTTTTCTCCCGAGTATTTTTCGGGGTGGGCGCAGTCGATATCGCCCTCCAGCTCGCCAAATACCACCGCGCTGGCATTGCCCTGTATCTCCTGATCTGACATGTAGCTCTGCACAACGCTGTAAGCGATCTTGGCGTTAGAGTTAGCGGAGGAAAGCTTTGCCTTCGCCGTGTAATCGAGCACGCTTGAAACTACGGTAGGCATAGTGAGCATATCGCCGCCGACTATGCACCATTTGCCGTCGGCTTTCGCGATGGTAACGCCGTATGTCATTGAAAGATCGTCCTCGCTGCTTTTCGCCGAGATCTTGAAATCGGCGTAGTACGCCTGCTTTATATCTATCTCAACGCCAATGTCGGAGTAGAAATCGTCGAGCGTTTCGCGCTGTTTTTTATCCAGCTTTTTATGACCCAGCAGCTTTACTTTCAGCTTGTAATCATCGTCATTCAGAAACTCGCCCAAGCCGTCCTCGGAAGCGCTTGAAAGAGAATCATCCATATCGTCGTAATCATCGTCGGAAAGCTCCATTTTTTCCACCAAAGCGTCGGGCAGGGCTTCGAGCATCTCGCGCGAATCGGCGGCGGTAAAGCCGTTGATAATATGGCAGAAAGGCGTTTTCAGACGCAGGTATATCGGCAGCTTTATTGCTGTTATCACTGCGATCATCACCAAGATAACGGCCGCCGCGATGATGATGTACTTCTTAACGTTCTGCATTTTCATCTCAGCGCGCCCCCTTTCGCATCTGAAAAGTTTTTGGAGTAGGAAAAGTAGTGGTAATCATCAGAATGATCGTAATCATCGCTGCTGTCGTCTTTGTCGGGATCAAAACCGCCGAGCATGCCGAAGTCGTTATCATCGGAATAATTCGACGAAGCAACCAACTTTGCGAGATACTCAAAAGAGGTATCCAGCGGACTGTACTGCGAATAATCGCTGACAAGCTCGTTGAAATCAACCAGTTTCCAGCCGTCGGAAGTCTTGCCGACCGAAATATTCATCGTGATGTAAGCTTCGTAGCCGTTATCGCCCTCTACGGTAAAGCGCACGTCGGCGCTGTAACACTTTTTTATATCGAGGTCAAATTCGGCTTCCTCATAAAGCTCGTTTATACGGTCAAGGCTATCGCCCTTTACCTTTTTATAATCGAGAATCTTGTGCGAAACGGTGAAGCTGCCGCCAAAGCCTGCCTGATCGGAGTATTCATCGACAGCGTCCTGCATATCGTCCTCGGCTTCGTCTATATCGTCGCTATCGGCAGTATCGGCAACATCGTCGGGCAGGGCTTCGAGCATACGCTCAACGTCGCAGTCCTCCAGCCCCTCTTCGATAGCTTTGAGCGGCTTGCTGATATTGTGCTTTTTCAGAGCGTTCGTAAGTCCCGCGGCTGCAGCTATCACCACAACGAGCGCGGCGGCGCAGGCGGCGAGTTTTTTCGCCGAGAACGCTTTTCCCTTTAGCTTCACCGCGCCCGCAACGCTTTCCGCGAAGCTTTTGGCGGCAAATTTAAGGTCGTTGCCCTTAGCGCGAATATCTTCGGCGTAAGGCGCAGGCTGAGGGGGCACGTTCGGCGCAGGCGGAACCGGCGGCTCGGGTGGAACGGGCGGCTCGGGTGGTATCACCGGCTCGGGCGCGGGGGTTGGCTCGGGCGCGGGGGTTGGCTCGGGCGCGGGCGGCACATCGGCGTAATCGGTAGACTCTCTGCCCAGCAAAAAGGGCTTATCACCAATGCATGACGGTCAATAGCAGTATCGGCACAA
>OGYJ01000570.1_pt1 | contig 35390 bp, 22 predicted proteins | sample 1576531 | NCBI WGS metagenome assembly OGYJ01 (sample SAMEA3541574, study PRJEB24748) | human gut metagenome | biome: human gut; feature: human-associated habitat; material: faeces | place: China | collected 2012 | reverse complement strand
CAGCAGCCTGTATCGCATCAAATGAACGCAGACAGAGCGCACCTCCCACCAAGGGAAAGGTGCGCTCTCGAGTTGTCACGAGGGTAGCGTCACCATGGCGCATCCAGAAGGACTCACTCTATCGGAGGGTATTAAGACAGAGAAAGAACAAACAATAGCTCCTATGATCAGAATCTTCCGCCCTGGAGAAGCATGATGAGCACCCCGAAAAGCACAAATGCAAGTATCGGGAAAAGAGCTCGGAGGGTATTGCCTATCCTCACTTTTCTCTCGTATGCCGCATCCTCGGCGGACATGCCGTCTTTCGCTTCCTTCTCGTCGGAACGATACTTTAGCCTTTATTAGCTACTGTAATTTGTAACTGTCATCCAGTACCAGTTACTGACTCCTGAGCAATGTGTCAATCTCAGCAATGCGATTCTTCGCCTTGCTCAGCTCCCGGTGCCTGTCAGCAAGCTGCTTAACCTTGTATTCTACATCGTGTGATGATATAATTAACGACATATAATGACATCATTATTGTAGGAGGGAATTTCGTTGATTATCTACTTACAGATGATAGAAAGCGACGAAGATAAATCCAAGTTTGAACAGCTTTACATAATGTACAAGGGCTTGATGTTCCATGTTGCCATGAAAATCCTGAAGAATGAATTTGATGCTGAGGATGCAGTACATCAGGCGTTTCTATCCCTTATTGAGAATCTGAAAAAAATATCGGATGTCAAATGTCCAAAAACCAGAGCTTATATCGTTATTATTACAGAACGGAAAGCAATAGATATCATTCGCAGCCGATCAAAACTGGTAGACATGGAATTTTGGGAGAGTACCTATGGCATCGAAATCCCATTGCCTGGTGATCATGGTTTGGCCGATGCTATGGCACGATTACCGGCTGCCTATCGTGATATCCTATTGCTGCGCTATTATAATGGATACTCTGTACGAGAAATATCATCTATGCTGCATATAAAAAAGGATACCGCACAAAAGCAGCTTTGGAGAGCCAAGGCCGCTTTGCAAAAACATTTGAAAGGAGATGCGTAAAATGTCAAACATTGCATGGTCAGAACAGGAACTGGCCAACGCGGCAAAGCGTGTAGCAGAGTCCATGCTTACTTCATTCCCGTCTCCCAGTGAATGCGAACATGTATTTTCCGATGATTTTGAACATAGCATGGAGATATTACGAAAAAAAAGCAAGCGTAGGGTTGTTGCGCATAAAATATGGCAGCGGGCTGCGGTAATATTAATTGTGACGATTCTGTCTGTCAGCACATGGCTGACAGTTGATATACAGGCAAGAGAGCGCGCCTTCCAATGGATAAAAGAAATCTACGAGAGCATAACGATCTATCTTTTCAATAGCGAAGATAATGAAAAAGATCACATCTGTTATGAGCCGTCGTGGATACCGGACGGATTTTCGCTGGTAGATAACTATCAAGATAGCGATTATTGTCTTCGCGTATATGCCAACGATACCGGAGAAAAAATGTTTTCTGTTGAATATACCTTGATGCAGCATACCAGCATGAGCACAACAGCACAGGAGTATAGCGAAGTAGTCAAAGTCGATATCAACGGGCTTCCGGCAGATTTATACATTGGCAATGAAGCTTCGCCAGAAAACGCCTTAATATGGGTGGACGAAGCAAATCAGGTTGTGTTTAATATACAGGGAAATATCAGCAACGAGGACATAGTACACATAGCACAATCACTTATTTTGTCGATTTCTACAAAATAATAAAATTATGTAATTATGGTGTCCAAAAGCGCCCCCTTTCTCCGTTCTAATGTTTAGAAGAATTGAGAAAGGGGGTGTATTTATGAAAAAAAAGGCCATGTCTCTCATCCTTGCACTCATCTTATTGTTATCCTGCTCCGCAACGGCGCAAGCTATATCCGTACAAGCAGCTACGCCGTCGGCTTCTATTACCATCAACGGAACAACAGCTACATGCAGAGTGTCTATCGCCAAGCCCGGAAAATCCATCCATGCAACACTTCAATTATGGCAAGGTAGTACGATGCTCGACTCTTGGAGCGGTAGCGGGACATCATATCTGCTTGTCACAGGTTCCCATAAGGTAACAAAAGGGAAAACATATACAGTAAAAGTAGTGTGCACAGTTGATGGGCAAAGCTTTTATGTGAATCCAGCTACTGCAAAAGGATGCAACGCCCTGACAGTAAATCAAATACAAAGCATTCAAAACAAGCCGAGATGGAGCAGTAAACATTAGCGGAGGAATAACATAATGGGGAACTGTATTAGAACCGAAATGTGGAAAGCATTTCACAACAAAATGATGCGCAGTGCATTGCTGATCGGTTTTATTCTTGTCATAGCTGATTTGGTTCAAACTGCAATTACCGTCAGTGACTTAGGCGCATCCTATGCACATTCCCCGGGCGGATATGATGGGTGCAGCTTATTTGTCAATTGGATCGGCGTCAACGGAGTCACCGTCGGGGCTGTAGTCTTCTATGCCGTTTGGCCATTTTTGGCTGCTATGCCTTATGGGTGGTCATTGTATGAGGACAACAGGTCTCATATGACAAATAATATTCTTACCAGAGTTCCGTATTCTCAATACCTAACAGCCAAAATGGCGGCTGTATTTGTTAGTGGCGGCATTGCTATTGCATTGCCGGTAACTACGGATCTGTTTGCATCCGCGATGGTATGTCCCGCCTGTATTCCTCGGGTTGCACTGCCTATTACAGGATTCTGTTCAGGCACAGCCTTTTTGGCGAAGCTATACTATACCCACCCTTGGCTGCATGCAATCATCTGGTGCGTTATTGAGTTTTTCTGGGGCGGCGTTGCGGCCAGTCTGTGCATTATCGTCGGGCATAAGGTAAAACACCGATTCTTTGTGACAGCAACTCCACTTCTGCTGTTCCTATTACTTGATTTCATTACCCCCATGCTTGCCGACGCAATGAACTGGTATATAGAGCTCTCGCCTTTAAGGCTGTGCAATTTGGCAAGTACAAATCCCAGTCCCACATGGATCATACTTGCGGAACTTATTCTTTTGACATTCGTATCTGTTCTTACGGGGATATATAGGAAATACAGACATGAGGTTTTATAGGCTGTTGCGCTATGATCTGCGGCAGGGATTGCAAAGGAGAAACTATCTGATTGCCACTCTCCTCTTTTCCATGCGCTTATTCGCAGTATATCGCTCTGTGCAATTCTATTGCAATGTGGAATCCATTTCAAGCCGGGGTTCAATTGGCGACTATATGCTGTGTCTATTTCGCGGCATGGCAATCATACAACACGGCTCTATGGAAGAAAAGGTGTCGGTCCCCATCGAATGGCTGATTGTGTGCGGCTTTTGCCTGTATATAACAGCAGCATATCCTGCGCAAGGTATCAGTGTACAAGGTCAGCAAGTTTTCCTACGCACATCGCGTGGGAAATGGTGGCTGTCTAAGTGTATATGGTGCATAGCAAGCTGTACTTTATACTTTGCATGTGAAATGATTGCCATAATAGGCACAGCGATTCTGACACCCGTTACCTTCGGCCTAAACAACACGCCCGAAATCACCGCATTCTTGTTTTCGGAGGTCTTGTGTGGAGAGACAATTTCACTCACGCCGGCAAGTGTTATCCTATACGCTTTGCTCCTTCCGTTTGTGACGCTTACGGCCGTATGTATGCTGCAAACACTCTTAAACCTTGTGGCCCGTCCGGCCATCAGCTTTATAATATGCTTTGTCACATATATTGCTGCCGCATATTTCCCCATTGAATGGTTGGTCGGCAACGGAGCGATGGTGATGCGATACCAGCTTTTTGATGCAAATGGATTGAGTTATCGTAAAGAACTGGTGTTTACACTGCTACTGTTGCTCTTATCAATAGGCGCAGGATATTTACTGATACAAAGAAAAGACCTCATATCTCTTGAAAAATAGGACGGTGATACGATGAATATTGTGGTGGATCATGTCACAAAAACCATTCACAGAGCGGTCGTGCTGCAAGACATCAGTTTGAATTTTGAAAGCGGAAAAGTCTACGGATTGCAAGGGGAAAATGGATCGGGTAAAACGATGCTTTTACGTCTGATGTGTGGGTTGATCTATGCGACAGAGGGCAGTGTTTCAGTAAATGATCGTCGCCTGGGGAAGGATCTGGATTTCCCTGAATCTGTGGGCGTGATGATCGAGAGTCCCGCATTTATTGACGAGTATACCGGGCAAAAAAACCTGGAGTTGCTTGCCGGTCTAAAACAGCTGATCTCGGTCTCCGACATCCATAACACCCTGCAAGCGGTTGGCCTGGACCCGAATGATAAACGGACTTTCAAAAAATATTCATTAGGCATGAAACAACGTCTGGGTATTGCTGCGGCCTTGATGGAAAAGCCCGATCTGCTGATTTTGGATGAACCCACAAATGCACTGGATGAGCAGGGCGTTGCTATGATCGCACAGTTGATCCGTAAAGAATGTCAGCGCAGTGCATTAGTAGTCGTTGCGTGCCATGATGCTGACTTTGTGCAGAGCGTATCGGATGTTGTTATTCAAATGCAAGCGGGAAGGGTAACATCGGTGATAGGCAAATGAAAGACAAAAAGAAATTCTGGCTGATTTTCTCCGTTGCGGCAGTAGTGCTCTTTGTTTGGATGATCCGCTATAAAGCAATTAATCAGGATTATCGTCAACGATGGTCTGCCAATACAGAGAAGACATACTCCGTTGGAGAAATCGTTCCTATTGCGCCGGATTTTGTCGGGTATAATTTGGCGGCTGAAGGCTATATGCTTCGGGTCAACCGTTTTGAAATTGTAGATTATCGTGCCTATACTTCAGCTTTGCAGTATGACGGGACCGATCGAAGTCGGATCCCCGATAAGGTCGCATTGGTCAGCGTTACTGTTTCGCAGCAGAATAGTCCCGCAGAAGGATTCCCTTTAACGGAACTATCATTATACACCACGGATATGCTCATGAATATGGATTGGGATCTCTTGGGTGTGGTCAATCCTATATTGGACGGTGCCACCGGGATCCGGTTACAGGATGGCGCCTCATGTGATATTTTGCTGCCATTTGATCTGTATAGATATCGCTTCACATCCGCTGAATGGAATCGTTTAGAGCAAAGCAATATCTGGCTGCAAGTGACAAATTATCCTACCAGAAAAATCGTTCGAGTGAATATAGGTGAGGAGTAACTGTAGTTCCGGATTTTCGTATTACTAAATAGATGTTGCCATCCCTTATCTGTGCATTAGTAGAACATACACCATCCCGCAAGGGTAGTGTATGTTCTACTTTTAGAATATTGACAACTTGGGCTGCTGTTTTACAGGCTGAGTCATAAAGCATTCTTCCAGGACTCTCGTGAAAAGCCGCTTTTCAGCCCTTGCTTCATCAGTTCCACTCAGAACCAGTACTTCTTGTAGAACTCGCAGCAAATACCGCGGTATTGGTTCACAATAATTATTCTTTGATTTGTCCTATCAATTCAATCATTTCGACGGATTCTAAAAGTCGAAAGACTTGCTACTTTCTCATGCGGTCTCCCTTCCGTTGTCCTGTTTTCTTATTTAGAGGTATCCAAAATGAGGAAAAAGAAGTTATGTCTAAGCCGTTTGCTGCCTGTTATAGCGGCGCTGCTTGTACTCGTTATGTTTCGCACGGTTTTTATCCTGGGCTATGTGCCTACTAACTCTATGAAACCGACGCTCGAAGCTGGTAGCTTGATCCTCGGTGTACGAATCAAAGGCAGCTTTGAAGTCGGAGACGTTGTTATCTTTTGCCATGGCGGGAATCTTTTTGTCAAGCGTATTGCAGCGGTTGGTGGGAATGTGGTCATGCATAACGGAATCAACATGTCTGTACCCGAAGGCTCCTACTACATGCTGGGAGACAATGCGGATGACTCCTATGATTCCCGTTACTGGGACGAACCATTTGTACCAGTAACAACAGTTGTTGCTAAAGTATGGCTCCCGATAGGAAGTCGATAATAGAGGGGCAATCGCACGATTAGGTTGGCCGTGTGATGATGGATGCCAGTTTTTCCAAACCGTGCCGTTCAACAAAACGATAGGCATCAAAAAGATCGGAGAATTCCAGTGCTTCACTATAATATTCAGTGTAGCCCTGCGCTGACCTCATCAATGGATGTTGGCCGTTTACATTGATGGAAATATAGTATCTCAGCTCTGCCTGTTTCATTTTGTTTCGATTATCCTTTCTCACAGCATAGCTCTCATTATACGCCAGGGAATAGCCTTAATAAAGTTTTTTTGATAATTCCGCATCTTTTTCGACAAAAAAAGCCCGTCACTCAGAGGTAAACTCTCAGTGATGGGTCTTTATGAGTTTGTATGAGGAATAACAAGCCGAACTCGGCACAGCTGCCCTTGGCAAAAAAACAAGGCGGAGCTTTCGTAAATCTATACAATTTGCGAAAGGTTCGGAAAAACCCGTTGTCGCAGCGCCGTTTCCGGCCCGTGTGACGGAAATGCTGACGGCGCAAAGTCCGCCGCCGGGGCAAGAGAAAGGAAGCATATGCTTTGAACCACCCGCATCTTGTGCTCCAGGGAGGAATGGACATAGACCTGGAGCGTAGTCCGGACATCGGCATGGCCCAGCATCTCGCTCAAGCTCTTGATGTCCACACCCTGCTCCACGCAGCGCGACGCATAGGTGTGCCGCAGCACATGGAAATTTCGATAAGGGATCCCCGCCGCCTTCAGCAATGCGCGGTACTGGTATTGCAGTGTCCGCGGTTCCAGCGGAGCAGACTTACCGGTCAGAAAATAGTTCTCCTCATTCCTGACCGGGCAAACCGTTTGCCTTAAAAGGGCCAGCATATCCTCTGGCAGCGGGATCGTGCGCCGGGCGTTGTCGGTTTTCGGCGGTTGCACCACCAGGTGGGTGTGCATGCCCTTTTTCATTCGCTGGGCCGTCTTGGTGACATGGATCACCCCATTACATAAATCAATATCCTTATACTGGAGCGCACATAGCTCCCCCAAGCGCAGACCGGCATTCAGCGCAAGCAGGACCCCAACGCCCGCCATGCTGGGCGCTTCCAGGACCTTTTTTGCCAACCGCCCAATCTCGTCTGCGAAAAACACCTCGATCTTTTTTCGGTGATAGACGGGCAGTTCGGCATTCACACCGGGACAGCTGCAGTCCAGCTTTTTGGCTGTATACTTCAGAATTGACTTTAGTAATACGCCGATGTCCCTGGCGCTTTTGCCGGATAGTCCGCTTCGCTGCAAGCGGCGCAGGAAATCAGAAATCTGATCCGCCGTCAGCTGACAGATAGGGGCCGTTTCCAAAGCAGGCAAGATATAATGCTGCGTCAGATAGGAATACCGATTCCAGGATGATGCTTTCAGAACATGGCTTTTCTCGCTTAAAAACAGTTCTGCGGCCTGGGCCAAGGTCGCAGCAGATGCTTGCACGGCAGGCTTCTCTGGCAGCGTCTCAATGCATTGCTGCCGCTTGGCCCGGCACGCCTTATAGCTGTCGGCGTAAACATACCCATACTCAGCCTGCCCGGAAGCTGTGCGGCCGCGAATATATCGCCCCTCCCAGCGCCCGTCTTTCCGCTTGTAAATATTTTCTCCTCTTTTAGGCATGACCAACGCTCCTCCTTGACGATGTTTTTGACGGCGTAAACGATTTTGTGATTGGGAATATTTGTAAAATAGGCCCTTGAGTAGCAAGTGATTCTATGCGACATTTATAATTTGTACCTACTTTTCGCTAAATTTCCGCAATTTAGGTATTGACTTCCCTCAAAAAAGACGATACAATGTGGATACATAGGTGGATTCTACTTTCGCAAATTGTATAGATTTACGAAAGAAAACTTCACCTCTACACCAACCAAAATCATTATCCCCCTAAAAGGATAAATGATACCGTAAAATTTCATAAGAAGTCCGAGGATGCTGCACGGCTGTTGCCCGAGCTGTAAAAGGCCAGGCGACCGCCTAAAAGGAAAGGGGTGCAATTCCCCATGCGGTCGGCACTGTAAGCGCAAGGATATGATCGAGGCGGGAAACCGCTGGGACGAAAGTCCGTCATTGCGAGAAAATCGTGAGAAGACAGATCATAAACGCAGAGAGGTTATCTCATGGCGCAAGTCAGTAGAATTGTTTAGTTAGGACTCAAAGGCAGCGGGCGCTCTCTCCGTGGTGCTGATATGGCAGAAGTGTACGCTGATGACCCGGTATGGGTTTATCAGCGCTTTTTTTGTCATGAATCATTAAGGAGGTGTGCCCATGGGTAAAGTAGCAGGTGCGCAAAATTTTGACGGAGCGAATTGGTACGAGCAGCACATTGCCAAAAGAACACGGGATGCATTGGCTGAGCAGGACCGCGCTTTTGCGGAAAAACACGCAGGCGACAGCCTGGATCAGCTGGCGGCCTATCTCCGGCGCTGCGCCGGACATTGGGGAAAGTCCCCTGCCCCCATCGAGATCGTCGGTGGCAGTTACATCGCAGAGCGCTTTGGCGATTGGAAAGATGCGCTGGGAGCCGCCCATTTGAATCCTATATACAAAAAACCCCGCAATAGAGATTGCGGGCGCTATCAAAACGAAAAGAATATACAAATTCAGCTGCATCGGAGCGAGCGTGACGCTAAACGGGCAGCACGGGTTGAGCGAGTCAAGCAACGCCAAAGCAAATGCGCTGTTCACGAAGCCACAGAGGAAACCTTCGTTGCAACAGATGTAATGCTTGAGTAAGGTTTGCCAAGTCGAGGGCGGAGATCCGCCAGCTTTCCATATGGGCAGAAGGGGCTTAGCCAGCCCCTTCCGCCCAATCCTCTTAACGAAAGCACCTTTCGCCTTGGACAGATCGGAACGCGACACCAATTGTAATAGGGTGTCGCGCCCCTATATAACCTTGTTATTTTCTTATTGGATGCGAAAATGTGCTCGCAGCTAAGGTAATAATGCCGGCAGGCCTTATTATAAAAATTTTCTGAGAGGAGATTGGAAATGCAAAAGACAGCGAAAAAGTTCCTTTCAATGCTGCTTGCGCTCATGATGGTTCTATCCATCCTTCCCACGGCAGTCTTTGCAACGGAACAAGGCACAGTAGCTGCGCCGCTGGATAGTATTGTTCCCTATGGTGCGAATGACCAGACTACAGGAACGGCAACTATCAGTGTGCAGAACTCTGTGACCTTTACCGGCTACTCTGCTTTCGAGAATGTGCCCTATTATTTGGTCACCGTTCCCACAGGCACGACCTATGTAAAGGCCACATACAAAGACGCTGCCATACTGACCAATGCCACAAGCGGTGTTGCATCCGGCTACTACGCCGATGTGCCGCAGTGGACTGGCGGCGGTGTAGAAATGGCCTATACGGAGAGCGGTGGGGATATCACAATTACAATTCCCTTGAACTACTCCCGTACCGCCGAGGATGGGACTACGGTCCAAAAGAGCTTTGTGCTGGGTGCAGATGGTAGCGGAACTGCCTATGCGCCGGAGTATGACGGCAGCGCCAGCTATGCGCCTGTCCATTTCCTCGCCTTCACCTATGAAGGCAAGTCGGCACCTACGGTCGCTCCCGGTGCAATTGCCACAGCTAATGTAACACTCGGTAATGCCTGGACGCTGGATGTGGCTGAAATGTTTACGGATGCCGATGGCGATGCGCTGACCTATACGGCAACCGTCAACGGCGCTACGCAAACGCTGAACGGCTCTACCTTGAGCTATACCCCTACTGCGGCTGGTGAGTATACGATCGTGCTTACCGCTACCGACGACAGCGGCACGGCCACCCACACCATTGTTCTGACCGCTGCGGAGGGCACACAAGTCCCGCGGCTGAAGAGCGGCGTCCCGGTCACCGCAAGTGCAACCGTTTCGGTAGGATACGCCTATAACCTGTCCGATCTGCAGGCTGGCAACATCTTCGAGAATCCGGACGGTTCTTCCTTGAGCTACACCGACTACTATTATTATAGAACAGCCGGGACTGGCGAAAGGAAGGGGCCTTACTACTTCTCCACGGCTCTGTTCGGTGCTACCACGATCCAAATCACGGAGAACACCGCCGATACATATGTCTATGAGTTCCATGCCATGAACTCTGCCGGTCTGTCCACGGACACCTGGACGCTGACACTGACCGTAAGTGACTCGATCGAGCAGCACTATACTTTCCATGTTGGTCAGGATATGAACTATTCCACCAATGGCAGCCAGTATCCGCTGATCAAGCTCTACAAGACGGCTGGTCTTGACGATAAGGGCGCTGACTACCTGGCTTCCTATGAAGTTGATGGCAAGACCCAGTACATCTATGAGGACCATGACCAGTCCATCGCCGTGGTTAACGGCAAATACATGATCACTGTCAAGGGGCAGGATTATGAGCTGAAAGGTTACAGCCCTCTGACCTTTAAGGCCAGTGATTTTACCACGGCTGACCCCAATTCCACCGGCACGCTGGCAGATAACTACAACAATTTCTATGCCAGCCTGGCCGCCGGCAGATATTCCTTCCGCGCCTATGGCTACAAAGCTTCGGAAACCAGCGCAAATGTTTACCTGGGCGGCCACAGCTTGACCCTGCCCACTGAGACCAATGTGGACGGCGGCACCGGCGGCGGCAAGGATATTTATCTGCGCCTGCACTCCATCTATACCACGAGCAAAAAGAACAGCAGCGACTATTTTACTGCTGATGACTATACGGCTCGTGTGGTCATGCCCATCATGGGTGGTGATGTGCAGCACGGAACGCCCTATACTCCCACCGGAAGTAACTACACCTACTATCCCTTCATGATGTACGCTGCCGGCAACGCGGCTCTTTGGAACGCCTATGTGGATCCTATCAATGAGGCCGCTGACAGCTTCATCTTCACGCAGTCTATCAATAATACGACTGCTGCGGGGTACTCGGTAGTTACCAAGAATCTGTCGCTCTCCCAGGCGATAACGATGACGGTGACAGTCCCCATTTATGCGGACTTCCATCTATATTTCCAGTTCAACAACTTTAATACGCAAGAGATCACCCCGGCGACCGGGAACGCGATCGCTGACAAAGATGCTGGAACTGTCGGCACAAGAGAATTGACCTACAAGATCAGCAAGAGCAACTCCAACTACACCTGGCGTTTGGAGGACAATCGCTCTGGTGTAACGAACTATGTCACCAAGGCCGGTTGGCTCAAGAGCAATTCTGCCAACTTCTCCAAGACCTTCACTTTCAACAGTGGAGATTGCACGGATCAGTACTATCACGGGTTTGGCAACCTTGGCACCATTACCAAGACCCGTGACGAGGCGGAGATCCAGGCGTATTTGGATCCCACCGGCTATAAGTACACGGAAAAGGATTCTGAGCGTATCCGCGCCTACCGCCTGTGGCAGATCATCAACTCTGACGCGGCAAATATCATGATCGAGCCCGAGTTCAAGGTCAAAGTGCTGAGCGGCAACGAAAACGCTGTCACAGCAGTGACCGGCGGCAACGCCAAGGGCAACTGGCTGGATGTCACACCCAATGGCACAACGATCGTTGCCGTGAACTATAAGGCACTGGATGTCTACACGACCGCTGACGAGCACGGCACCCACGGCGGCCTCTACCCGGCCACCAATCCCGAGCGCACCAGCGTGTTCGTGCTTACCAACGACAAGGATGAACACGGCAACGCGAAAGCCAATATCGCCTATAATTCCAATGGTCTGACATCTTCCCGTCCGTCGGCCTGGGATTATAACTACGACAACTGGTTCTATCTGAGTAACGACACCGCTCCCACTCTGGACTTCTCGGTGTCCAGCAGCGGCACAACGACGGTCCAGTACGCCATCGTCACCACCGATGCAAGTGACCTGGATACCCATCTTTCCGGCTGGACCACCTTGACGGCGGATTCCAGCGGCAAGTATCACGCAAGTCTCCTGGGCTTCCGCGAAGCTGGGTTGGCTGGCGGTACTGTGATCATCAAGATGCATGATAGCACCGGCACCTCCTACAGTCTGGCTCGTGTGGCCGAAGTGACCGCCACGGTCACCAACGCCACCAATCCCCGGGAGACGGAGATCATGCCCGGCGATAAGGTGTCTCTCACCTTCGAGGGCAGCTACCGTGGCATCTACAAGTACAGTGGTATCTTCAACCCCACTACCTACAACCTGTTCTATTCCATCGGCGATACGGCCTATAAGACCAATGTCGCCCAGTATCAGCAGATGGATCAGGCCAAGCTGGAGCTGACAATCCCGACGAATGTGGACTTTGGCTCCGGCAGCACCGCCAATGTTCAGCTCACCAACGGTTATACCTACGGGTCCATGTACTCGGCGGCGAACCCGTTTGCCACCCTGTATAACATGTCGGATACCGGCGTGGGCACGAACTTCAACGCGGTCACGGTGAACTTCTGCTTGAACCGCTTCCCTAATGTGAATGTTGAGGTCACTCCGCGCTATAACTTCAAGCTGAAGCTGAATATTACCAATCCCACCACCGCCACGCCCACTGTGACGCTGACGGATGCCGCAGGCAATGTCCATACCGCCAACAGCAACGGCGAGTATGAGAACCTGCCCTACGGCACTTACACCTATGCGGTGCTCTGCGCCGGCTGCGACTATGTCTACGGCAGCTTCTACCTGGGCAGTGCAGACAAGGCCAATGTGTCCGGCGGTGTGCTGACCAAGACCATTCCGCTGACGGCCTCTGCTGCCGGCGCATGGGACGGCACCACCAAGACGCAGCCCACTCTGACCGATGGCGTGTATCAGATTGGTAACGCAGCGGAGCTGGCTTGGTTTGCGGCGCAAGTCAACGGCGGGAGCTATGCCATCAACGGTGCGCTGACGGGTGATATTGACCTGGCCGGCTACAACTGGACGCCCATCGGCGGCACTACCGCCAGCACGGCCTTCAAGGGCAGCTTTAACGGTAATAATCACACCGTGAAGAACATGGGCATCTACTATAGTGCCACCACTACCTCGGCTCCGTATAAGGGACTGTTCGGCTATGTGAACGGCACCAGCAGCAGCTACGCCACCATTCAGAATCTGAAGGTGACCGGCAAGATGTACCTGACCTCCACGGGCAGCGTTGCCAACGCCTATTCCGGCGGCGTGGTGGCCTACGCCAACTATACCAACATCTCCGGCGTTGTCTCCGATGTTGACATCACCGTTACCCGTGTGAATGGCAACTGGAGCAGCGTGGGCGGCGTTGCAGGCCGTCTGGTGAATTCCAACGCCACCAACTGCGGCAACGAAGGCACCATCCATGCCTACCAGTATGTGGGCGGCATCACCGGCTACGCTACCGGTACCATTACCGGCTGCTACAACGGCGGTGCGATCACCGGCAACGGCTATGTGGCCGGCATCGTGGGTCAGACCACCAAGGGCGTCACCGCTTGCTACAACACCGGCAGCATCACCGGTGCCGGCAACTATGTGGCGGGTATCGTGGCCTTTGCCTCCGGCGCGTCCGCTTCTGTCAAGAACTGCTACAACCGGGCCTATGTGGAGAGCACCGGCAGCAATGTGGGCGCTGTGGTCGGCATGACCAACAACGCCTCCGCAGCGATGTCCAACCTGTATTATCTGGACTTCACCTGTGCCCAGGGCATTGGCAGTGCCAAGAGCACCGCTCAGACGGCTACCGCTAAGACCAGAGCAGAAATGGATTCCGCAGACTTCGTGACGACCATGAATACGGGTATGGCGGGTGCCTTCGGCTCCAGCCGGTATAGCCCTGCTTTGAGCTGGCAGACCGACTTGATTGGTTTGACAACTCCCACCAAGGGCAATGTGAACCTGGATCCTTTTGGATATGTGGATGAAGAGGATCTGGCATTGCTTACGGAATGGGTCAATAATGGACTCACTGAAGATGCGTTGACTCCTGAACAGTGGGCACAGGCCGACATTGTTAGGAATGACCGGCTTGACGAAGATGATCTTGACGCACTTACTTGGTATTTGGAAAACCCCAAAATCAACCCCATTAACTAAATGCTCCCGAAGCATAATGTGATAAAGTCCTCCTATTGGGTAATCTAAGAAAGGAAAGCCCCGTAGGCATAATAGGGGCTCACATCCTTGAAACGCAGGTCCGGGGACTCCGCTTGCGGATTCCCCGGACCTCATACTTATATACTGGAGAATAGTATGAAAAAACAGATTTTTTCGTTTATACTTGCGATTGCAATGCTTTTAAGCGTAGTTCCTGTGGCTTTTGCCGCTGAACCTGAAATTGGCCAAATTTTTACTTTAACTTTTGATAATAAAGCTCCCCATGCGGGGGATATAATAACCGCGACTATCTATTTGGAACAAGCTCCATCTGACTACTATAAGGTCACAAGTAGTATTGAATATAATATGGACACCCTTACATATGTGGACTATACCTGTTCTTGGGATAGCATGAGCTGTTCCGTCACACAAAAACGATCCGGCGATTTTAGGTCCTATGTTGATTTCAGAATTGACAGCAAAAGAGGCACTGATTCAGTTATTCTTAATAAAATTCAAACGCGACAGACCGGCCCATTTGCCACAGTTCGTTTCAAAGTAAATGAATCGTGTGAGGTTGGACAGGCTATCAAATATAAAATTAGAGGCACATTTTACAATGCAAACGGAATGGCCGTTATCAACAATCCCAATGTCGCAGCCACACTTACCGTTAATGAACAGGGTGGCAGTATAATCACCGTTCCAAAAACTGAAACCGGCTACTCTGTTTCCATGGGTGCTGACCAGCAGCTTGTTTCGGGTCAGCGGGTGCGTATCCCCGTGACCGTCGCCTCCTCCGAGAAAAACATCACCGGCTTCAACGCCTATGACATGACCTTTACCTACGACCCGACGGCACTGACCTTGAACACCAAGACCGGTGACGCCGCCAACCTGACTGTGGAGGACAACAACGGCACCGTTCGGGTCCGCCGCTACGGTGCTCCCCTGGCTCTGGGCGAAGCTCTGGCTCTGGACTTCACCGCCAAGGCGACTGCCACCTCCACCGTGAAGCTGACCAACGCCAAATTTGATCTGGATGCCAACTCCATCAACTTTGACGCCCCGGATGCCGCCATTTCCGACGCCGACACCGTGGTCAACGCCAATAACTTCACCGTGACCCTGCCGGATGCGTTCACCTCTGACGAGACCCGCCTGGTCCCCAACGGCGGCAGCTTCACCTTCAAACCTGTGGACAGCCACTATACCTACACCTTCACCGTGAAGATGGGCGATAGCGTCACCGAGGGCTTGACCTTCGGCGCAAATGACACCTACACCATCGAGAATATCTCCGGCAATGTGGAGGTCACCTGCACCGGCAAGACCCCCAAGCAGTACGATGTGACATACAAGATTGACGAAGATGTGGAGCAGGATGTGACCAAGGGCCCGGAGACAGTCACCTATCTGAATGACTACTCCTTCGTCGTCACCCCGAGGGCCGGCTACTCCTACCGTGTAATTTACGAAGTAGACAACGGGGATCACTTTGTCCATACAGTCATAGCGGTCCCCACTGCCAATGACGATGGCACCCTCACCTACACGATCCCTGGAAAAGAAATCGTTGGAGGTGTGAAAATATGGATCGACGCCAGCACAGAATCTGGTATTCCGGTCGTGTTCACCGGCAACGGCGTTGAGGACGCAGCCTCCGGGAATGCAAGCTCTATGGGCAAAAATATGCCCTACTACTTCACGCTGAACCAGCGCGAGAGCTGCGACTACACCGTCACGGCTTACTATCAGCCCCTCGACACTCCCACAGCTTCTAAGAGGCCCGCCACCGTGCGCAGCCTTGGCAATGGGAAATATGTGGTCGAGGCCGTGAATTATAACGACTATCTGTATGTATACGCCAGAAGCTGGAACCTGGTCGTGAAGGTGGAAAAGGTCTCCCACAGCGCGGAGGAAGTGACCGTGTCCAAATATCTGGAGCTGAACGACAAGACCATGATGCTGGTCACGGTCAAGGGCACCCCCGAGGGCGGCAGTGCCTTCACCTATGACGGCAACACCATGTATAAGGTCGAGGGCTACGGCACGGACCGGTATGCATGGCTGGTGATCGTGGACAAGGGTCAAACTCTGACCCAGGAGGAGGCCGCCGCCAAGGTCGCCATCTCTGCCGCAGACAATGTGGTCACCATCACCCCGAGCTTCGATGTGAATAGGACCGGGAAAGTGGATGTCAACGATGCACAGCTGGTCTACGACATGTATAACGGCGCATACAGTGACTTCACCCAGGTTTCCGTGGAGAAGTTCCTGCGGGCCGATGTAAACGCCAATAAGGCGGTGGATCACACCGACGCTGTGGCCATCGTGAATCAGTTTAAGTAAGGTCCTGCCAGCCTCCCTTCCCCGGCGGGAGGGGAGGCTATCCCCCATTGGGGACTTCGCCCCGGCCAGGCCGGGCAAAAAACGGCCCAACCGGGCGGAGAGAGAAGGAGAACAGCATGAGAAAACGCATTTTTACACTATTGGCAGCCCTGTGTCTGCTGCTGTGCCTGCTGCCCACCGCAGCCTTTGCCTCGCAGACGGGCGGCAAAACGGACGAGAGCCGCAGCTACAATTTTGACCTGTCCGTAAGCGGTGCATCTGAGGTGCGGGCCACCACTGGCGAGACCATCACCGTGACCCTGGTGCTCAAGCGCACCGATGCCCAGGAAAGCGCCGATATGTACGGTATGCAGACCGAGATTGAGTACGACGACACCTTCCTCCAGCTGGTGGACGGCAGCGTCATGACCGCCCCCGGCATCCGCTGGAGCGACTTAGGCCGCCGCACCGGCGGGCGGGCCTTCTATCTGAACTTCGTGTCCTTTAAGGGCGGCGAGGCTTGGGAGCCGGAGGTGGTAGTCGGCAGCTTTCAGATGAAGGTCATCGGCACGAAGGGTGTGTCGCAGCTTATCCCCACCAACACCCTGGTTTCCACCCAGGACGGCATGGCCGGATACACCGTGAAGGATAATAGCGTGTCCGTCATCGTCACCACGGACTGCACCGTTACCTTTGAAAGCAACGGCGGCACGGAAGTCCCCTCCCAGACCGTCCAGTACGGTGAAAAGGTGAAAAAGCCCGAGGACCCCATCCGGGAGGGCTACCACCTGGAGGGGTGGTACAGAGACCTGGACCGCACCCAAAAGTGGGACTTCCACAAGGACACCGTTAAGGGCAACATGACCCTCTACGCCAACTGGGCCGAGGGTGCCGCCGCAGGAAGCGTCACCTGGTGGATTATAGGCGGTGCGGGCCTGCTGGCCCTGCTGCTGATTCTGCTGGCTCTGCTGGGCAAGAAGAAGGTCCGCTTTGAGACCAGCGGCGGCACAGAACTGGAGGCCGTGTCCGTGAAGCGGGGCGGTGTCATTGGCGAAGTCATGACGCCCACGAAGCCCGGCGCAGTGTTCGGCGGCTGGTATGCAGATCAGGCGCTCACCAAGCCCTGGGATACACAGAAAGATCCGGTGCGCAGCAATATGACGCTCTACGCGCGCTGGATGTAACCTACGCATAAATGAGGTAAACAAATATGAGAAAACGCATACTATCTCTGCTGCTGGCACTGACTTTGGCTGTGTCGGCAGGCGTATTCGGCGTCATACCGGCGCTGGCTGCGGATTCCTGCGTTTCCGTGAAGGCGGATGCCGTCATCACCGGCGAGGTTGTGGCCGGCAGCTTGCTGGAGATCAAGCTGGCAGATGTCTTTGAAGATACGGACGGCCATACGCTGACCTACACGCTGACCAACGCAGCGCAGTTCAGCGTCCAAACCAAGGTCAAGGACGGCTCACTCTATGTATCAGAGAAAGACCCCGGCACCTATGAGCCAAAGGTCAAGGCGACCTGCTCGGACGGCAAAGAGCTTACAGCGACCTTTACCATCACGGTCAAGGAAGCTCCCCACGGATTGGACGCACAGTATAACTACGATGAGACCCCCGCCAAGGAGGTCACGGTGTATGTGACCATCTCCAACGACGGCGTACCCATCAGGGGCAAGGATGGGACGATTCTCTGCCACAAGGCCATCACGGTCCCCTACTTCGACCTGAGCCGGTACGACATGCCCGAGTTCTACCGCTTCCATACGGCAAACGGTGAAGGTGAGTATGTGGATGAGAACATCGTGGAGCGGCCCACCGGCCTGCACCTGTATCTCTATCTGCTGGAGCGCTACTTCATCGGCCTGCCGGAAGAGGAATGCGGGAAAGGGAAATATACCCGCAGCGACCTGGAGGGTTTCATCCTCAGAGACGATGTTCTTTACATGGACGAGGAGCCTGCCTATACGGCGGACACACTGGCTGCGCTGAAGATCACCGGCTCTCCCACCAGCCTCTACATGGCAAATTTTTGGGGCCATGACGAGAATTTAATGTATTACAGGAATCACTGCTATCCCTACATGAGTCCCGGCTGGGGTTCCACCTCGGACTACATTCTGCTGTCCAACGGAGATACCTGGGATGTGGCCATGTACAGCAACTGGAGCTTCTGGTCCAGCGGCGGTGCATTTACCTGCTTCGACCAGGACGAATACAGCGTCCGTCCCGGCACACAGATGACAGTGAATACCCAGGCCTACGGTACCACCTTCGAGGGCAGCGACTTCTATCCCTTCTCGAACCTGGATGTGTTCCTGTATAACGACAAGTGGGAGCAAATCGAGCAGTACAAGGAAGCGGCTGACGGAAAGAGCACTTTCTCCTTCACCGCCCCCACAGAGGAGGGCACCTACTACCTTGTAGGCATGGATCCCAACCGAAAGATTGCCACGGATGATTCTGGCGGCACGGACTATGCCAAGATCGCACCGGCCACGGCAATCTTGAATGTATCTGCTACCGCTGAGTTGGAGCGCCCCTTCCAGTCCATCTCTGTCAACGGTACGAAGCTGAATGCAAAGAACATTTCCTATGAGGGCATCGTTACCCTGGGCAGCGAGGACAACGAGGAGTTCAAAAATGTCTACGAGGAGATTCCCAAGTACCATGTGATCGTTCCGGAAGGAACAGAGAGTGTTGACATTACCTACAACGAGGGTGTGGATATTTACCACGCAGACGCTACTGCATACGGCTATGAGACGGACCTTGCTGTAGATGCGGTGTCCTCGGCAACTATCCGCTCTGTTACCTTGAAAAACAGCTACAAGGCCAACAGTGACGGCACCCAGACCGTCACCACCCCCGTCACCCGCTATATCCGCAATGCGGACGGAACAGCCATGGCGGTCACGCTGGAATCCAGCAGCACTAATAATTTTAGGCCCGTCGCCCTGTTCACCTTTGAGCATGCAAAGGCAGACACGAAGCCGGATGTGGCATATGGGGATGTGAACGGAGATGGCATCATAAATTCCACGGATGCAGCAATCGTCTATCGCTCGGTTAATGGAAGATACACACTGACAGATTCTCAGAAGTTGTCGGCAGATGTTAACGGCGATGGTGCTGTAAACTCCACAGATGCTGCGTTGATCTATCGTTATACAAACGGGAAAATGAGTAAATTCCCTGCAGAATCCTAAATACCATAAGGAGGTTAAACACAAAATGAAAAGAACTCTTTCCATTCTGTTGACAATCGCCATGATTATCAGCCTTATCCCTGCTGTATTTGCTGCTGATGTTCCGACGATGTCAACAACAGTTGATAAGACAGAGGTTCAGCCGGGTGATACGATTACGCTTACACTGTCGATCGACAAGACCATTACGAACCTGAATAACTGGGAGTGGGCAATTTATTTTGACAAGACTGCTTATGTCAAAACCAGCGGCGAGCTTGAACCTGGATGTATGTCGGGCACGGGCACTACTGGCGCAGTGGGAGATAATGTTGATATCCTTGGTAAAAATGCCATCCGGGTATCCGGCCTAAGCACTACAGGCGACCCTGTCACTCTTAACGCCGGCAAGATTGCCACTGTTACCTTTATGGCAACGGAGAACATCACGGCAGAAAACGCTCGCATTGAGGTCAAAACCGAAGCGCTGCCTGACTATGATACGCTTAAAGACAACGATGTCAAATTAACCGGCAACATCATTGATGTCACAGTGAAGTCCAGTGAAGCCAAGGGCTACACCGTGTCCATGGGTGCGGACAAGCAGGTAGCTTCCGGCCAAATCGTGGAGATCCCTGTGACCATCGGCAACAACGACGGCAAGAACGCCTACAACGCCTACGACATGACCTTCTCTTTTGACCCCACCATTCTGACGCTGAACATGGAAGCCACCAACATCGAGGGTTATCGCGTGATTCCCGGCAACGGCACCGTGCGAATCGTGCGTTACGGTAAAGCCGCCGAGCTGGGCGATGCGCTGACTCTGAGCTTTGTGGCAACCGGTCAGGGTAAATCCGATGTGAAAGTAACGGAAGCGTATGTAGATACCAATGCAAACGCCATTGAGTTTGACGCACCTGCGGCTGCCATTTTGGATGACACCGCTGTTATCACCGTCAACGGCTACACCGTGACTCTGCCGGACGACTTCACCCGTACCGACGCGGAGGGTTCCGTGATCGAAGCGGGCGGCAAGCTGACCTTCGTTCCCAAGGACCCCAACTATGACTACACCGTGACCGTCACCGTGGGCGGCGTGGAAGTCCCCCCTGTCATTGGCGAGGATGGCACCTACACGGTTTCCAATGTCAACGGCAATGTGGTGGTCACCAGCACTAAGACCCCCAAGACTTTCACTGTCGCCCAGGGCGAAAATACCACCGGTGCTGCGACTGCTACCTACATGGAGGACTACACCTTCAAGCTGACCCCTGTGGATGGCTACACCTATAACATGACCGTGACCATCGGCGGCAAGGACTACACCGGCTTTAAAGCCCAGGGGAATGACGATGGCACTACCACCTACACCATCCCCGGTGCGGATGTGACCGGCGACATCGTTATCAACAGCAACAAGCAGGTCAAGCAGCCGGAGACCTTCACTGTCACCTTTGACGGCACCGGCGCAGGCGAGGCCAACGGCGAAAGCTCCGTCAAGGAAAACACCAACTACACCTTCACCGTGGCCAAGCAGGAGAACTTTGAGTACACCATCACTGCCACTATGGGCGGCAAGGCCGTGACTGTCACCGAGGGTGCTAACAACACCTACACCATCGCCAATGTCACCGGCAATCTGGTCATCACCATCGAGAAGAAATCCACCCTGACCATGGAGGTCACTGTTTCCAAGTATGTAGAGATGGATAACAAGACCGTGTTCCTGGTAACCGTGACCGGCACCCCCGAAGAGGGCAAGGCGTTTGCCTACGGCGATAATGTCATGTATAAGACTACCGCTTACGGCCAGAATGTTTACAGCTGGTTGGTGATCGTGGACAAGAATGAGACATTCGACCAGGCTACGGCTGAGGCCAAGATCACGCAGGCCAGTGCTACTGCCGAGGAAGTGACCCAGAGCTATGATGTCAACGAGACGGGCCTTGTGGACATCAACGATGCTCAACTTACTTATGACATCTACAGCGGCAAGTACACCGACTTCGAAAAAGTCTCTGTGCGGAAGTTTCTGCGCGCGGATGTGACCAAAGATAAGGTCGTCAACTCCGCCGACGCCGTTGCGATCATCGCAAACAGCAAATAAAACCAGGCGGGGCCATAGCTTCCCCTCCCAAAGGGGAGGGGAAGCTATCCGCCGCATTTTGGGCGTTTACCATTGTCCCCTGTTTTAGGAGACGATGGTAAGAATCCAAAACAAGTATTTGGGGGATACCCGTATGAAAAAACACAGCGGCCTATATAGAGCCGTCAGTATTTTGCTGGTCATTGTGCTGATGGCAGGGATCAGCCTCTCACTTCTTTCCTCCGGTCGGACAAGGCCGGACAATCCCATCAGCACTCAGCCGGATCGGCTCCAGGCAGAGTCGCTGCAAGGCTCCGGCAGCACTGGCGGACAAAGCTCCGGCAAGGATAATACAGAGAATACGGATACTGCCCAGGATCCATCAGAGCCGCAGAAGCCCGATGAGCCACAGAATCCGGATGAGCCGCAGAAACCTGATGAGCCACAGAACCCGGATGACACGCAGAAACCCGATGACACCAAGCCGGATCCATCAGGCCCCACAGACTCCACGGATAACCCCGGCAAGGGCGACCAGGGCGGCTCCAAGTCAGACGATAACAAAGGTGGCTCCGAGGATTCCGGTGACCATGGTGATGGCACCGGCGGAGACGACGGGGACCACGGCGGCAGCGGAGGTGACCACGGCAGCGGCGGTGAGGAGGATGATACCCCCCGCATTTATACGACACTGAAAACCCAGCAGCTTACCAAGGCAGAGCTGCCCGACAGCAAGCTGACCTTTGTGGCCTATCCCCTGGGTAAGGGCGATCTGCATATCCGTGTCCGGCTGAAAAATGAGACCAATTCCGGAAACGGATTGCTGCTTACTTCTCAGAATAACCAGGACTACGAGGCACAGCTGGATTTCAACGCAGATAACCTCTTTGTGCTGTCTCTTTATGATGGGGAGACCTTTCTGGGACTTGTTCAGTACCGGGTGGGCTATTACGCGAATCTTGCGGACGATACCCACCCGACGGTGGGGGACTATCCACCCTCCATCGTTACCAATCTGGACGGGGCCAGCCTGGACATGAGCTCCCAAACCTTCCCCTTGACGGTGATTGCCCGTGCCAACGCAGAGCTGGGAGCCGGTGTGATCTATTCCAATCAAATTCGGGTCACGCTGGACGGCAAAACCGTGGAAAAGAGCTACGGCGATTCTCAACCCACCTACGAGTTGTATTTCGATCCCCCTCAGTTGGGCGATGAAGAGACCCACATCGTCCGGGTGCTGGCCTGGGATGGTAACGGAAACTCCACCATGAAGGTCTACACCGTCACCTATCACCAGATCAGTGAGGGCGACCCGGCAGGCTCGGTGGATGTGGTGCTGGATGCGACTACCATCGGCCTGGGCATTCTGGATACCGGTACGCTGGACATCGTGGAGGGCGAAACGGCGGCATCCGTGCTGCTGCGCTTCCTGCAGGAGCGCGGTTATGAGCCGGATTACCAGGGGTCCACCACTATGAACTTCTATCTGCGCCGGATTAGCCGGGGCGACATTGCCTACCGTGCCAATGTCCCGGAGCATCTTTGGGAGCTGATCCTGCGGGACGGCATTACCACCAATGACAACTATGACCGGGATAGCATCGGGGAGTTTGACTATACCCAAGGCTCGGGCTGGATGTACTCCATCAACGGCACCCTGTATGAGGGTACCGGCATGAGTGGCTACAAGGTCCGCAACGGCATTACCATTTATGTGCGCTTCACCCTGTCCTACGGCAAGGACATCGGCGGCTACGATTCCACCGGAGGCGGCTACGGTTCACTGAGCAGCTACTGCGGCCTGTGGATCAACGGCGGCTACCAAGCCCTGGGCCACGACTTCGTGGAGACGGACCGTTTGGAACCCACCGAAACAGAGGACGGTTACATCCACTATCGCTGCTCCAAGTGCCATGAGGAGAAAACAGATATTCTCCCGGCCACCGGCGGCGGAACGGAGCCAATAGAGCCTGCCCCTACGGAGCCGGTCTCCACCCCACGGAACCGACGCCCACGGAACTCAGCGACCCGGTCGTTACGGACCCCACCGAACCAAGTCCCTCGGACCCCAGTGACCCTACGCCCACAGAGCCAACTTCCGAATAGGACCGGCTGATGCGGCGGAGGATGGGAAACGCTCTAACGGGACACGGGAACGGTAAAGTTTTCCTTTGTAGAAGGGCGCTGAAACGAACGATGGAGGATACTGCATGAAAAGAGCAACACGAATATTAGCGGCACTTCTTTGTGTGCTGCTTCTGCTCCCAACGGTGGTCTTTGCGGAGGCGCAGCCTTCTTTGGAAAAACAGATTGCACAGAGTGCGGAGGGAATGTCCGCTCTGGGTGGCAAGAAGGGTGAATTGCTGAAAGACCGGGAACTGTTTCCTGCAGGCGATTCCGTCTGCGATTGGCTGGCCATAGCTATGGCACTGTCCGGCACAAGGGAGAGCTATTCCGACTATTTGGCGGAACTGAAGGCCCATGTGGAGGACGCATACGCCAAAAACGGATGCCTGGACCGCAACAAGGCCACGGAATACCACCGGATTTCTTTAACGGTGCTGGCACTGGGGGGCAACCCCACCAACTTCGGCACGAAGCCCGATGGCTCGGCCATTGACCTGATCGCAGAGGGTACTTACAACTATGCCCGCGATCCGGGCGCTCAGGGCTTAAATGGCTGGATATGGGCGCTGCTGACCTTGGATGCCGGGGACACAGAGGTCCCGGCAGACGCCCTGTATTCCCGGGAGGACATGGTAAATGCCATTTCCGTTGCTCAGGAGCCGGACGGCGGCTTCGGCCTGATCCCCGGAAAATCGGATGTGGACATCACAGCTATGGCGGTGCAGGCCCTAGCTCCCTATCGGGACCAGATGGAGACCGAGATCGACGCAGCACTTTCCTATCTTTCCGGCCAGCTGACGGACACTTGCGGGTATATCGCCTACGGCGATGAAAACGCGGAAAGCACCGCCCAGGTCATCCTGGCCCTGTGTGCGCTGGGCATTGACCCGGAGACGGATAGCCGTTTTGTTAAGGGCGAGCACACCCTGCTGACGGAGCTTTCCCAGTTCCGGGAAGCGGACGGCACCTACCGCCATGTGCTGGAGGGGGCCGGCGACGGCCTGGCAACGGCCCAATCCGTCCTGGCCTTAGTGGCTGTGCAGCGTGTGCGGTCCGGGCAGCCGTGGGTGCTGCATTTTGACGGCACTCAAGCGCCCCGTGAGGCATTCGGCACAAATGGAATCATCATCTGCGCCGTGATCGGTGCGGTAGTCGTAATCGCCGCCGGTGCGATCTACATCATCGGCAGAAAGAGGAAAAAAGCATGAACAAGCTGACAGATCAAATTCAGGCAGAGGTCAACAAGGTCGTTTTGGGCAAGGGGGACATCGTCCGCAAGGTGCTGCTGGCCATCCTGGCACAGGGCCATGTGCTGCTGGAGGATGTCCCCGGCGTAGGCAAGACGACGCTGGCCAAGGCATTTTCCAAAACGCTAGGTCTGGACTCCAAGCGTGTCCAGTTCACCTCCGACACCCTGCCATCGGATATTATCGGGTTTTCCGTATTCGATAAGGCAGACGGCAAGCTGAAATATCAGTCTGGAGCCATTATGACCAATCTGTTGCTGGCGGACGAGATCAACCGTACCTCCAGCAAGACCCAATCCGCTCTGCTGGAGGCTATGGAGGAGTTGCAGGTCACCGTGGACGGCGTGACCCGGCCCCTGCCGAAGCCCTTTATCGTGCTGGCAACGGAAAACCCGGTGGGTTCTGCGGGTACGCAGATGCTGCCCGCATCCCAGCTGGATCGTTTCATGCTCCAACTGAGCATGGGCTATCCCAATCGGGCCAGCACGGCGGCACTGCTGAAGGATCGCCATCATGTGGACCCGCTCTCTGCCTGCCAGACAGTGACTTCCCCTGCCGAGCTGGAAAAGCTCATTGCAGAGGTCAGCAATATCCATGTGGCAGACCGAATTTATGACTATATTGCAGAGCTGGTGGATCTGACCCGCTCCAACGCTTATGTGACCCTGGGTGTCAGTCCCCGTGGCGCTTTGGCTGTGACCCGTGCGGCCAAGGCCAACGCCTACTTAGAGGGCCGGGACTATGTGATCCCTGACGATGTGTGCGCCGTGTTCCCGGATGTGTGCGTCCACCGTCTGATCCTCAACTCCAAGGCGCGGCTCCAGGACTATACAGCGGCACTGATCCTGCAAAATGTACTTACCTCCGTCCAGAAGCCGGATGTCCGGGAATTTTCCAGCAAATGAGAAAAACGATCTTAGGCAGCGCCCTGTGTTATCTGATCCTGCTGCTGGCGTTGGCGGCGCTGCTTCTTACAAGCGGCTCCTTCTGGGCGCTGGCCGGACTCTGCTTGCTGCTCCTGCTGCCCCTGGCCTCCTGGGCGGTCAATTTCTATGTCCGCAGGCACCTGCAGGCGGACATTCTGACCCCGGCCACAGCGGCAAAACGCACGGCAGTCAGCTGTCGGGTGCGTATCCGCAACGGAGCGTTTCTGCCCGTAATGCGCTATGGCTGTCAGGTCTCTATCCGCAATGATCTCACTGAGGAAGATCAGACAGTGACGCTGACCGGCAGCATCGGAGCCAAGGGTGAAAGCAGCCAAACCATCCTGCTGCAAAGCAGCTTCTGCGGCAGAGTGTATGTGCAGATCAGCCGGTTTACCCTGCTGGACTATCTGGGCCTGCTTCCCATGAAGGCCCTCGTGAAAGCGGATGCCCGTCTGACCATCCTCCCGGACCTGTATCCAATGGAGGCGGACATGACCGCCCGACCGGCCTATGCCGACGACGGCACTTCCAATCGACGGGGTGAGGACCGCAGCGAGGTGTACCAGCTCCGGGAGTATCGCCCCGGCGATGACATCCGGCAAATTCACTGGAAGCTGTCCTCCAAGTTAGATGAGCTGATTCTGAAAGAGGCCAGCCAGCCGGAGAGCCGTTCCCTTTTGGTATTCTGGGATAAGCGCACCGGCGGTAACCCCCAGCAGATGGACGCACTGGCGGAGGTCGTGTCCTCCGCAGGCACGGCACTGCTGCAAAGTGGTGTACCCTATACCCTGTGCTGGACGGACCGGGACGATCTGCAGGTCCAGGACATTTCAGAGGAAAACCAGCTTTTGCAGGCTATCCCGGCTCTGGTAAAGACCAGGGGCAGCGCTGAGTGCCGCCTGCCCAAAACTGACGGTTACAGCCGAATTCTCTGTTTCGGCACAGTGCCGGAAGAACAGCTGCTCACGGACGGACGGGTGCATTTCATCCTCTGTACCGAAGAACAGTACCCCGGTGCGACCACCTTTGCCCCGCAGAATTATTCCGAGGCCATGCAGCGACTGGAGGTTTAACCCATCATGCGAAAAAATGAAAACGGACTCCAGTGGATTGTCACCGAAACGGCACAGAAAAAGCTGCACTTTCCCTGGGGCGCTTGGGTGGTCTGTGCCGTTCTGACGGTGGGCTTCTGCTTGCTTTTAACCGCTGCATTTCCCTCTGTTCCCTACCCATGGTGGGCCATGACAGCAGCTGCGATTTTGGTGCAGGCGGCGTTGCTGATAGTATACCAAACCAGAATCGGGAACTGGCTCGTTCCAGCGGGCATCGGCGTGTTGCTTCTTCTGAGCTTGGCACTGAACAAGTTTGTCCTACCCGGTTTTGGAACACTGGCAAATGATTTCCTGACCCTGCTGACGAAAAAGACCGGGAAGATCTATCTGGACCTTGCGGCAGCGGATGCCCAATTTCTGCCTCTGGCGGTAACGATTCTGCTACTGGCAGTGTCGCTGCTTCTCAGCCGCAGCGCATGGAGCGGACGGATGCTGCTGGCCTTGCCGATTCTGCTGCCCTGCTATGCAGCCCTGTTGCTGGGCTTGTTTCCCATAGGCATCGGCGGTGGGCTGCTGATTATTGGCACGGTGCTGCTGATGGTGCAGCACACGGCAGAGGGAGAAGCCCTTGCAGGCGTTCCGGCGCAGCTGATCTTGCCGGTCCTGTGTGCAGCGCTGTGTCTGTTGATTGGCCTGTCCTGCCAAGACAAGCTGAATACAGACATGGTCGAGACGATGCAAACCCAGCTTCACCAGCGGCACTACGACAGCGATACCAATTCCATGCCGGAAGGAAACCTCAAGAACTTACCCGCCTGGAATAAAAGCGACACCCCGGCGCTGGAAGTCACAATGGAGCAGCCGGAAAAGGTGTATCTGCGTGGGCAGGTCTACGACACCTACACCGGCGCCAACTGGAAAGCAGCCGATAACGAAGAAACCGCCCAATATGAAGACCTCTTCTATTGGCTCCATGAGGCGGGTTTCTACGGCCAGAGTCAAATTGCACTGGCGGATGGCTATACGGAGACGGCCACACCGCTGTCCATGACTATACGAAATCTCTCCGCCTGTTCCGCCCACGGCTACTACCCCTACGCCGTCTACGGCAGCGAAACGCTGGCAGCGGACCGCATCGGGGACACGAATCTGCCCCCGGCAGAGAGCCTGTATTATCTGAAAGGCAGCGTCCCGGACTGGTATCAGATCCAGCGGAACCTCTCCACAGCCCAGGGCCGGGAAAACATCGAGACCTATCTATCCAAGGAGCAGGCCTATGCCGACTATCTCCGGGCCGTGGACCTGCAAATGACCCAGGACAGCTGGGCCGTCCTCCAGCGGCAATTGAAGCTGGACACCCAGACCCGGACCATCAGCGACATCCGCACCATCATCTTTGACTATCTACGGGAAGCCATGACCTACGATGAGACTGCCCGGACCATGAACGGCAGCGGCGACTTCCTACAATATACGCTGGAGCGCAGCGGACACGGCTACAGCGTCCATTACGCCACGGCAGCGGTGCTGATGCTGCGCTACATGGGCGTTCCGGCCCGCTATGTGGAGGGGTATTACCTCTCGGCAGAGGATGCCGCCCGCTACAAGGCCGGTGAGACCATTACCCTGACGGAAGAAAACGCCCACGCCTGGGCGGAACACTATGTCAGCGGTGTCGGCTTTGTGCCGTTCGAGGTGACTCCCGGCTACATAGACGACGAGGAACTGTCCCTGGGCGGCGACAGCCCGGATGAGAATACCTATGAGAACAACACCCAGCAATTTGTAGAGGTGGAGCAGCCAGAGGAGATCAACGAGCACAAGCAGGACCGATTTACCTTCTCACTGAATGCCCACTACCTACTGCTTCTTCCCTTGCTGCTGATCTTGCTGCTGGCCGGGTGCATTTTCCATCGCCGCAGGGTGTTTCGGAAGAAGATGGCCGCTATCGACGCCGCAAACGACCGGCAGGCCATTGCCATGCGCTATGGCTATGCCGTTTGCCTGCTGCGCCACAGTACGGTGCAGTTCTCGGAGGATGCTGCGGAGGCCGCAGAACTGAATCAAAAGGCGCTGTTCAGCACCCAGGAGATGACCCCGGAGCAGCGCAAGCAGGTTGACTCATTTGCCGTGCGTGTACTGGATGCCTGCAAGGGCAGCTGGACAACCTGGGAGAAAATACGGTACCGGCTATGGAACTGCCTGTATTGAAAAAAAGGAGGAAGGAAAATGCACAAAAGAGTAATGGCTCTGCTGCTGAGTCTGGTGCTTCTGCTCTCTGCCGCCATGCCGGTCACGGCGATGGCCGCAGAGGGGTACGCCGGTAGCTTTGTGCTTGTGGCTATGAACGCCAACAGCACCATCGTGGAGCCGACCCGTATCCAGTATAAATCTGGGCAAACCATTCAACAGGCGCTGGCGGATTCAGATATTGACTTTGTCGGCCTGGAAAACGGATTCGTCTATGAGATCAACGGCGTTTCCGCCAATTACCTGCTCTATTATGACAAGGGTGGCTATAAGCTGGACGCTCCGGCTTCTTCCGTCAAGGCCCTTTGTTTCCATGTATCTTCGACTTATTCGGACGCAGCTATCCAGCTGATTATCCAAATGGCGGATTACCTGGACATGACCAACCATGTGCAGAATTATCCGGCAGCGGCCAGTGCCTACGCAGCGGCGCTGAAGGGCCTGCGGACGGCAACTGCCGACTCGGCAGGACCATTGCTGAAAAACCTGAAAGACGCCATTGCCGAATATGCGGCCCTTCTGGACGGGACCAAATACACCGTCTCCGCCACAGCAACCCAAAACGGCAATGCGGTGGAGGCACCGATCCTCTCCCTTACGGATGTCTATGGCAATGTTACCACCGGCACCGGCAGCGTCCAGGTCATCGCCGGTGACTATAAGTTCCGTGTGTCCGACGGCGGATATAACCGCACAGAGGGAACGCTGACGGTTTCCGCCGACGCCCAGGTCTCTGCGACCCTGCCCTACGGCGAGTGGTTCGGCAATATCCGGCTGCTGGATGCCGATCAGGAACCCTACCGCGCTGCACAAAACCGTGCAAACCACACGGCGCAGTATTGGATCGAGGATACAGCCAATGCTCTGAGCAGCGTGTATCTGAATGCGGCGATGGGCAATGTCCCGAATACCAAGACCACCAAGCTCCGCACCATCTATACCGGCACCAACGGCAAGGATATGTCGGGCATATCCCGCAGCTGGAACAGCACAGCCACATCCCTTACTTATCTGTTGACCTCTGGCATGGAGGGCAAGACCTTCGCGCTGGAAGCACAGTATACAGGCTCGGACGGCTACACGCAGATTCAGTCCTACGATGTCACCGTGACCCGTGTGCCCACGCTGAAGGCTCTGGCAGCCACGGCGGAGGGGACCAAGCTGCCCCTGGAGTTTGCGCCCAACACCCGGGAGTACAGCCTAAAAACCGTGTCCTCCACTGTGGATATTGACGCCGCACCATTTGGTGAGGATTATACCGTCACCGGAACCGGGGCGGTGCAGCTGACCGGAGACACGCAGGATCACATGATTCAGGTAGCAGCGCCCAACGGGGAGCAGAGCACCTATACCCTCCACATTCAGAAGGTAGCTTCCGTACCGGTGACGCTGGCTGTGCCTTCCGGAACAACGGTGCAGGTGATCAATGGAGCAGGCTCCGAGATTGCCCCGGTGGACGGGATCTATCACCTGGTCCCCGGCGAGAGCTATACCTGCATCGCCACGAAGAACACCTGGTATCATACGCAGATCACCTTCACGGCCTCCAGCGGACTGAATGTGTCCGTCCCGGAGCCTGTCACCACCGACTGGCTGACCGATCTGGCATTCTACAACGGCACCTATGCTTCCAGCCGGATCGCCTACGCCGCCGACAAGACCTTCACGGCGGAAGACCACACCTACAACTATACGGTGTCCGACTGCAACAGCTCCGTTGCCATGCAGGCCACGGCAACCGGAACCGTGACGGCGCTGTATCGGACCCAAAGCACCGTGCCGGAGATTCATAATCTCGCACGGATGGAGACGATCACAACGCCTGTCAGCAAAACGGATCTTGCTCAGAGCCTGACCTACGCCGTGGCCAAGGCCGGTTACGGCCAGACGGTGACGATCCGCATTTCCAAGACAGAAAACGGCACTACCTACTATCAGGACTACAATATTCAGCTGCTGCGGCAGCTGCACCTGTCCAGCCTGACTATTGCCACAAAGGATGAGACACTGCCCTTTGTAACTCCAAAGGGCGCAACGGCCCGCTTTGATCGAGATACCACGGATTATTATGTTAAGGTAGACCGGGAAACCGCCGCTCTCTACCTCTCCGGCACCTATCCCAACAGCAGCACAGACACCGCCTGCTGCGGCGGGTACTATGCCAAGGTCAACGGCGTACGCTATGATACGCTGGCCGGCGCAGAAGCGGTCCTGAACACAGACCTTTATAATGAGGATATTTCGGTACAGGTCTGCCACGCAGATACCGGCAGCATTGAGCTGACCTATACCGTCCATGTTCAGAAAAGTGACCCCATCCAACTGACCATCCAAACGACCCCGGCGGATGCCACGGTGTTCCTGACCAACGACCTGAACGGCAAGCGCATCGTGGAGAAAAACGGCACCTACAGCCTGACCCCCGGTGCCAGCTATTCCTACACTACCACCTGCGCCGGGTACATCGGTCAAACGGTGGAGCACTATACCGCCCCCGACAAGGACGGTACACTGACCATTACGCTAAAGAAGGCTCCAGCCAACGACAAGCTCATCAATTTCGATTCTGCGTGGCCCCACTTACGCCAAAACAATGAGAATAACGGTGTGGTGGACTACAAGACGCCGGTCTACGCCAAGGATGCCGAGCTGTACTGGGCTACCTCCATTGGATCCGGCTACGATGTGAACGCCTGCGGCTGCCCCATTTTGGTGGACGGTGCCATCTACACCTACTCCGGCTCCCGCATTTACAAGGTGGATGCTATCTCCGGCGAAATTCTCATTGATAAGCCCATGGATCACAACTCCAGCTTCGCCATCAACCCGCCCACCTACGCCAACGGCATGATTTTCGTGGGCCTGTCTGACGGCACGATCCAGGCGTTCGACGCCAATACCCTGGACTCCCTGTGGATCTATCGGGACTCCATCGGCGGTCAGCCCAACAGCTCTATTGTCTATCACGATGGCTACATCTACACCGGTTTTTGGGTAGGCGAGATCAACGAGGCCCACTATGTGTGCCTGAGCGCCACCGACGAGGACCCCACGCAGACGATGGAAGAAAAGCTCCCCACTTGGTACTACACCAGCAAGGGCGGCTTCTATTGGGCCGGTGCCTATGTGTGCGACGACTTCCTGCTGATCGGCACGGATGACGGCGCTTCCGGCTACACCACCGGCAAGCCCAGTCTGCTGTCCTTTAACCCCAAGACCGGCGAACTGCTGTCCTCCTACAAGATGAATGTGACCGGCGACATCCGCAGCTCTATCACCCATTACAACGGCAAGTATTACTTCACCAGCAAGGGCGGCTACTTCTACGAGGCCACTGTGGACGAAAAGGGTACCATTGAGGATGTCCGCACCTTGAAGCTCTACAACTATGCGGACGATCCCGCCAATCCCGCCATGTCCACCTGCACACCCACCATTTACAATGGGCGGGCCTATATCGGCATCTCCGGCACGGCACAGTTCGGCGCATACAGTGGCCATAACCTTACGGTCATCGACATCCCCAACTGGGAGATTGCCTATACGGTACGCACCCACGGCTATCCCCAGACCAGCGGTGTTCTGACCACGGCCTATATGGAGGAGACAGGCTGCGTCTATGTGTACTTCTTCGATAACTTCACCCCCGGCAAGCTCCGGGTGCTGGAGGACAAGCCCGGCCAAACCGAGGTGTCTCTGAAGACCATGGAGACCTACACGGCCAGCGGTCAGACGGAGACCTATACGACGCCCTACAACATCTTCACGCCCAGCGGCGCACAGGCCCAGTATGCCATTTGCAGCCCCATCATGGATGAGTACGGCACCATCTACTTCAAAAACGACTCCGCCTACCTGATGGCCGTGGGCAGCACCATTGAACGCATCGAGGTCACGAAGCTGCCGGACAAGACGACCTACAATGTAAAAGACACCTTCGACCCCACCGGTATGCAGGTAACGGCCTACTACGCCAACGGCATGACCCGCGATGTGACAAAGTATGTCACCTGGTCCGATAAGCCGCTGAAGGCCAGTGATACCGACTTCCAGATCACCTTCCCCTACGCCATGTACCAAAACCGAGAAAACAGCGACACCCTGGAGATGGAATACGGCGTCCACTGCGATAAGCCCATGACTACCCTGACCCTGACCATTGGGGACCAGACCGAGGTCAAATACGGTGATGTAAATGGGAATGGTAAAGTCGATTCCACGGATGCCGCCATTGTCTACCGTTATGCAAATGGAAAATATCAGTTGTCTGCGGATCAACTTTTGGCAGCTGATGTAAATGGTGATGGTGTCGTGAACACGACGGATGCTGCATTGATCTACCGTGTAGCAAACGGAAAGCTGTCAAAGTTCCCGGTGGAACAATAAATCATAGTGGTACACGGAAATAACCCGGATATGAAATGACCTCCCCAGCTTGCCCACCGTGCGCATTGTACGGTGGGTAAGCCGCACTGACGGCAAAAAAACATTTCTGCAAGGAGAAGACGCCTATGAAAAAACATTCCATTGCGCTGCTGCTCCTGCTGGTGCTGCTGACCGGCTGCGGCGCAAAGACAGAGGAGGCACCATGGCAGACCGCCTACCGTGAAACGGGTAAATATCTACAAGAGCAAGATGCGCTTTCCGCAGGCTCTGTTGGCGGCGAGTGGGCGGTGATCGGCCTGAGCCGTGCCGGACTTCTCAGTGATGAGACTGCGCAGAGCTATGAGCAGACGGTAGAGGACTATGTCAAGCAAGCAGGTTCCGTGCGGCTGCACCACGCGAAATCCACTGAGAACTCCCGCGCCATCTTGGGCCTGACGGCTGCCGGATATAATGCCGCCAATATGGCGGGCGTTGATCTGACGGCGGGTCTAACCGACATGGCCTATCTGCGGGCACAGGGTACCAACGGCCCCATCTGGGCGCTGATCGCGCTGGACTGCCATGGCTACGATATTCCCCAGTGCGCCGATGGCGAGGAGCAGACCACCTGCGAGGGACTGGTGGCGGAGATTCTCTCCTATCAGTGCAGCGACGGCGGCTGGGCGTTGATGGGCGACGAATCCGATGTGGACATGACCGCCATGGCCCTGACATCTCTGGCCCCTTATCAGGAGGAGACAGACATCAAGGCGGCAGTTGACGCGCCGCTGACCTATCTGTCCGATGCCCAGCAGGCCGATGGCGGCTTCATGAGCTGGGGCGCGGCCAACAGCGAGTCCTGCGCACAGGTCATCGTGGCTCTGACGGCGCTGGGCATTGATTCCGCAGCGGACAGCCGCTTCGTAAAAAACGGCGCGTCCCCGCTGGACGGCCTGTGCGCCTTTGCCTGCGAGGGCGGCGGCTTCCGTCACAGCGATGAGGTATGGCTACCGAGCAGGGCTTCTACGCACTGGCCGCCTGCGACCGCTTCCGGCAGGGCCAGACACGCCTGTTCGACATGACGGATATTGAGGTGAAGTGATATGCGGCGATCCAAACCTCTGTGCACATTGCTTCTGGCACTGCTCCTGCTGACCTGTGCCGGAGGGAAAACCGGCTCCTGTAGAGCCACAGGACAGCGATGTGGATGCGGACACAAAGTATACCTGCATCATATCCATCTCTTGCGAGACGATCTTGGACAATATTGATAAGTGCGTTGAGAGCAAGAAAGCCCTTGTGCCGGAGGACGGTATCATCCTTCCAGCCACAGAGGTAACGTTCAGCGACGGCGAAAGTGTCTACGATGTACTGCAGCGTGTCTGCAAGGCAAATAAGATACACATGGAGTCCAGCTTTACGCCGGTGTATAACAGTGCCTATATCGAGGGTATTCACAATCTGTACGAGTTCGATGTAGGGAAGCTCTCCGGCTGAATGTATGCCGTCAACGGATGGTTTCCTAACTACGGCTGCTCCCGCTACCAACTGAATAACGGCGATGTGGTGGAGTGGTGCTATGCCTGCGATCTGGGAGAAGATCTCGGCAGTGGTATGGGAGGATAATGGAGGCACCAGAATATAGAGAACGCTGATATAGGAAGCGGAGTTCCCGGAACACATTGGCCTCTGGAGATATTCGAGAGGCCGCCTAACCATGCGACCAGACAACACAACAAAACGGACAAAAAGCCAAGGATGGCCCTTTGCGGCCATCCTT
>OGYJ01000510.1_pt1 | contig 37757 bp, 37 predicted proteins | sample 1576531 | NCBI WGS metagenome assembly OGYJ01 (sample SAMEA3541574, study PRJEB24748) | human gut metagenome | biome: human gut; feature: human-associated habitat; material: faeces | place: China | collected 2012 | reverse complement strand
TATATTTACGGAAGCGGTAATGTTGGTTTTGGGGGAAGGCGCGAAGTTGCTAAAAAAATTGCGCGGAGCGTAGTGGAAATTATTAGGGGAAATGTTGATACCTATGGATTATGAAGATTACTAATATCAATCCAGAAACAGATACTATAACGCTTGTTCTGAGGTCACATACTATGAAAACAGGGTGAATGAGCTGAGAGATCTAATGTTGGCATCACGCTTGAGGACGTTGCGGACAACGCATACAGCATTCAAGAGGTAGATAATCTTTACATTGGCTATTCCTGGCTGTGGATGATTATTGTTTCGGTTGTTGTGCTGACAATTGTGGCTGTTTTGGTGATCTTTTTCATGAGAAAGAGGAAGGATAACTCGTTTTTGAAGAGTAAGATAGTGATATGAATATGTTTTTGCAAAAAATATATTTTATTATAAATTTATAACAGAAAAGATTTGACAGAGAGGAATTATTTATGAGTAAATTTCCGAAAGAATACAGTGAGTATTACTACTATTGCAAGATTTCAAATATTGAGGAAGCTCAGCAGGTATTTAAAAACTGTAATACAGTTTTATTTGATGAAAATAACGGCGAATCGGTAGCATATAAATTGTTTAAAGACAAAAGCAAAGATGAACGAAAGAAGCTTCTAGAAAAGTTTAACATGATGTATAATGATTTTCTCATATATTCCGATGAGTTGATTAGTGGTGAAAAAATAAACGACGAAGAAACCTATGTAAGATACATCCATAATTTGATGAGAATTTCTAATGAAATGATTGCTTTTACAAGTCGTTATTTCACATCCTCAAGAAATAGGCTACTTGCGAAAAGATATGAATATGAAGGTAAAATGAAAAAACTTCTATTTATAATCAATGAGAATAGAAGAATCCCTTACATAATTAATAGTAACTATTTGGATGACTATATGTTTGAAAATAGTAATGTTATAATGACTATTCTAACAGTAATACTTTCTATTATAACATATTCCTTAGGATATGTTTTATATTATTCGTATAAAAAAACTGGGGGAGACTTACTAATGTATTTAGTAAGGCCAGATAATATTCTTGTTTCTATAGGATGCATACTTTGCTTTATGATATCAATATGGTATTGGGTAATTTTAATTAAGAAACATCGAGTTTTTAAAAGCAGAGAAATTGAGTATATGGCAAAAAGACGTAATCGAGGACTCGTATATAAACCTTTTAAAAGTAAAAAAAGGTTTAAGGACGTGTTAGAAGTTATCAATATTCTTAATAACATAAGAAAGTAATTCGAAGTTTGAATTTTAATTTGCAAATAAATTCTGTGTTAAACTCAATTATTGATTTCCTCTTGCATTCACCCAAAATTTATGTTATAATAAAAGAAATTATATCCAAAAAGCGGGTGAAATAATGAACAGCGAAAACGATTTCGAGAAGAACGATAAACAAACCGGCAAAAAGCCATTAGCGACCGAGCTGTATTTTGTGATTATAATTGCTGTGTTTGTCATGGTTTTCGCAGCCGCTTGGCTTTTAGATACCGAGGATGATAAGGCTGAAATATACTATAAAGCGCCTGAGGTCACGGAAGCTGATACCGAAATTTTCGATAGTAAGCAAGCTGCAACTAAAGTTTCGGTAGAAGTAACACAATTCCCGCTAGATATAAATCTGGCGACAGTGGATCAACTCTGCGAAATTAACGGCATTGGCGAAGTGATCGCACAAAAAATTATAGATTATCGCACAGAAGTTGGAATTATACATGATCTGAAAGAGCTTGAACAGATCAGCGGCATTGGCGAATCGACCATCAAACTGCTTACAGAAAACGTTTTCGTTTCAAATTCTGACTACATACCGTTTACAACTACGATAGCGGCGACTACAAAAATTACCACAACTGCCATTAAAACCACAACTACGCGGGAGATCACAACGACTGCACCGCCGGAATCCGAAGCCCCCGCACCTGAATCCGAGGACGATTCGCCGCGTGAAGTGCATATCAACTATGCAAATGCTGATGAAATTGCCGATTGTTTGAAAATATCACACGAATTGTCTGAGCAGATAGTGTCGGTTCGCGAGCAGATCGGCGGATATTCGACACTGGAGGAGCTGTATCTTGTAGATTCGATGACTCAGAATATCATGCTGCAAATAATGGATCATATCGTAATAGACTGATAAGAGTACAATAAAACGGACAGATATTAGTGCGGCGTTTTTGGATATATATAAATATTTTAAACACCACTTGACAAACAAATGAAAATGGTGTATAATATTTTCAATACATTTGAAAGGGGGCTAAAAGATAAAATGGACGATAGTGACAATGATAATGATAACTGCAACTATTGCAGCAGCATTGCCGCATTCTTTTCTAAATCGAATAGCTTTGATCGGGACATATTTCGCCATCTAATCGAATAGGCGAGTTATGTCTTTTTGTGTTTTTATCAACTATCTTATTTGAATTTGGAAAGGAAATATAATTATATGAAACAAATAGTGCTGCAGATAGTACTTATCTTACTGAACGCAATATTCGCAGCGACGGAAATCGCGGTAATATCCATGAACGATCAGAAAATGGCAAAAATGGCTGATGAGGGCGACCGTAAAGCTAAGCGGCTTGTTAATCTCACATCGCAGCCGTCAAAATTTCTTGCAACGATACAGGTCGCAATAACGCTTTCGGGTTTTTTGGGAAGTGCGTTCGCCGCAGACAACTTTTCCTCGCAGCTTACCGGACTTATCATGAAGACAGGAATTGGCATTTCTGAAAAAACGATAAGTACGATCTCGGTCGTGATTATAACAATATTGCTCTCGTACTTCACTTTGATCTTTGGCGAGCTTGTACCAAAGCGTGTGGCAATGAAAAACGCTGAAAAACTGGCGCTGGCTATATCAGGACTGATCACGTTTGTATCGAAAATTTTCGCTCCGATCGTTTGGTTCTTGACTTTATCCACAAATGTTGTGTTAAAACTGCTCGGGATCGACCCTAATGCGAATGAAGAAGAGGTCACAGAAGAGGAAATTCGCATGATGTTAGATCAGGGGAGCGAAAAAGGAACGATCGATGAAAACGAGAAAGAGATAATCGATAACGTTTTCGACTTTGACGACACACAGGTAGAAACTGTATTTACACATCGCAAAAAGGTCGATTTTATATCCACAAAGGACGATATTGACGAGTGGAAGCGCGTTATCTATCGAAATATACATACGAAATATCCCGTTTGCGGCGAAAATTTCGATGATATTATCGGTGTTTTGGACGCTAAAAAGTACTTTCGACTTGAAAATAAGACTCGCGAAAACATCCTAAATGAGTGTGTTTCGCCTGCATATTTCGTTCCTGAAACAGTCGCCGCCGACGTTTTATTTAAAAATATGAAACAGAGCGGCAACCATTTTGCGATCGTACTTGATGAGTACGGCGGAATGTGCGGTGTTATTACGATGACAGATCTTGTTGAGGAACTTGTTGGTGAAATTGATCTATAAATTACATTTTATAAACATTTCTGCATTATTATGTATATAAGCAGCCGGAATAAACGCCGCAGCCACTTTCGTGTGGCTGCGGCGTTTTGTTTAGCAATGATATTCGGCGATGGTTCGCAGCATTTTTTCGTCGATCGGGTAGCAGGCGCTCGCGAGTTTCGCTTTGTTTCTCGCTGATATCCTGCCACCTCTGGTTCATTTCGCTTTGTTTTTCATCATATCGCCAATGCTCAGCTCCAAAATGTTACGCGGGATTTCGCAGCCATTGCAAAGTCTTGCGATAAATTTTTTTAGCTCGAAGAAGTCATTAAAACCAAGCTGTTCCATTATTTGCTTTTGACAATTAGCGGGGGCATTCTCGATAAATGGCGGTAAAAACACCGCGCATGCCAAGCCATGAGCCATTTTACACTCGTAAGTAACGCGGTAGCTCAGCCCGTGTGGGATAGATGTGCCAGTGTAACGGATAGCAATTCCAGCGAATACAGAAGCTGACATGAGTTTATCAAGTACATCATCAGTAAAATTGTGATCTGCAAGATCATTTTTCGCTTCGCCCCAAATCGTCAGACCTTTTTCAACGGCTTTTCGGCTTTTCACATCGGATTTCGCGTGCAGAAAGCTTTCGCAAAGGTGCGCCAGAGCGTCGAGCGCTGTGCTCGTTATGATTTGGTCGGGCGCAGCTTTCAAATATTTGCTATCAACAAAAGCTATCTCAGGGAATATTTGATGTGAGATAGATTTTTTGGTATGGCTGCTGTGAAGCGTAAGAACAGAAACTCCTGTGACCTCTGAACCGGTCCCGCAGGTCGTTGGAACGGCGGCGACGGGCAAGTGGGGAGCGTTTGGTATGGGTGTGTACAAGAAATCTTTGTCAAATTTGCCGTTTGCTATAAGTAAAGCGATCGCTTTTGAAGCGTCAAGAGGCGAGCCTCCGCCAATTCCTATGACAAAATCGACGATTTCAGAAGCTCCGTACTGCGCACCCGCGACCACGCTCTCGACCGATGGGTTTTCCTCGATCTTGTCAAAAACTACATATGGAATATTGTGGGTCGCAAGTGCTGCGGTTACATCGTCGAGTGAGCCGTTTTTTCGCGAGGAATTGCGCCCTGTGACGATGAGCGCTTTTGTTCCGAGTGCGCAAAGTTCGTTTGAATGTGCTAAAACGCAGTTGTTTTCATGGTATAATCTAGTTGAAATGTCAAAATCCATAATATCACCGTTTCATCTAAATGCTTTTATAAATAGTATAATACAACTTGCGTCGTTTGTCAATACACTGGCTGACGTGCAACAAAAGTTAATTTTATATTGACAAGTTAATAATTTTGTGATACAATATATACAGATTCATGCGCGTTTTTCGCGATAATAAAGTGCAATTTGACAATGTGCACGGTTCATAACAGTACAAAAATCTGTACTGTAAAATTTTTATGGAGATAAACATGATAATAAGTGTAAATGTGAAAAAACTAGGAAAGAAGATTGCTTCGGTCGAACCTACGCCGTTTGAGATCGAGGGTATTCCAATGACTGCGGAGGAGCTTGTGACCGCCTGTGTGCGAAGCTGTGTGACGGCATACAATAGTCGAATCGACAACCGCGAGCCGCGGTGTATTTCTGACGAGCAGTTTGCGGCAATGGAGGCGGCAGGCAAAATGGCGTTTGGTCTGCCTTTTTCTGACAAAAAAGCGAACGTGAACGAGGCGGTGCTGACGGCTTTGCAGGCGTTTGACGATGGGCTGTTTCACGTATTTGTCGGCGAAACGGAGCTGGAATCGCGCGAACAAGAGATTAAGATAGGCGAAAACAGCGAGGTTACGTTCATAAGATTAACAATGTTGGCAGGGAGGATATGGTAATGGCAAGTTCTGAGAGCTATAATGTGTGGAGGCAGTCGCACGCGACGGCGATCGAAAACGCGCGCAACAAGCTTCCGACTGAGATCAGGCAGTTTCTTGACGGCAAGCATAATTGCAAACTTTACAAAGAACTCTATACATATCTGGCAAAAGGAGGCGCTCCGTCCAAGTTTATTAACAAAAAAATGAGTGCGATTTTTGGTGGATTGCTGAATGAAAATGGCTGGATAGATAAGAAATACAAAAATGATCTGCTTTGGGCTGTCGATAACTGCACCAAATGGCAGTATTCGTCAAGCATTTGGCGTAGGTCGTTTCGTTCATCAAGCTACACGGCGTACCTGCAATCGAATTTCATTTTGAGCCAGCTGGAAATTTATGCAAGACTTGGTTGGCTTGAAAGCTCGCTTGAAGATGCTCTTATGGGAAATTTATCAGAAAATGAAAACCAATATTTTTACAAAGATGGATTTAGCCTCCCGATAAGCACTCTATTAGCGGCACATCTGGACGCTGGCGACAGCAAGGTTTTTGCCGCTTTAAAGCACGTTATCATGGATGACGGCACGAATATCAGCCTGGAAATTATCCGCGGCGTGATGATGAGCAGCAATGCCGATGCGCACAAGCTGATCTGCCAGCTTTTGGTCGCCGCACGTTTGCAGGAGGGTCTGCGGCAAGCGATATGCGAGTCCGCCGACAGCGGTACGATCGAAGCCCTGCGCGCGGTCGTTGAAACCATCAAGGCGCACGATCTCATTAGATTTTCGGCGGTCAAGCGTGCGATTTTTACCTGGTGCGGAATTTTTGCGGACAAGCCCGAGTCAATCGACCGAATTGCGGGCAAAATGCTCGACCTTATCGCCGAATGTCTTGCTGACAGGGCAGCGCGCGACGCGTATTTTGAGAGCGAGGACGCGATGCAGATATACATTGCGCTGTGGGCTTATTCGGCGGAGGACGCGCGCGTTGGTGCGCAGATCTGCCGTAAACTGGCAATGGGTGAGAGCCGTCACCGCCGTATGGTCGCGGGAATTTTTGCAAGCCAGTTTGAAAACCCTGACTTAGAGAATGAGTTGGGCAAGTTTGCGCTTGAAAATTTTGCCGATGATACCGAATGTTTGGCGGTGTATTTTTATCATTTTATGCCTGATATTAACATGGCGCTGAACAATGTTGCCTCGGATAATCGCCAGGGGCCTTACGAGCGGGAAAAGAAAGAACCGCCGAAAAGCCGCGTGTACGCTGATCTTTCGGACTATTTCGAGAGCAGGGATGAAGCGGAAAAGTTCCGCGGCATATTGCTTAAGACCCGCGAACTGTTTACACCAAAAAAGAAAGAATTTGACTTTACACCCTGCGTATTTCCGTGGATCTCGGTCAAACTCAAGCGTATGGACGTCGCGGCGAAACTCTGCTGGATCGCATCTGCGCTGCAAGACAACACGCTGATCGACGAGGCGTGCGGAATGCTTGCTGAGGTCGATAGCGATATTCGCAATAATGTGCTGCGAATGTTGGTGACATTTCCTGAAACTGACATCCAGCGTGACACATTGGTCAACGCGATTGCCGACAAGGAGAGCTACACTCGCAGTTTGGCGATAAAAATGGTCGAAAATATCGAGCTGACAGACGATAATTACCTCATGCTGGAAAATATGCTTCGCTTGAAAAATTCTGAAACGCGAACTGCCGCAATTGAACTGCTCGAAAAGTTGGACGATGAACGTCTGTACGGCGTTTGCGAGCGGCTTTTGGCGGATAAAAACGGAGAAAAGCGCGCGGCGGGTCTGGACATGGTGCTTCGTCTGAAAAAACAGCCGGAGCGTGCGGAGCTTTTTGCGCGGGCAAAGGCGTTGGCGGCGGCAATGCAGAGCGATATTTCGCGCGAAAAGATCTTACTCGACCAAATTCTGGACGAGGAAAATTCTGAACTGCCTGCCGATTGCGGTCTATACAAGCTTGAAAATTGTAAGATCGCGCCAATTGACAAGCAGTTTGTTGACGATAGCAACAAAGTTTTCTGCCGTTATTTTCCTGAAAGTGAGTTGGCTGGCAGCGATAAAAATGCAGATAAGGCAGATTGTGCTGTTGCTCTTAAGAAGCTGGACGCGTTATTGGATGCGCATAAAAATGATGAATTTACAAATTATTGGGGCGAAACAAAACTACTGGGTAATGCACATTCGCTAATTATCAGCCACTCGCCAAAGAAGATTTGCTTTGAGGAACTTTGGGACGAGTTTTATCAGACCGATGTCGGCTCGCCCGAGCTGCTGCTAAGAATGTACATAAAATTAAAAGCGTACAGAAAAATTGACAAATACGTTACGTTTAAAAAGGCCGGAAAGGCAGCAGCGGCAAGGCTTTTCGGCGCTGACCTTGCCAACCCCATCGACGTACATTTTCTTTGTAAGGACATCGTGCAGTATCTGTATGATAAGTTTGTGCCAATGGACGACAGACGTAAAATCGCCATATCTGCGGCAAACTGGCTTTACACGCTGGACGACAAAACGCTGAAAGTGAAGATCAGCGGCGAGGAGGGCGTGCAGCAGAGCTACGGCAGACACGGTAGGGAATTTGACCCGGAGCACCGTTCACTGCTGGATCAGGTGCAGATCGACACGGTGCTAAACTGGCTTTTTGAAATGGAAAATAACGAGTTTTTCGCGAAGATGATCGTTGTGAAGACCGCGCTGACCGATCGCCTTGATGGCTTGGCGGGTATGTATTTCGGCGATTACGAGGAGCAGAGCGTTTACGCGCTTGACGCGCCGACCGCCGATGAGCTTGTACGCGCCTGCGCGATGGGCGTGATAAATGACGACGAAATGTACCGCAGACTGGTCAATTCGGATGATCTTGGCGATGTGCTTAGCGCTCTTAGCGGACATATTAAAACGATTCGCGAGCGTGACAAGCTTGTTGCGGCGCGCGGCTGGTGGAATATGGGCGGAAATAGCAATTTGCGCGGTTTGATCGGCAATCATGATATGGATAAAATGACTGAAATTGACAAAAATGTAATTGCAAAAGCGGAAGATGTCTACAATAAGTTCATTGGCGTGGTGCTGGGCGAGGAACTTAACCGCGGCGACAGCGAAACGCGGTTCTCGCCCTACATTACGTCGATCAAGCGCATTTATGGCGTGGAAAATTACGTTAAAATTTTGGCTGCGCTGGGCAAGGAAACCTTTGTGCGCGGCTACATTTACGGTTCGCAAAGCTCGAAAAAGGAAACGCTCAGCCACCTCATCAGCGTTTGCGTACCGAATGAGGGCGACACCGCCGAGAAGCTTTGCGAGTTGGTCAGCGGCACAGATATTACCGAAAAGCGGCTTATCGAGGCGGCGATGTACTCGCCCGAGTGGCTGAACATTACCGCCGATTACCTCGGCTGGGAGGGATTCAAGTCGGGCTGCTGCTATTTCATGGCTCATATGAACGAATCTTACAGCGATAAGATCACGGCGCTTATCGCAAAATACACGCCGATCTCGGTTGAAGATCTGCAAAACGGTGCTTTTGACATTAAGTGGTTCAAAGATGCCTATGCGACGCTTGGCGAGAAGCGTTTTGCGATGCTTTACGATGCTGCGAAGTACATTTCCGACGGCGCGAAGCACTCCCGCGCGCGTAAATATGCCGACGCGGTGCTCGGAAAGCTCGACCCCGAGGAAGCGAAAACGGCGGCTTCGGTTAAGCGCAATAAGGATATGCTGATGGCATATTCGCTTATCCCATGTAATGATGACGAAATTATGCAGAAATACCTTTTTATACAGCAGTTTATAAAAGAAAGCAAGAAATTTGGCGCACAGCGCAGGGCAAGTGAAGCTGCCGCTGCGGAGGTCGCAATGCAGAATTTGGCCTTGTCGGCAGGATCAAGCGACGTTATGCGCCTGAAACTGCGCATGGAGAGCGAACTTTTTGAGAGCATACGTCCACTGTTTGAGCCAAAAAATGTTGGAGAAGTAAGCGTATGGTTGGAAATACGCGATGGAAAGACCGAGATCGCCTGCGAAAAAGGCGGAAAACGGCTGAAAAACGTGCCTGCCAAGCTGAAAAAGGACGAGTACATCGTCACGTTGACCGAAAGGCGCAAGCAGCTGACCGATCAGTACCGCCGCACGCGCACGATGCTGGAGCAGTCTATGGAGGATTCGACGGTGTTCACTCTGAGCGAGATCGTCGGGCTGATGAAAAATGACAGTGTGAAGCCTTTGCTGGAAAATCTTGTGTACTGCTTTGACGGCAAATGCGGCGTGCTGAAAGACGGCAGGCTTTGCACAGTCGGCGGCGAGGAGATCTGCGCGGACGGGACGAGCGAGCTGCGAATTGCGCACCCGTTTGATATGTACGCTGACGGAAGCTGGCGCAACATACAGAAATATCTATTTGATGATCAGATCGTTCAGCCGTTCAGACAAGTTTTCCGCGAGCTTTATATCAAGACTGCTGAGGAGCTGGAAAACTGCGAAACGCCGCGATTTGCGGGCAATCAGATACTCGTGAAAAAGACTGTCGCCACTTTGCGCGGTCGCCGTTGGGTATGCGATCTGGAGGACGGTCTGCAAAAAGTGTACTATAAGGAAAATATTGTTGCGAAATTATATGCCCTTGCCGACTGGTTCTCGCCCTCAGACATCGAAGCGCCGACGCTCGAGCACGTCAGCTTCAGCGACCGCGTGACGGGTAAGCCGATCAAGATCAAGGACATTCCCGACATAATTTTCTCAGAGGTCATGCGCGACGCCGACCTTGCGGTTTCGGTCTGCCATGCGGGCGAAGTTGACCCCGAGCACAGCCACTCGACCATCGAAATGCGCGCCGCGATACTGGAATTTACGCTGCCGCTCTTCAAGCTGAAAAATTGCGAGGTCAAGGGCTCGCACGTTTTGATAAATGGTACGCGCGCGGATTATTCGGTGCACCTTGGCAGCGGAATTTGCCATATTCAGGGCGGCGCGGCGCTCAACATTCTGCCCGTTCATTCGCAGCACCGCGGAAGGGTATTTCTGCCATTTGCAGACGACGACCCGAAAACAGCCGAAATAATCTCGAAAGTGTTGCTTTTGGCGGAGGATAAGAAGATCAAAGACCCATTCATACTTGACCAGATACACTAAATATTAGCAGAATCGCATGGGCGGACGGTGAAGGCTGTTCGCCTTTTTGTGAAAATTCGCGCGTTAGGCGAGTTGGGTTCGCCGATAAAGTTATTGATAGATAGTTAAAAATGTGTTATAATAATGTAAAGGAGCTCGGAGGTAAGTCACATGAAGCTGAAAATTTCGGAAAATATTCGCCGTTTGCGCAAGGGGCGCGGGCTGACGCAGGAGCAGTTGGCGGAGCGGCTGAACGTTTCATTTCAGACGGTGAGCAAGTGGGAGCGCGGCGACACCTGCCCCGACGCGGCAACTTTGCCCGCCATCGCCGCCTGTTTTGATGTTACGCTTGACGAGCTTTTCGGCATGGACGAGATACGCAGCGAATACAGGGTCGCGCGGATAAAAAATGCGCTTCGCGAGAACTATCGCGCGGGAAAAATCGCGGACAATATCGACTTGCTGAACGATGAGCTGCGGTATTTCCCAGAAAATGCCGAGCTGCTTTTCGAGCTGGGCAGGTCGCTTTGTTTGGCGCACGTTGACGAGCAGGGCGAGCGAGCAAATCTGCTGAAAGCCGTCGGCGCGTTTGAAAAGGCGGTCAAGCTGAGCGACGACGAAACGCTGATAACGCAGGCGGCGTACTACATGAATATGTGCTGCTACTATTCGGGCGACGCGGAAAAGGCGCTGCTGAACGCCGACCGCGAGATGTTTTCGGCGCAGAAAAACGTCATGCTAGCGGGCACGCTGGACGGGAAGGCGCGCGAAATGCGGCTTCGCGAGAACATCGTGATGCTGACGCGCCTGCTTTTCAATCAAATTTGCGACCTTGCCGACCCGGACGTGATCTACAATTTCGAGCGGTGGGCGGGTCTGCGGCGGGAAATGCTTGAGCGCTCGGCGATGCTGATGGAGTGGCTGTTTCCGAACGGCGATTTTTACAGCGCGCACCTTGAGCTGAGCGAATGTTATCGGGTGATAGCGGCGATCTATATGTACGAGAAAAATCACGCGGCGGCGCTGGCTGCGCTTCGGAAAGCTGCTGACCACGCGATAGCTTTTGACTCGCTGCCCGCCGAACCTGCCGTGCATACTTCGCTGCTTGCGGAGGGCGTTCGCGCCGAACCCGACATTTTCTGGCACGGCGTTCCGACATTGCAAAGCGAGCGTTTGCTAAGGAAGAAAATGCCGCAGGAGCGTTATGATGGCATTCGCGGCGAGGCAGAATTTAAACAGATAGAGAAAGACCTAGAAACATTTGTAAGACTAAAAGGAGGCAGTTGAGCATATGAATGGTGGAGTTAAGCGCAGAATATTTGCGGCGATCGCAGCGATGTGCATTGTGATGAGCGCGGCGGGCTGCGGTACGACAGCGGAAAGCAGCTCTGTTGAGAAGCATACGGCAACATCTAACGCGGAGGAAAACAACGTTGCAGAGAGCGTTGAAAGCATTGCAGAAGTGTCCGAAATTACGGACAGTAATATTGAAGAGTCCGATTTACCGTACTATTTCAAAAAAGCGAGAGAGTGCACATATCGTATCGAGGACGGCGCAAACGTTGTGTTTATCGGCAATTCGCTGACGAGGTTCGGAGATCTGCCGCTGTATTTTGAAAAAATGTTTGCCGACAGGAACGTTACTGTCACGAGCGAGTGCTGCGATGGTTTTGCGTTCGTGGATCTTCAGCAGGCGATCACGGAAAAAGAGGAGTGGCTGGCGGCTTTGCGCGATGCGGACGTTGTGATCTTGCAGGGTTACGGCGGCGAATTTGACGCTGAGCCGATGGAGAAGCTGCTGGATGAGGCGGAACATTTGAAGCAAGCATACTTTTTCGTGAACGATTTTTGCACGGAGAATGTCATGGAGTACAAGCTGACGGAAGAGGTCGAAAACGGTCTGAAAAATTTCAAATATGACATCGCGCCGCTCGGCTGGGGTTTTGTTTCGGCAGATCTGTACAACATTTTCGGCGATGATTTTTACCAGCAGGACGGCTACCACCCCACGCAGGTGAACGGTTTGCTGACATCGCTGTACTTTTACGAAGTTCTGACGGGCGAGAGCTGCGAAAATGCGGAATATACTCAACTGCAATCGACTATAAATATGTTTGGCGGCGAGGAAGCGCTTGAAGATCTGATGCAGCAGGGTAAGAAAGTTATAGACGATTTTTATGATCTGTCTATGGGCATTGAATAATAATATACCATATGAGATATATTTAATTTGTTTATATACTACATATAGTATTATATTTGCACATACGATAGCGGGAACATATATATGCTTCCCGCTTTTTCATATGTATCAAAAGATATAGTAACAATATGCAGATATATGTCATAATATATGTCATAGGGCAGAAATATCTGTCAGAAATATGGAGGTGCTTGATATGGAAGCATTAGACGCTGCATTTTTCGGGAAGATCTACGACCCGAAAGATGAGGACGCGGGCGACTGCGAGGTCACGGCGGGCGCATTTCCTAAGGAAACGCCGATAGCTATGGCATATGTTCCGTTCCAAAAATGGGAGAAACCGTATGACGTTATGACAGCTTTAGCGCGGGGAACGATATTTCCGTCGCTGGATAAGCCGTTTATTGGAGAGGAGGCGGTTCGGCGTGCTGCGAAGTGAATTGTCTGAAAAACAGAAGCTGCTGCGAAAGGTTCAGGCGTCGAGGTTCGCGCTAATCGAGGCGAATTTGTATCTCGACAGCCACCCGACCTGTCGCGAGGGGCTGAAATATTTTCGTGAAAAACGTGCGGAAGCCGATAAGCTTATAAAAGAATATGAAACCGAATTTGGCCCGCTAACAGCTGCGGCAAGTCACGCAGAAGACTGCTGGGAGTGGGTAAACACGGCGTTTCCGTGGGAAAGGGGAGAGAGCTGATGTGGCAATATGAAAAAACGCTGGAGTACCCTGTGAACATCAAAGATCCGAACCCCGCGCTCGCGAAGGTCATCATCTCGCAGCTTGGCGGGCCTGACGGTGAAACTGGCGCGGCGATGCGCTATCTCAATCAGCGTTACGCATCGCCTTGCAGAGAAGTTCAGGGTATTCTGACTGATATTGGTACCGAAGAGTTAGCGCATGCTGAAATGATCTCGGCTATACTTTACCAACTCACCCGCAATCTGTCTATGAAAGAGATAAAAGACTCGGGATTTGATACCTATTTTGTCGATCACACTACAGGAATTTACCCGATAGCGGCGTCAGGTGTTGCATATACTGCCGATTATATCCAGTCTACCGGCGACCCGATTGCCGATCTTACCGAAGATCTTGCTGCCGAGCAGAAAGCGCGGTTGAGTTACGACAACATTCTCCGCCTAACCGACGATCCCGATGTTCGCGACCCGATAAAGTTTCTGCGCGAGCGCGAGATCGTGCATTTTCAGCGCTTTGGCGAGGGTTTGAGATATATTCAGGATCAGCTTGATTCCAAAAACTTCTACGCTTTCAACCCTGCATTTGACAAATAGCATTATTTTAAGCGGACTGCTGTATGTTTGCAGCAGTCCGCTTTGTTGTACATAAACATGCAATAGTACAATAAAATGTACATTAAGATCGGTTCGAGAATATACCAAAAGATTTAAAGACTGAGTTATTTTCATGTTGATTTTCTTTGTGCCGAGAATTCTGTTGCCCGTGTTACACAGAACTGAATCGATGAAACCGTACTGCGCGATGCACACGCCGTCCAAGAATTAATCCTTGATACGCGCGATACAGATAGCGCGCAGTGCGGGTTCTCAACAACATAAAGTAAATCATATAAAAAAACAAAACCTACTGCATTTACAGTAGGTTTTGTTGGATTGGCGGAGACGGAGAGATTCGAACTCTCGAGCCTAGTTAAAGGCTAACGCATTTCGAGTGCGCCCCGTTATGACCACTTCGATACGTCTCCATAGAACGTTATATATTATACCATGTAAAAACACGTTTGTCAAGGGTTTGCGTTAGATTTAACATTTTGTTAAAAACTATGAGCGCACAATTGCGCTTGTGTACTAATTGCACAAATCGAAGCTAAAAAGCATCGCGCTATATGTGCAAGTCTACAAAACTAAAAAACTTTGCGGAAAAGTGTTGACAAAGGGGCAAAATAAGTGTATAATATACAAGTCGGTTGACGAGGAAAACCTCAGAAAGCGACACTAAATATGGCGGTATAGCTCAGTTGGCTAGAGCACTTGGTTCATACCCAGGGTGTCACCGGTTCAAATCCAGTTACCGCCACTTGATGGCCCGTTGGTCAAGCGGTTAAGACACCGCCCTTTCACGGCGGAATCATGGGTTCAATTCCCGTACGGGTCACCATACTTGTGCAATAAAATAGATGCACACCTCGAAAAGCTCGTATTTACGAGCTTTTTTGCGTTTTGAGGGTAAAAATTTCAGGTGTAAAACCGTGGATGCTTTTTCGTAAAAAAAGGATCTGAACCCTCAACAATTAAACATCGTCAAACAAAACGGCAGACTTTGAGCAGATTTTGCTCTGAGCCTGCCGTTTTGTTATGAAAAAAATTCACAAAGTTTTAAAGGCTGTTTTGTCTATTGTCACGAATTTAAGTGACGATGATAGAACAGCCTTTTTTTCATTTGTAGAAAAAGGAGGAATATATAATGTATTACGATCACAAGAAAGTAGAATGGCTGAAAGAACGATATCCCGAAGGAACTCGCATCTGCCTTGACCAAATGAACGATGACCCATTCCCTGTTGAGTCGGGGACGTTTGGCAAGGTCGATCACGTGGATGATATCGGCACTGTGCATTGCATCTTTGACAACGGAAGAACGCTTGGAGTGATCCCAGGCGTGGACGATTTTCACGTTATCAGAGAAGGATCGGAACAAACCGAGGAAGAAATGAATATGTCAATGTAACGGTCAAGTTAAGACAACTTGGCCGTTTTTTATTGCAGAAAGGAACGTGGTAAATGATAAAATATTTCGATATCTTTGCAGGTATCGGCGGATTCCGCTCAGGGCTTGAAAAAGCAGGTGGATTCAAGTGCGTCGGTTACTGCGAGATAGATAAGTATGCAAAGAAAGCCTATGAAACTTTGTATGATACGGAAAACGAGGTGTATTACGATGACGCAAGAAAAATTGACCCAAACGAACTGCCCAATCTCGACCTTATATGCGGAGGATTCCCTTGCCAAAGCTTTTCGATTGCTGGAAAACGAAAAGGATTCAGCGATACCCGAGGAACTCTCTTCTTTGAGATCGCCAGGATTGCCGCCATTAAAAAACCTAAGTATCTGCTCCTTGAAAATGTTCCCGGACTCCTATCACATAACGGGGGCAGGACGTTTGCGACCATCCTCAGTACGTTGGATGAATTGGGGTACGATGTCGTATGGGAAGTGCTTAACAGCGCAGATTTTAGTCGTGCGGAGCTAAGACAGTACCCCAATCCCGAAAAAGAGTGTATATTGTCGGATTTCATAGAGAAAAGTGTTCCGGAAAAGTATTGTCTTTCACAGAGGAGAACCCCATAAAAGTACACCCAAATATTATTTACTCCACATTCTGCGGAAGCAGAATGTTTCTTTTCTCCGTAAGCCCTTTGTCAAGGAACTTGTAAAAGATGTGAATCTGCCTGTCCTCGTCCTTGCTTTCGGGACGATCACCAATCACGATGTACTCGATAAGCTCCAAACAAGTCTCACGGGTAAGCTCCTGAATATCGACATACTTCTTGATATTTTCAATGTATCTGTCAATATCCTTTTCAGCCTGTTCAGCGGTTTCGCACTTTTCTTTCAGTACAGCGACTTTCTCTCTCAGCATCTTCTGCTCATCAAGATACTGATTCAGCATTTTCACGCAGAGTTCTTCGGGTACAGTACCGAGGAGCTTTTCTTCATAGGTCTTACTGATAAGCGTTTCGAGCTGTGCAAGCCTTTTCTCACCCTCATGGAGTTCCTTGCTGTTATGCTGGCTCTCCGCATCGGCAGTAGCCTGTCTGCGTTTTCTAACGGCTTCACGGAGTGCGTCCTCGTCCTCAACGGCAAGTCGTGCCTTTGCTCTAATATCGTCAACAACAATCTGTGAAATTACTCTTTCCAAAATGGAATGAGGAGTGCAGCCGTCCATTCCGCTTCTAACATAAGTACCACAGCGATAGCTGACAGTCTCATATGTTCCACGCTTCTTAGAGGTGTGCATGGTTCTGTTCATTTTCATCTTGTAACCGCAGTCTGGGCAGTACATAAATCCTGACAGCGGAAGAATCACGCCTTCTTTTGTTGTCTTGCCGATACTCACCGATGCGTCAACCTCTCTAACCTTGTCCCACAGCTCTCTTGAAATGATAGGTTCATGATTATTTTCAATCACTATCCATTCCGACCTGTCCTTGCGTATCTGCTTGTGATTTTTGTAGGATACCGTTGTCACTCTCTGCTGTGCGAGATTTCCGATATAAATCTCATTGTTAAGAATGCCACGCACCATACAATCATTCCACAGATGTGAAGTCACAAGGGGATTATCTTTGCCTTTAAGCTGATAACGATGATCCGAGGGAGTTGCGATGCCGTCCTTGTTAAGCTGTATAGCGATCTGCTTCGGACTTAACCCTCTTGCCCTCTGCTCAAATATACGTCTTACGATAACGGCGGCATCTTCATCAATCAAGGGCGTATGCTTTTCATCATCTGCCTTGATGTAACCATAAGAAGCTGAAGCCGCCAGATACTTGCCCTGCCGAGAATTTGCTGCCATGACACTGCGTACCTTCTTTGACGTGTTGGCGGCGTGCCATTCGTTGAATAAATTCATCACAGGCATAAGATCCATTGCCGAACTGTTTCTGTCAAGCGTGTCTACATTGTCGCTCAGGGCGATGAAGCGGATATTGAATGAAGGAAAAATGTAATCTATATACTGACCGACCTCGATATAATTTCTTCCGAAACGTGAAAGGTCTTTACAGAGGATAAGATTTATCTTTCCCGACTTTGCATCATCAAGAATCTGCTTGATACCTGGTCTATCGAAACTTGTTCCCGAATAGCCATCGTCCTCGCATATCTCGATAAGATTCCACCCCTCCTGCTTGCTGACATATTCCGTCAGCATCTTCTTCTGATTTTCAATCGAAAGGGATTCGCCCGCACGTTCGTCCTCCTGCGACAAACGCACATAGATCCCGACATTGTAAGTAGTTTGCTTTGCCATAATAACTCCTTTCCAATCAAAGCAAACCATATTCGATGATACAACTATTATAGCGCAGAAAACCGAATATGGCAAGTCTTTTTTCAAAACTTTTTAGTTCTTTTCGGTTTTCTGAAACGCTCTTTTGAAAGCAAGTTCATAAAGCACCTTATCAAGGTCTTTTTCACCCACGAAATGACTTGTCACAGCATAACGCTGACCGTCCACTTCGTACACGGCTTTGCTGGTCGGCTTATCTTTATATCTCTCATTCAGCTCAGCCAAAGTAAATCCTGTATCTTTTCTTGGCAAGTGTCTCCTTTCCGCCTGCGATTATCTATCTCTACACGCAATGGCTTTTTGTTGCAGGGGCGTTACGCCTGCACAGGTGCTGTACGGAACGGCAGAGCCGTCCCTTACACAGCAATCGTTTTGTTGTCGGAATATATGTTACTCCGAATAGGAATGATCTGTTTCTGAAAAGCTCATCTGCTTAGCGTACTTTTCGGAATAGCTTTCGTCCGAGCTGTTGTCAGCATCGGCAGAACTATCGTCAGCCAGCTCACCAATCTGCTCATAGGTCATACCGCTTGCTGTCAGCTTGCCGATCAGCGTATGCTCCGCAGTCACAGCATCGAGAAGTGCCTGTCCCTCCGCACCGCCGTAAAGCTGTGAGAGCTTATCGTAGGTGTAGAGCTTGCTATCAATGATGACCTTGCGCCTGCGCTCCTGCACAGCTTTGATAGACTTTTCGTAGCTGTCGAGCTTTGCCTGATTCTCCGCAAGAACAGCATCCGTAATGATAACAGCGGACTTCTCATCAACCTCGGTCTTAGCTTTCTTACTCATTCTCATCACCTCCCAATGTATTGGATTTAGGGATAATACCCTATGCTAATATTATAGCATTCTCGGACAGCAAAAGTCTATTCGCATTGCGCAAGAAGTTGAGTGCGCCATAAAACTTCTTCATTCGTGAAATTGTTATGGGGAATTTTGCAGAAAGCAGACCGAGCATTGCAAATCCGAGCCATATCACATTGACTGCATACTGCATAGGTCACCATTTCTGATTTATTCAATACGGAGAATTATTATCACGGAGCAACTATTTTTATAAAAATCATGCCCGTTTCCTGATTGAACGTGCTTGTATATATAGAGGGGGTTTTATCCGAGTGCCGCCGTGACCTATTCACATTCTGTATAGAAATATGCTGTTGAATTTAGGCACAAGGGAGAACCGTCATGAACAAAGTGTAAACTTTTCTGAAAAACAACGCCATTTTCTCAAAAACACCGGTAGAAAAGTGAAGGGCTTTGACGTTGTGACGATCACACGCACCCCTGCATATCATTTTCATCATAAAATTTTTCTGCGGTATACTTAACGAAGCGGTCAATAATTTGGTATTAACTTATGGGAGCATATTTCATAGGACTGCCGCCCAGACTGCGCAATAACTGCGCTGAGCCAGTTTACAATTTCAAGAGTGATGATATTGAGTGCATCACGCAGGAGCGTGAGCGAGTATGACCGCCGACCTAAGCGGCGGAGAGTTTAAGTCGCATAGCTCCAAATTCGCTGACGGAGCATCGAAAGCCTGAGTGATATGAAAATCCCACAGGCTGGAAAATAGCGCTACAGCGCAACAAAAATAACAAGCATTGTATTTTGCGCCGCACAGCGAGCGAAAATACCAAATGCTTGTTAGGGACACCCCAAGCCCCGAAACGACCGCACAGCGGTCAAGAAAATCGGCTAACGCCGAAATACAAACAAAGGAGACACCACTATGAAAACCGAGAAAAAGAAGCGTGGAAGACCGCCCAAACACAAGGCTATGGAGTTTGAGGGTATGACCTACGAGGGAGCAATCAATCACGCACTTGACAAAGAGGTCAGAGCCGACCTTGACAAGTGCCTTGCCGACAAGGACGAGAGCCAGCTTACCGACGATGAACGCAAGTACCTGAAACGCAAGAAGGAGAAGAAGTCCTACACCCTCAATGTTCGTTTCACCGAATCGGAAATGCAGGACATTCTTTCCAAGTGTGAGCAGTACGGTTACAAGAACAAGACCGAGTATATCCGTGATTGTGTTCGGGCGAGGGTTGATCTCACGCCCGACCGTTCCGAAATTGCCGAGTGTAACCGTCTGATGAAACGCATCGGAGCAAACATCAACCAGATACTTGTCCGACTTTACAGCACAGGTCACATCTATGCCGAGGATATTACCGAGATAAAGAAAGGGGTAAACGAAATTTGGCATACACTTCTATCCATACGATCAGGGCAACAGTCAGCGCAGCGATCGCTTACATCACAAGAGATGATAAGACCATCGACGGTTTATATGTCAACTCTTATGCTTGCCGAGCCGATAGCGCAGGAGCAAGCGAGGACTTCCGAGCCGTCCGAAACACAGGAACAGGACGCACCCAAATCCTTGCCTACCACATGATACAGAGCTTTGCCCCCGGTGAAGTCACGCCCGAACAAGCTATGCAGATCGGAGAGGAGCTGTGCGACCGTTATCTGAAAGGCGATTATCAGTATGTCATTGCTGTTCATCATGACAAGTCGCACCTGCATTGCCACATCATTTTCAACAACACAAATCTGTATAACGGTCTGAGCTTTACCACCGAGCATAATCAAGGCAGAAAGTCTGAAAGAGCGTGGGCAGAGTTGCGTGAGATTTCGGACGAGATATGTGCTGAACACGGTATATCTGTTATCTCCGAGCCTGAAAAGGGACATGGGGTATCTCACTTTGAGAGGAATATGCAGAAAGAGGGCAAGTCGTGGAAAGATAAGCTCCGTGTCAGGATTGCGGAGGTCATGCTTTACAGCCGTGACTTCAAGGATTTTCTTGAAAAATGTTCGGAGTGCAGTATCGAATATGTTTACAAGCCAAGCAATAAGGTCAAGCTGAAATTCCGTTTATCAGGTGACGGTCAACAGAAGTTTACAAGAGCCGACACCCTGGGCGCAGACTTCACCCCCGAACGCATAGCCGAGCAGATAGCGGAGATACAGGAAAAGCTGTCAGCGGCGAATGTCACTCCCGATATGCTTATCGAAGCGCCGAAGCCTGTTGTTCCAAAGACCGAGCCGAAGCCGACACAGACAGTCACCGCACCGACAAAGCCGAAACAATCTGCCGAGCCTGAAACTATCACCGAAACAAGTGAAACCGCAAAGAGAAAAGCTGCTGCGGAACAGGTGGAGAAGTTCTTTGCAGCCCGACGAGCAAGACGGCAGGCACAGCTTGATATGCTTAACGCAACTGCTATCAATCCGAAGCCTGAACCGTCTGCCCGGACACCACAGCCCACACCTACGGAGAGTAAAGCACCTGAAAAGAAAGAAGATCCGTGGAAAGCTATCAGAGGTATGGGCAGAGCAAACGAAATCATCGCAGACCTTGAAGCTGGTGGCGTTATGTCATTCAGCGAGCTGTCTGGATTCTTCTTCAATACACCTCACTCCGATGACCACACAACTGAGCGTGCCGATCTGAAAAAGAAGTTTACAGCTATCGACACGCTCATTGCAAAGATGAAGCACCGTGACGAGCTGGAGCCTGTTTACAAGGAGTATCAGGGCAAATCGGGCTGGTCGCAGAGCCGTTTCAAGAAGAAAAATGCCGCCACTATCGAGGACTACGAGCAGACGGTCAAGTACATCAAGGAGCATATCAAGAAGTATGCTGTTGACGGCAAACCGCCGACGATGCTTGACCTTTTGGAGAAGTCCAACAAGCTGAAATCGAAGTGGAACAGGCTTAATGTCGAGCATACCGCATTCCTCACCAAGCGTGAAACGGCGAAGAAGTACACCCGACAGGTGCGCCAGTACATCAACGAACAGCAGATGAAGCGTGAGCGTGAGAAAAGCCGTCAGAGGACACAGGCTAAACATAGAAATAAAAATACACTTGAATAAAGAAAGGAAACAACAACTATGAGCAAAATAGGTTATATCCGTGTTTCTACGGAGCATCAGGAAACAGCGAGACAGCAGGAGATCATGTGCAGTTATCAGGTTGACCGCATCTTCTCCGAGAAGCTGTCAGGAGCGAACACCGACCGCCCTCAGCTCAGGGCAATGCTTGACTATGTGCGTGAGGGTGACACCCTCTACATCGAGAGTATCAGCCGTCTGGGACGCTCCACAAAGGACTTGCTGAACATCATCGACACCCTCACAGACAAGGGAGTAACGCTCATCAGCCACAAGGAGAAAATTGACACCGACACTCCTGCGGGCAAATTTATGCTCACCGTGTTCGCTGCACTCTCACAGTTGGAGCGTGAGCAGCTCAAACAGCGACAGCGTGAGGGCATCGAGATCGCTAAGGCTCAGGGCAAGTACACCGGGCGAAAGCCTATCCCCACCGACTGGACGAGGTTCGGTCAGCTCTATGGGGAATGGAGAGCCAAGCACATCACGGGCAGGGACTTTATGCGGAGAATGAATATGTCAGCAAATACTTTCTACCGCCGTGTGCGTGAGTATGAACTCCGTCACGGCATCACCGAGCCGACCTCAGCTTGACCGTCAGGCGAACGGAAATGCCACACATCACTATCCGAGCCTGCGGAGCGGAATTCTAACCGCTGAAAAGAAAAAGCCCTCAGAAACGCTTACAAGAGCATTTCCGAGGGCTTGCGGTTATTCAGTTCCAATAGAGTTTGTGCCTGTTGTGGTGTGCCCCACAATGCCTATTCAGACTTGTGTGGAACGAAAAATATAGTATTTGGCAATAAAACAAGATAACAATAAATTTATAGTTTAGTTAACTACATAGACATTTCCCTTTATGGCGATTTCGTTTATTATGGCACTACGGTTCAAATCTTTTTGGGACAATAAAACAATACCTATAATATTAATATCAGATTGCTTAATAGTATCTTTACCTGTATTAATACCGTTTCTTATGTTTTCAAATTCGTCTTCCAAATAAGCGTGTTTATCATTTATTATATTAACAAACTTATCTAATGGTGAAATGAGCTTTTCGCCAGCATAGAACAACGGGATACCATACACTCCTCTTTCGTCATTTTGAGGATTTTGAATCGTTGGTAGTGTTGAATCAGAATCATTGTAAGTATCGACCCAAAGCCATGTCACTGTTCCGTATTCACTATATTCATCTATTACAGATGATATATCTGATGAATTGATTGCATTCTTGAATGATACATATATTTTGCCTTCGCCAAGGATTGTTGAAACATCATTATCTTCTTCTGGCGTGGGGAGAAAAAAACGTTGATATTGAGAAGAATCATTTTCTTTAATAAGACAATTAGGAAAGTCTGTATTTGCGTTTACTCCGCTTGTGCCTGTCAATAAGCCGATTTTTTCAAATATGAATTTCTGATCAAGACTCACTTTTAATCTGAATGTAAATTTGTTAGTGTATTCTGTTGTGCTAAAAGGATAACTAAGAATAGAGTATTGATATTCATTACTGCTCTTTTGCTTGATGTCAAGCTCATTTCCATTTGGACAGCTTATATAATAATAATCTTGTATATCTTTATTCATTTGAGTCATCATTTTATCTCTGTTGTGATACTTAGATAAAACAAAAGTGCCTGCCGTAACTAATAATGATATAATTATAATTATAATTGTTTTTTTCATTGCTTCAACCTCTACTTCAAGGCTGGACACCGCTTATAAGCTGTTCATTATAAAAAACAATTATTTTATCATTTGGCAATAGCTGTTCTGTTCCCATTGAATAATCATTCGATGTATCCCAATTAGACCAATCTGCTGCATTTAGTCTAAAATGGATTACAAACTGTTTATTAGGTTGAAGTTCAACATCGGTATTAAATTTGATTTTTGCATATGTATTTCCGTAATCGTCATTAACAAATTCACAAACCGAAGTATTACCTAAGTATTGATTATCTACAGCAAGCCAGTCGCAATGGTATTCAAGGTTTTCTTTATTGTCTGCATTAAATACATAATTTATAGTTATATCACTCATTTTTAAAGGCTTGTCAGAGTTGTTAGTTATAACTATATTGGGATTTATAGTATTTGAGTTACTAATACCTGCATTGCAAGATTCTACTGTTATTTCAGGTGATTTCTCATCATCTTGAATTACCCCTGGATTGATAGTTGGCGTAACAGTTGTATCTATTTCACCATCATTATCAAGATCAATGTTAATAAAAAATGAACCATCTGATAAATTTAAGAATAATACAGATCCACTATTCACAGAGATATTGGTATACAAATAGATGTTTCCATCAATATTGCACATAATATCAGTGTTTTGATCAGCAAGTGAATTGATTTTACAATCATAATTATCATCAGCAAATTGAGCCAGTAAAATCGGATTGCCAACTGATGTTAAAGGGTCAAATTTAAAATTATTCCCTTCATGAACCTCTGAATTTGTGTAATAATATGAACAGGTTTCGTTTGAAAAGAATAAATCAAAATAACCTGAAATAGCAAGCTTATTTGAAAGTGTCTTGGTTTCTTCTATGGCATTAGATGTAAGATTGTTATTTGCCATTTTTGTTCTCATGGGCAGCTTCATAAATGATTTTGTATCTTTTATGTTTTTTAATATCTCATCTATGCATTCCTGACTCTGTATTAACCCCATATGATCTTGATCAAAGATTTTTATATCCAAAAGATCGTGATTAAAATTCATTGTTGCACTTTCAATTGGAACTACACTATCGCCAATACCATATTCTGGAACGAATTGCAATCCTCTATCGCCAGGACAATGTTGAATAGTTGAAATGGTATTTCTATTACTTCCTACTAATGCTATTCTTTTCAGATTATTAGTATTGTTTTGGGATATTTTTATGCGGCTATGGTTATATTTTCCATCTATCCAAAGATAATTATTATAATCATCAGAAATCAGCTCATCAAATTCGTCAAATGTAAAATACGTAAAATTGCCGTTATCTATAAAATAATCATACCAATGATCATAAGTTCGTTTATATGAATATATCCACTGCCAGTCATCTGTATAATCTTTATTTGGCAACAAATCATAACAACTGCCTAAATTCACCAAAACACTTGGAAGTTCAAATGAAGTAAATAATGATTCTGCTACCCCGAGTCCTCCTATGATATATGATAAATCACCAGTGCTTAAAACGCAAAGCATCGTTGGCGCACCCCAAAATGGTGTTCCGGCAGTTATTTGTTTAGAAATATTATCAGCACCATATTCCGAAATGTATTTTTCTGTAACAATACCACCCATACTATGTGCAACAAAAACTACCTCATTATAATCACTAATAAGATCATGAAGATTATTAGCCGTTATTTGCGCTCCCATTCTCCAATCATACGGGAAAAATAAGATATCATACTTATCAGAAATATCAGTATCATTATTTAGTGATTCAATTATTCCTTTATAAGTATCATCATATCCATAATTATTAACAGGATATAATTCAATATTACTATTACCGTAGTAATCGCATTTGAGCGACTGGAACGCATTGTGAATTTTTTTAACATCATCAAAGTTACTTGGCTGTTCAATCCAAGATCCCCATACACTTTCATCATTTGATGTTTTTGCAAGATCTATTCCCATTATTCCCGGTACTACTACAACGGCTCTTTTCAATTTAGGAATTGTTATGTTTTTGGTTATTCGCTTTACTTCTGTATCACCGGTCTTGGCAACTTTGTATGATAATTCAAAATCCAATTTTGCATTTATATCAGAATTATGTTTTGAATCTGTTGGAACTATAAATTTCAAAGGAATTGAATAGCTTTTACTTGGCTTTATTACCGAATAATTGTGTGTAAGTGAGGTTCCATACTTTGGTTCAAGGTTATCAGCAGTGATTTTTATCGATACATCTGTCGCATCGCCATCTCCAATATTATCCAAATATACATTTGCATTTATATCATCATAATTAAAATTGGAAATACTAACCTTATTATCAGCGTATACACTTAATGCTAACGGAGGAATTAAATTCTGTTCTAACTCACTCAATCCATAATAGGTAACAAATTCTCGTGTTTCACCACTGGTGAAAGTATCTTTGTTCCATGTGATGGATACTGCACTATCTCCATTAGATCGTCCTGGCTGAGTCACATAATCCCATAGCGTACTTGTTACATTTCCCCAATTAGTAAATTGTACTTTATCAGGTTTTCTGTCTCCCGATTTGTAGAATGTACCTTGTGCTACTACACCGGGATTAGTTGCGGAATCAAAGGCTTGCCATATTTGCGGAATATTAGAACCTGAATATACGGTTTCAGTTGTTACATCAGATCCGTTTACTCTGAATGACGCAGCATCATTACCACCGAGCATAGTGTCCATCATAATTCTTATGCCCACTTGTTTGGCGTATTCTGTATCATTTTTGACGATATACTTAATCTTAACAACATCATCTCGTCCAGTCGCCGAATTCTCAATAATAGATAGTTCTTGTGTGACATCAACACCATCATAAGAAGCTTTGGAAACACTTTTAGAACCATCAGCATCATAAGTTACATTTGATGATGTAAACTCATTTATGCTTTCACCAACAACAATTGTTGTTTTTGATGTTCCTCCACCCGGATGACCGAAAAGCATCTTTTTATTATCATCAGTTGAACTGTTAGGGTTTCCTCCTATTGTACCAATAGTATAGTGACCATTACTTGCAGTGTTGAACTCAATGTAGTCATTTGCTATTAAAGTATTATTTTTGAGAATACTTTTAAGCATTCTATTTTGGGGAACACTTACAGCAGAACTTGCCAGATTTGATTTCCATTCTTGGTACTCTTCACCATTAGGATCTAACGTTGAGTAATATTGATATTCGTCAACATAATCATCGGCAAAAGCAGGTAAACTCGTAAGCATAGTTGTAGATAACGCAATACAGCTAAGACCTGCCACGATACGTTTCAAAATCTTATTCTTAACCATTTCATACCACCTTTCTGCAACACACAGTTGCCAATTATTTCTTGTTTACATAGTTTCTCAGCTCTTCTGGCTCTACAGGTTGTGCGAACCAATGGAAGCAAGCACTCGGAACTGATGTGGTAGCTACCACCAGCGCAAGAGCCGCCAGTGCCGTAGAAGCCTTCTTTGCTATGCTCATCAGCTTTTTCATTACAAATCCCTCCTTTCAAACAGTTCAGATAAGTCAGGCTCTTTCGGTTGATAAAACGTAATACCGCAAACGCTGCCATTTGAGATATACAGCACCAGCCTTACAAGAGCAAGAATTACAATCGCCAAAATACTCCGTTTTTCTCTTTCCTTATCATCGTTTACTGTTATCACCCCGATTCAAAAAGTGACCGAGCAGTGCCATGATTGCTGACAGCAGCATTCCGCTTGATACATAAAGGCTTAGTTTTTGATATTGGAATACAAGCAGTGCAATCGTGACAACGGATAGGGTAACAGCTAAGATGCAGCTTCTTTTCCTTAGCTTGACACTCTTTTCCTCTGACATCGGTTTATTCGGATGCGGAACGGGAGCAATACATAGAATGATTGGTAATGCTATCATTATGAAACTGATGCTGAATATTGGCGTAATATGTCCGCTTACATTGCAAATGCCGTAAGAGAAAACCATCATCACCATGACAAGCGTGAACATACAACTAAGATGACTGTTAGCGTGAAACCCACCTACAAACTGTCTCAACCCCATAAATACGGCTATGAATACAACAACCGCAGGCAGCGTATGGGAAAACAGAGCAATCAGCAGGACGATAATGGTATTCAGCACATCAGAGATCAGCAGCTCCATTCCATATGCGTAGATCACCTCTTTGGATTCTTCCGTTATGTTCTGAACCACAAAAAAGTGTGCTATGCTTTTTGCAAGTTTTGAAATCATTTCTGAATCACTTCCTGCAAAAATCATAACACAAGTTGCAAATTTCTTCAATAGGTTTTGAGAAAAAAGGTCTCAAAGTGTCCCCAAATGTCGTCTTCTTGTCCCGAAATGCAAATAGTTAAATTTGTAAACAATTACGAACCATAATGTTCAGCTTAAAAATTCCGTCATCATAATCGAAACTTACTAACCCACCCAATCTATCAACGGAGGATTTGATACTGTTTATCCCTATGCCGTGAAGCCCTTGTTCTTTCTTTGTTGATGTTAAAACAGATGTATCTACCTTATCTGATGTATTTGTAATGACAATAAATAGCTTCTCTCGTTCTTCCATTAGGCTTATCCAAATATGCTTATGTGATACACCAGCTCTCTGGCAACCTTCTATTGCATTGTCAAGAGCGTTTCCGATGATACGGCACAACTCCAATTCGTCTGCCTTGATATTTGTTATGATATTGACCTTGCAAATAAACTCTATACCGTATGTCTGAGCAAGAGAACCCTTGATGTTCACAATAGAATCGACGGCATTATTACCAGTATAGCAGAGTCTGTTAGCAAGCCTTACAAATGAGCTTAGCTTGACAAGATATTCCTTAGCAGAATCAGTATCATTGTTTTCCAACATATCATTCAGAACTAAAAATTGATTTTCAATATCGTGTTTAAACTCTCGTACTTGCTTGTATGACAGGGTAAGCAGCTTATAGTTTTCCTGTTCCTGTTGCTTTATTGTTTCAAGGTATTTTAACTTTATCTTATCTTCAAAACTTTCAAAGAAATTAAACATAGCAAGGTTTATAAAGATAATTCCTGCAAGAGAAACGCCCAAAGAAACATAACTATAAGTGTTGCTGCCAACAAATCCATCAAGCATTGTTTGTAAAAGAAAAATACTTATGATTGGAATAACTATTATCAATATCCAATATTTTATCGGCAGTTCACGAATTTTTTTGTTTATTATGCGGTGCATCAATCCTATAAGCCATAAATAAATTATATTTGTGCCTACCATTCCGAGATAACGTCCTAAACCAGACTCTAAGAATTCATCTGGTGTTCCCATATTAGCAATGCAAAGTAATCCAATCACAATAGGTTCAGATATAGATATAATCAGTAAAAACAATATGTTCCAAAATATTTTATGACGGATTGAATCATCATAACAAATAAAGGACATGGAGCTAATAAGAATAATGGTTGTAATCAGATACACTAAAATATTATCTGTCAACAAAACTGTCGCTGACAGTATTACAGTAGAAAGAAGATACGACAGATAAAGAACTGCTTTATTAACTTTTGCCTTACTCAACAAGGAAAAGTATAAGAATACCAACATCATTTCAATTGCTACATTGACAATCTCAATGATATTTTCAATCAATACGGGCAACTCGATCATCTCCCTGTTGCATAGTTAAGATAGCGAGCAACTATCTCATCTTTATATGTTTTGCCTATGGGGATTTTTCTGCCGTTGCTTAGAATAATATCGTACTTGGTAATATTCTGTATATGGTCAAGATTTACAAGTATTCCACGGTTTATAATAGCGAAATTGTACTTTAACAACTCGCCACACACAGTTGAAAAATCGCCGCCGTACTCCAATTCACCATTAACTGTGAATAGTGATACCTTTCTTCTATGTCCCTCAAAGTAAAGAATATCTGTCAGCCTGAACTTGAATGACAGATTTTTATTATTGAAAGTGAAAGTTCTAAATCGCTGCTGGCACTCAGCAATGATAGAATTTAGCTGTTTGGTATATACATAGTCTGGCTGATTTTTCAATATATAGCGAAACGCTCCCACATCGTAGCCCTTAACGGCAAATTCGGCATAATTCGTCAGGAAAGAAATAATAACTGAACCATCTATCTGTCTGATTCTTTCAGCGGTCTGCAATCCGGTCAGATCGGGCATTTCAACATCGAGTATGATGACTTCATACATTCCCTTGACATAGAAACTCAATAAGTCTCTCCCGCTTGTAAATTCGTGTATTTCGCAGTCGGGGAGTTTCATTTCTCTTAATCTGTTATGAAGTTGTTTTAAGAATACAGGTTCATCATCAACGATAGCAATATTCATAGCAATCACCTCACAATTGGTCATGCTTTATGTATCAGTTATCATTATACCACATCGGAGAGATTATTTCAAGAGAAAAAATAGCTATGCCTCCATTAATAGTTTCGGAGACATAGCCTCATGTTGCGTTATTTTATATTCATCGAATATGGTCTATTGCCTGATTTAAGAGTGGGTGTACTTATAAGTGCTTCACAGACGCAAATCCAAAAACTCTTGTCAAAAGAATTTCAGGCAGAGAGGGAAACAGAGTATATTCAGCCGACGGACTGAGCATAACGCTGACAAGCCAGGCAGGAGGCTTCGGCGGAAAGACGGGACTGTATGAGATAATGGGACTGCCAATAAAATCAAAAACTAAGTCAGGATATCAGATAGCTCTGCCCGGTGACAGTATTGACCTTGCATACCCAAATATGAATTCAAGGCGTGGGAGAGTAGGAAAGGAGATAGCCCATACCCTTACAACAAGCTGTAATCAGGGATATTACGCATTGGGGATAGATATGAATCCTGAGCCGAAAGTCACAGAGCTTGCAAGATGCATCACCGCAAGGCAGGACAGCGGTATTGGTCATCACAAAGGCGAAAAATCCGGAGTAGTCCTCATAACAGACCCGATAGCCGTGCTTACTCCCGAAAAGGAAAAAGTCCGTCAGCAAGGCAGAAGATTTAAACTTCCAAACGAGCCGATGTTTACTTTGACCGTTACCGACAGACACGGAGTTGTGTACTGTGGATATATCAGAAAGCTTATGCCGTTGGAATGCTGGCGGCTGCAGGGCTTTACAGATGAGCAGTTTGAAAGGGTCAAAGCCACAGGAATGTCTGACGCTCAGCTTTACAAACAGGCAGGAAATGCGGTGACAACCAATGTTATTGAGGCTCTGGCAAAGTATATTTTAGACATTGATAAGGAGAATGTGAATGGAACAGATAATCAAAATTTTTGAAAACGAGAAGTTTGGTCGGATCAGGACTATAACTAAAGACGGGGAACCGTGGTTTGTGATTGCAGATGTATGCAGAGCTCTTGAAATCAGAAATTCAAGGATGGTTGCAGGTCGTCTGGACAGGGATGAGCTGATGTCAGTTAAACTGACATCAGGTGGTCAGCGGCGTGAAATGACCGTAATTAACGAAAGCGGACTCTATGCGGTTATTATCAGAAGTGATAAGCCGCAAGCACAATCTTTTCGTAAATGGCTGACTTCCGAGGTAATTCCAACGATCAGACGCACAGGGGGTTACGTCAGCAACGAGGAAATGTTCATAGAAAACTACCTCCCGTTTCTCGACGAGCCGTACCGTGACCTGTTCAGACTTCAGATGACGGCTATCGAAAAGCTGAACGAGCGTATCAGACACGATCAGCCTTTGGTGGAGTTTGCAAATCAGGTGACAGGCACCAATGATCTTATCGACATGAACGCAATGGCAAAGCTTGCAAGAGCCGACAATATCCCTGTGGGCAGAAACAAGCTGTACGGTTGGCTCAAAAGAACGGGTGTACTGATGTCAAACAATCTGCCATATCAGAGATATATCGACAGAGGATATTTTGCGGTCAAGGAGTCGGTATTCGAAACGGACGGTCTGAAAAAGACATATCAGCAGACGCTTGTGACCGGAAAGGGGCAGGTGTTCATAATCGGACTGCTGAAAAAGTATTACGGAAAGGAGATTTTGCAGTAATGGATATTCAAGGCGTTACTCTTGACGAGCTCAGAAAAATGAAGGACATCGAAGGTCTTGTCCTGCAGGGCTGCGGCGGTCAATTGCATGACTGGGTGAACGGCATAAACGATATGCTGACGGAAAGCGGAATATTGCAGAACGGCAGTAAGTTTGAAAAAGCATTCTCTTTTAAAAACGGGAACCTTACCTGTCTGCTGTTTCCCTTTGAAGATGTTCAGCTTGATGTAGGAAGGCTTGCAATATGGCGGCTCCGAACGAGGGAGGATTTCGGAAGCACATGGCTGTCTGATTATGTTGAGAATAATCTCGGCGGATTTATTTCGGAACAAGTTGAAAATGAAGATTTAGAAATGGAGATAACGTAATGACATATTTATTCACAGGAATGCTGACAGGCGGAATTTTAGGAGCTGCAATAGGTACGCTTGGAACAGCGGTATATTTTTTTAAAAAGGAAGCCTGCAGACTGAAAAACAGATGCAGAAGGGAGAAAGAAAATGCATGATTTCGAGGTCATAGAGATCGCAGGACAGACAGCCTTGTTCACAAACGACAGATTGACGCCTGCAGATATTCCGAAAGGAACATACTGCTATGGTCTGAGGCAGTCGGATGACAGCGAACGTTTCTGCACTATTGAAAAGAACGTTACCGTAAATCACGGAGGAACTGTCATAACCAAAGAACCGATAGATCTCGGAGAAAAAGGTTTCATTTCTTTGACAAATGATACCGAACCGAATTTTATTGGTGAAACAAGCACGTTTACGGAGTTTATGAGCAATGAAGATCATTGTTCTATGGAAGAAACCGAAGATTTTGAAATGGAGATGAGCTGATGCACACAAACAAAATCAAAGCTAAAGTGGACTTCAAATTCTGTCTGGGAAGTATTCCCGCAATGCTGAGAGCCACAAAGCCCGTACTTTCTGACCGTCAATACAAGGAGCTGTGTAACGAAGTAAACAAGGTTGACGGCTATCTTGAACAGAAACGCATTATATTCAGCTATGTTGATCCAATGATCAAGGGCTGAAGAAAACACAATTAAATAACAACTAAGGTCAGGTCGTTTTGCCAATGACAGAAAAACTTCTGTTTTTAGCAAAGCGACTTTCTTTCTGTCATTGGTTCTAACGGCAGAAAGGAAAAACATGAACAGTTTTATGTCATGGGTAGGGGGAAAGAAGAATCTTCGTGACGAGGTTCTTGCAAGATTTCCGCCTTACTATGAAAGGTATATAGAGGTTTTCGGCGGTGCAGGCTGGGTGCTGTTTCATAAACCGCCGGGTATGGATTTTGAGGTCTGGAATGACTACAACGGAAACCTTACAAATCTCTATAGATGTGTGCGGGATAAACCGAATAAGCTGAAATACAAGTTGCGGTATGTCCTCAATTCCCGTGAGGATTTTGACTGGATCGCAAGTCTGCACAAGCGAGGTCTGTTCAGCAGATTTCGTGATGTTGACAGAGCGGCTAAGTTTTATCAGCTTATACGTTACAGCTATGCAAGCGGTCTTGACAGCTTTGGAAGTCAGCCACATTCAATGTGGTCTGATTTTCCGATGATAGATCTGGCGGCTAGGCGTTTGCAGAAAGTAGTTGTTGAGAACAAGGATTTTGAAAGGCTTATCAGGCAGTATGACAGACCTGTAAGCTTTTTCTACTGTGATCCGCCGTATTTTGCTACAGAGAATTACTACAAGGACGTGGGATTTAAAACAAAAGACCATATTCGACTGCGTGATACGCTTTTGGATATCAAGGGCAAGTTCTTGGTTTCATACAACGATTGCCCCGAAATACGGGAGATATGGGATAAGCCGAATATCCATATCGATGAGATAAGCAGGCTGAATAATCTGGCTCAGCGATACGACGGAGGCTGTCAGTATGCGGAACTGCTGATTTCAAATTATGATACAAGCGAAAGAGCAAAGGCGGCTTGTCAGCTTTCGCTGTTTGACGATGAAACAATTTTGGAGGTTTAAATTTATGAAAAGAATAATTTTTGCACAGGTTTTAACGACAAACGGAACTACCGAATTTTGGGGACTTTACGATGAAAACGGAAATCCCGTAAGCGTGGAAACTGAGAAAGATGACGGCGGAGTTACGCTTACAATATGGCGTGATGTCCCCGACAAAGAACGCCGTGACTGCGGAATTTCGGAGGAAGAGATACAGCGTACCTGTTCCATGTACGAAGACTGCGACGGGTGTCCGCTTAATGACTACTGCGGAGAGGAATCGGAGGTGGTTTCATGAAAATACTTGTGTTTGAACCGATGAAAAAGTCGTATGTGAAGGATATTAAAGATAATATTCACGCTATGCAGGAAATTGTGGGCGGCAGCATAGAACCCATATATTTTGAACCAAAGCAGGACGCAATCGTCTGGTGTAATGACGAATTTCTGCTGAACGGTTCAGAGCCTAACAGGATTGTGGGTGCAACACTTGTCCACGGCACTTTTTACATCTCAGGCAACTATCAAAATGAATACGGCGAGTGGGATAGCTGTTCACTTACCGATGAACAGCTCGAAAAGTACAAGGAGCAGTTTTCTCATATGATAGTTGATCTGCCGGGCATAGGTCTTGTGGCTGTGAATGAGTGTCACCCCGAAATTGTCCAGTCGGAAGAAGTAGCCGAAGATTTAGAAGATTCGGAAGAACCCGAAATTACAATGTCATAAATGAAAGGAAAAGGTGATGCAAATGAAAATTTCAGCAACGATCAACAGACTGGTGGACAAGCCCGACAGCAATATCAAGGCTTTTGCAAGCGTAAGTTTTGACGGATTTTACGCCGTTCACGGTATCAAGGTGTGCGAGGGAGAAAAAGGGCGATTTGTTTCCATGCCGTCAACTCAGTACACCGACCGTGACGGGAACAAGCAGTATCAGGATATTTTCCATCCCATAAGCAAAGGTGCAAGAAATGCACTCAACTAGGCGGTTCTGAACGCCTATGATATCAAGCTTCAACAGGTTCAGCAGACCGAGATCGAGGTGGAGAATTCTCCCGATGAGGAGATGTCCGATGATATTTCCGATGAACCTGAACCGGAAATATCAATGTAGTACAAAGGCAGGCTGTGCAAATTGTCACAAAGGTAGAACTTCGGCAAAAGGTCTGGATTTACAAGAAAAAATGTGATATATTGCTTGTCAAAGGAGCGTGATAATATGAGAAAAGCAATGGTCATATCAATACTCTGTGCGGTGATTTTATCAGCCTGCGGAAATGTTTCTGAAACTGCGGAAACCTCAGAGGTGAGCCAAACTACAACTACGTTGACAACCTCTGCAGCAACGGCAAAGGAAGAAATGGATACAAGTGAAACCACAGCGACCATTAAAAAGAGTTCGCAGACGGTATCATCTTCCTCAAAGCCAACAGATACTGAGGTAACTGCGGCTAAGAAATCAAGCACTTCAAATACAGGCTGCAATTCGGTTCAGGGGCAGAATAACGCTGTACAGGGTAATAACCAAGCTGTGCAGAATAATACTCCATCCAACAATTCTCAGGACAATAACTTAGCGGAGCAGAACGCCCAGCCGTCCAATGAGAAACCTCAGAATAACGAGCCGTCTGCCACCCGATCAACAACGGCAAAGCAGTCAGCATCGGCACTGCCTGCGATAACAAATCCGCCTGTCACAACAACAAAGCCGCAGACTACAACAGTTCCGCAGACTCAACCACCCTTGCCGGTGCCTACTGAGGAAGAACGATATATGGATATCGGCAGAAGCTTATCTCATAACGGCTCTGATTACAGCAAGGCAGAGGCGGTATACAACTGGATGACTGAAAACGGTTCGGGCACTTGTGTGAATTATTCGTGGCAGACCTACTATTTGTGCAAAGGTACAGGTCTGGAATGCTATCTTGCATGGACGCCGTCAAAACTGTATGGTCATGTAGCAAATGTTGTTAAGGTAAACGGAACATGGTTTGTTCTTGATACGCAGGGACAAGGATTTCTGCTGAATAACGACTGCGGATTCAGCGAAATAATAGATATTGATGAATCATATGTATCAGGGGCGGATTTGATAAGCAGCCAAAGATATGATGAAATATATTAAAATGTGCAAACGAAAGAGCTGAAATCCGGCTCTTTTTCTTTGCAAAAATGAAAAGGAGAAATGCATTTTATGTTCAAAAAATCGAAAATATTAAAGAAACTCAGCGCAGGGTTCATGGCAGGACTTTGCGCTTTTTCTATGCTCGGCTCATCTATGAGCGGAGTTATCACGGCAAGTGCCGCAAGCACACCTATGGAAAACCCGGCATTCCCGTCAGCGGATACGGTGATCGCAAAGGCGGCGACCTTGCTGGGTACACCGTATACCTATGGAAACAAGGGCTACTGGTATGCGTATGATCAGGGTCAGTACACTCCGCTGTCGGTGCAGACGATCAACAACCTCGGTATCGACTGTTCGGGTCTTGTGTACTATACTCTTACGCAGCTTGGATACAAAACATCGGGGTTCAGTTGGAACAACCCTGTGCCTGTTGATACAGATCATTGGCTTACAGTCAATGATAACTGCACCATAACTTACGACGGAAAGACTTCAAAGGTCGAAGTCGAAAAGAAAAACATCAAGACAACGGACCGCCCGTATTGGGAGCGTGCTGACGGTTCGGTTATTACAGCAGGTTCTGTGGTGGTCGCTCAGAATCCGGTTGGTGAGGATCACGCTTGGATATATATGGGCGAATTTGATTCAAGAAATGATGTAATAAGCTATCTGAGATCTATTGGTGTTTCGGAAAAACTCATCAACTCAAAGACAGTTGGCGATGGAAAAGGTGCAGGCGGAAAGCATTGGAGAATAGAATCCAGCGGTTCGGAGGGCGTTGTTATCAACAATAAAACAGATGGCAAGACCGCAACAGCTATGAATATGTCGGCGTTCAGGATAACAAAAAATGATGTAAAATTTGAAATAACTAAGGTTCTTGCTTCAGACAGAACGGTTAAGATTTCAGGCACAAGCAAGGTAGACGGCACGGTTGCAAAATACGGAGTATATACCGATAAGGCTTGTAAAAACAAGGTCGGCGAGATCACTATCGGCAAGGACGGAACAGGCTCCATTCAGTTGCCTGAAAAGCAGTATTACGTTAAGGAGATCTCCGCACCGACAGGTTACAGTATCTCTGAAGAAGTGTTCGCATTAAAGGCTGACGAAAATATATTTGTGACCGAAGATTTTACGAGAGGCACAATTAAGGTCAATAAGACCGCCGAAGATGGGATCGTAAGCGGCAGAGAGTTCAAGGTTACAGGCGATGACGGCAGCAGTTACACCAAGAAAACCAATGCAAACGGCGTTGCCGAATTTAGCGGATTAAAGGTATACAACACATCTACGGGCAAAGCGATCACCTACACCGTATCCGAGATCAATGTAGATACAAGATACGAAGTCCCTAAGGCTCAGAATGTTACGCTGACAAGCGGAGATGTTGATCTGACTGTGAATGTGAAGTTCAACAATCAGCTTAAAACGGGCTCGATAAAGATAAATAAGCAGTCCGAGGACAATCAGAACGACGACAGAGAGTTCACTATTACGGGTAACGGTAAGACTTACACAATAAAAACTGGTTTGGACGGTGTTGCAATCCTTTCCGATATTCCCGTTTACAACAGCAATAATGAGAAGATCGTGTACACCATTTCCGAGAAAAATGTTCCCGTAAGATATGTAGTTCCAGCAGAGCAAACTGCAACCCTTACGGCAGATGCGACCACAACCAAGACATTCAAAAATATCCTCAAGAAGTTTGCCATTGAAGTGATAAAGCAGGATTCCGAAACATCTTCTGCACAGGTCGACGGCACTCTTTCAGGCGCAGTTTATGGCATTTACCGTGACGGAACGCTTGTTGACACCTACACAACAGATGAAAGCGGATATTTCAAGACAAAAGAGTATGTCTGCGGAAACTACACTGTTCAGGAAATTTTGCCAAGCGAGGGCTACCTCCTTGACAAAACAGTTTACTCAGTAGGCGCAGAAGCTGAAAATTATTGCATTGAGCATAATTCACTTTCTAAGACAGTGACTGAGGACGTTATCAAGGGAAATATCGCAATGATCAAGCATTCCGATGACGGCTCTACTCAGATAGAAACTCCAGAAGTGGGAGCTGAATTTGAAGTGTATCTGAAATCTTCGGGTTCTTATGCAAATGCAAAGGATTCCGAAAAGGACTACCTTGTGTGCGATGAAAACGGCTTTGCACAGACAAAGGATATGCCATACGGCGTTTACACTG